>Ga0315336_1002596_pt1 | contig 27020 bp, 19 predicted proteins | sample ASW5metaG_FD_204512 | JGI IMG/M metagenome (GOLD analysis project Ga0315336, IMG submission 204512) | Ammonia-oxidizing marine archaeal communities from Monterey Bay, California, United States - ASW #5 | ecosystem: Environmental > Aquatic > Marine > Intertidal zone | place: USA: California... | reverse complement strand
GGTTAAAAAAAGGCTGAATTTGCCAACACCTCGCGAATAACCTCAAACCTTAACAAGAACTGAATCACGATGTCACGCATTCACACCGACGATCAGCAGCGACGCGACTACTGGATCGACTATATGAACCAGATGGACCAACTGGTGGTAGAAGTACTTGCATACCCCTACGAGGAATCGGGGGAACCGCTCAAATCCATTCCTGAAGCCTTTGATGGGGCCGGGGTAGAAGCCCTTTTTTCAGCAACAAAAATCGACGGCAAACTCGATCGCATCTATTACATACGCGAGAACCTGCTCGATTCGCTGATTGCGATCGCCCGAGAGATGAGTGAAAAGGGATGGATCTTGAAGATTGAAGACGGATTCCGTACCCAGGAAATGCAAACCCGCCTGGTCCTGAGTCCCACAACTTTCGACTTCATTGTCCGCACGTGCCTTTGGGAGTGCCAGGGAGAAAAACCACCGGTCGACCTGGTCTTTCGGCGGGCTCGTGTGCTGATCGCCAACTACGGGAAACTTGGCACGCACACGCAGGGAGCGGCCGTCGACATTTCGGTTTTCCGACGCGACGACCGGTCGGAGGTATGGCGCGGAAAATCGTATCTGGAAATGAGCGAATACACACCCATGGAATCCCCGTTCATCACGCCGGAGGAAAGTGACACCCGACGGGAAATCACCGCCGTCATGGAGCGTCATGGGTTCATACATTTCCCTGGCGAGTTCTGGCATTACAACAGCGGCGATGTCATGGCTCAGATCCTGACCAAAAGCAGCCAGCCTGGCCGTTATGGGCCCATCCACCTCGACCTCGCTTCAGGCAGTGTGACGCCTTATGACGACCCCATGGCCCCGCTCATCCCGATCGAGCAGATGGCGGATGCCTTGGAACGGGCGCTACAACAAATTACGTCTGCCGAGGGCGAGAACGCTCACTCCAACGCGCTGAACGGCTGATTTTCCGGGAGAAGGCCCTTCGGGGGGGGGGATACCTCCCAGTGGAACCGAGATATCCTGAACTCCCAACGACCGTCGCAGGGCAACTTTCCTCGGGCCCAACACGCCTTCATTTCCGGCGAACGGCGACCTCTGCGTAATCGGGCCGATTTGCTACACTGGCGGCGGCGCACACTTGCTATTTTGATCGTGCCAGGGAGCACATGGTTGGCAAGAATTGGCACGGCAAGATTGGCCAGGTGGTATGGGCAACGATCACGATCCCGGGAGTAAAACATCGGTCCGGTCCGCAGGTTGGTCCGAATTTCTGCAACACAAAATAAAGTGCACCAGTTCCCTCGCTAAAACAAGCGACAATTGAACCACCACCCCCATCAGGACAGGGACGGTCATGGAAGCTGTCATCCGCGACTGGTTAAGCCAGCAAGGTCTAACGACGAACCAGATTCAGTTCACGATTATTGGAATTTCCCTGCTGGCTATTTTATTTTCGGCTTGGGTTACCAGGTTCATTGCCTTAAAGATCTTGTTGCGCATCGTAGTTCATTTCTCCCACCAACCCGGAATTGAGTTGGTCAGTCCCCACGTGAAACGTGTTTTTGCGCGCCTCGCTTATATCGCACCCGTTCTTGTAATCTGGGCGTTGGTCCCTAAACTCTTCCCACCAGATCACGATATTGCCACGTTTACGAGTCGATCTTCCGAAATTGTGCTGGTGATTATCGGATTGCTCGTGCTGAACAGCCTGATCGCAATCGTCGACGAGCGGTACAAACGCCATCAACATTTCAAGCGCTATCCAATCACCACGCTGCTCCAGTCGGCCAAACTGGTCGTCATCATTGTGGCAGGGCTTTGGACACTCACCATTGTGCTGGGTACCTCCCCGCTGACACTGCTGGCCGGAATGGGTGCAGTTTCTGCAGTTCTCATACTGGTATTCAAAGATGCGATCCTGGGATTCGTCGCCGGGATTCAACTTGCCGCCAACGATATGGTGCGACCGGGTGACTGGATCGAAATGCCAACATGCCATGCCAACGGCGATGTGATCGATGTCACATTGACAACCGTCAAGGTACGAAATTTCGATAACACGATTTCGATGGTCCCGAGTTACCAACTGATTTCTGAATCGTTCAAGAACTGGCGGGGAATGTCAGACTCCGGGGGACGACGAATCAAGCGGTCAATTTACATCGACGTCACCAGCATTTGCTTCTGCTCGCCTGAAATGATTGAAAAACTTTCCCGGGTTGATCACCTGAAAGAGTATCTCAAAACCAAGCAAGACGAACTGGAACCCTACAATCGGGAGCACGGGGCAAACGTTACCCAACCGATCAACGGACGGTGGATGACCAATATGGGAACATTTCGGGCGTACCTCGTCGCGTATCTCCAAAATCACCCCTATATTTCCGATTGCATGACATTGATGGTCCGCCAGTTGGCTCCCAACGAGTATGGACTGCCCCTTGAAATCTATGTGTTCACCAATGACACCGAGTGGGTTCATTATGAGGCTATTCAAAGCGATATCTTTGACCACATTTTTTCGGTAATCCCTGAGTTTGGTTTGCGCCCCTTCCAGCGCCCCAGCGGTTCGGACCTGGTCGAGGGACTCGGCAATCCGGCTGCAACCGGGAACTAAAAAAACAATCACCCAGCTGGCCCCAAGTCCACTTTTCGTCCAAGCACAACCCATTAGAATAGTAACGTAGAATCGAGCCGGTGCTACGTTCGATCATTTCAAAGGGACATCGTAACGACAGGAGCAAACATTATGTCCAACGAAGTCGAGCTGCTCACGACGGGAAAACTGATCCATCTCAAGCTGAGTGGCAAACTGACCAAGGAATCTTATGAGAATTTTGTACCTGCCATTGAAAAGCAGATTCAAGAACATGGAAAACTTCGCTTGCTGGTTGAGATGCACGATTTCCACGGCTGGACCGCGGGAGCTCTATGGGAAGATATAAAGTTTGATTCCCAGCATTGGCGCGATATCGAACGCCTGGCCATTGTTGGCGAGACAAAATGGGAACAAGGAATGGCCACCTTTTGTAAACCGTTTACCACCGCAAAGATCAAGTATTTTGACCACAGCAAGTTGGACGAGGCAAAAACCTGGATTGACGCCGACTGACGCCTGGTTTTATCTGCTAAAGATATTCACCGCAGGCTGACTTGCTGCATAACATGGGTTCATCGAAACACTGAACCGATGTGCTGCGAAGCTGGATGAGGTTGTCGATCAAACACTTTTGTTGAGGAGATTGATGCGCCTGTTCTCACTGGTGAGACAGCTGTCCGAGCGATGGGTTGCTCACGACAATACCCGATCTTCGGCCGCTATTGCCTATTTTGCGATTTTCATGCTGGCCCCGATGCTTGTTTTTGCCGCGGTCGCACTGAGCCACTTCGTGGGAAGCACACAAGCAAAATCTCTCCTGCAGGCAAAACTTGCCGAAGCCATGGGCCCTGCCGGAGCAGAGGTTGCCCAGGAAGTGTTTTCCAATTCGGCTTTTGCCGGCAGTATCACGGTTACGTCGGTGATTTCGGGAATTTTCTTACTCTATGCCGCATCGGCAATTTTTGTAGAGCTCCGTAAAACGCTGAATCGCATCTTTGGATCGCCAAAACGGTCTACCCGCGAAGCAATTTTGGCATTCCTTTTCGGACGTCTGATCGCAGCCTTGAGTGTGATCATCGCCGGCAGTTTGCTTGTTGCAACACTATTCGCCCAACTGCTCATTCACGCTATTTCAAGCCAACTTTTCCCCAACACGCATTTTTCCGGTCCGCTTTGGCAACTTGTAACTAGTGGAATCACGCTGCTTATTGTGTTTGGTGTCATCGCGATGATCTTCAAACTCCTGCCTTCCCAGCGACCGGACTGGCCTCACGTTCTGTTGGGGGCCACCGTTTCGGTGATCTTGTTTGAGTTTGGCAGATGGCTCATCGGGTTTTACCTGTCTCGCAGCGTGATTGCGTCGACCTATGGGACAAGTGGTGCCATCGTCGCCTTTGTCGTCTGGATTTTTTACACGGCGCAAATCCTGGTACTCGGTGCCGAAATCTGTCAAATATCGGCTGAGCGTGCAGAATCGCGTCACGCTAAATCAAAATCGCCACCATGACTTGCGGGGAAAGTCACCCGGCAATCACCAGGGGCTCAAACCTGTGGGGTTGAAACCGACTGAGCCCTGCAACCCTCAAGGATCGGCTAGTCGAACACGTGGCCATGTTCGTAGCGTTCGTCATGCCCTGCCGCCTCGGTCAACGAGGCAACATTCTGCTTCGTGAAGAATCCGGTGAATTTATGGCACCTTTCGACATACTCGGTGATCAGGAGGGAGTACTTTGAGTGCTTGGAAAAGATCTGTTTGAGATCTGGATCGTCTTTGCACTCTCCCACCACGTGCGCCAGGAAAGGAATTTTCTCCTCGGCCAGTTTTCCGACGACATAATCGACGTTTTTGACACCTGACGGGTGATCTCCATCGCGGACCTCGTAAGCGACATGATGCATGCGCCGGCCAAAGTTTCGAACAAACTCCTCCGTTGGCATGGGCAAGTTGTCGAACGAATTGACAAAGGAAGGCGTGTTGTTCGCGGTAAAGACCTTGGCAGGTGATTCTTTGTCATCGGTAACGAGGTGATTACGATTCACGTTAGTCGATGAATTCATGGCAGCGATATTATAGGCTCCCCAGAAGTAATAATTCGACATCGTGAGGAACTCGAGAATTGCATCTTCCCGTTCGCCGGCGAGAATCCGGGTCGCCATGTGATCGATACCCGCGAGCAAGTCATGAATTCCAAGATCGCGTCCCACCGCATCCTGTTTCTCAAGCCGTGCTAACTGCTCCGGAGTGAGATGAAACCGTTGACCAATTTCAAGCGCATCAAAATCTTCCATTTCGAAACTGGTGTAGCCAAGGCGGTTATAGGTAAAGTCGGACGGAAACGTGAATGACAAATGACTGTTTGCGTAAAACGAGTTCTCAATCTCACCGGGATAGTGAAACCGGATATTCTGGTCCTCCAAAACCTTACGGGTTTCAGCCACATCGCTTGTGTGAAAGATTTCGCCAAGGTAGCGGGCATTTGGCGTCTGGCTGGCCATCGGATACATCATATTGAACCGCTTGATGTCGTCCTCGTAGGACGAATCAAGAGGTTCCAACAAGAAAAACCGGGGAAATTCCAGTTCGGAGGTGAGTACATAAATTTTGTGGGTGTCGTTGACATAGGCGGCTGTGAACCGGTATGGAGTCATCAGGTAAAGTTCTTCCATATACCCCAAGGCATCGCCTGTTTCGACCTGAACCGCTACGCCGCGCAGGTTCCCCAGCAATTGCATGAGGCCGCTCGATTCCCGTCGCTCGTAGATCTTCAACCGGTACTCGTTGAAAAAGTCGGAATTTCGTTTGTCGCCTTCCGGCTCGTAGGTCATGATGTCGAAACTCATATGGATTTGTCTCCATGTGATTGTTGGATGGTGTCGTTTTCGAGCATAACTTTTGCGTATCGTAACCGACGGGTCAACTTGAGGTCAGGAACCCACCGCTTTCAATTCTGGATAAGCGGGGGTCCAAGCCGTTTCGTCAATACGTTGTTCTGTTTCTGCCTGCGTCATTTTCGGCGCGACTCCGTTTTCTTGTGCGACCAAAGCCACCTCGACGGCAATGTGCCTGGCAATCTTGCGAATATCCTCCAGCCGCGGCAGCAGCGATGCATTGGGGTCCTTCAGCGCAGGTGAACCATCGCGGAGGGCGAGCGCCGCCGCCATAAACATTTCATCAGTCACTCGCGTTGCCCCCGAGGCAAGGATGCCAAGTCCCATCGCCGGAAAAATATAGCTGTTGTTACATTGGGCGATCGGAATCTCTCGGCCTTCAAAAGGCACCGGGTCGAACGGACTTCCCGTTGCAATCAGGGCCCGACCTTCTGTCCAGGCAACAACATCGGCTGCGGTTGCCTCGGCCCGGGAGGTGGGGTTCGACAAGGGAAAAATGATAGGGCGTTCCACGTTGCTCGCCATTGCGCGAATGATTTCCTCGGTAAAGGCTCCTGCCTGACCGGTGACTCCCACCAGGATTGTCGGTTGGGCATGCTTGACCGTATCGAGGAAACTGATTTCGTCATCACCCTGGCAACCCCAGTCCCCCAGAGCTTTCCGCTTTTGTTGGAAGGGGATTTTGTACGGCGCCAGGTTGGTCCGGCCGTCGTGGATCAGTCCATGACTGTCGATCAAATAGAATCGACTGCGGGCCTCCTCCAGGCTGAGGCCCTCTTTCATCATCGCCGCAACCAATTGATTGCTGATTCCAACGCCGGCTGATCCGGCCCCAAGCATCACCACACGTTGTTCACGAAGTTTGCGGCCCGTCGCAGCAACGCCAGCCAGAATGGTGCCTGTCGTGACAGCAGCCGTACCCTGAATGTCGTCGTTGAATGTGCAGAGTTGATCGCGATAGCGGGCAAGAATCGGTGAGGCATTCTTGGAAGCAAAGTCCTCGAATTGGAGCAAGACGCGGGGATATTTTTCCATGACCGCGGTCACGAAGGCATCCACAAAGTCGTCGTACTCTTGTCCCGTAATACGTTCATGCCGCCAGCCAATATAGCTTGGATCTTCGAGCCGCTCGGTGTTGTTCGTACCGACGTCAAGCATAATCGGTAACGTCGCTGAAGGATGGATCCCACCGATTGCGGTGTAGAGCGACAACTTGCCGATCGGAATTCCCATGCCACCCGCCCCCTGGTCACCCAACCCGAGAATCCGCTCAGCGTCGGTGACGACAATCACTTCAACGTTGGAGAGGGCGCAATTGTCAAGTGTTTCCTTGATGTGTTTCCGGTGAGGATACTCGATGAACAACCCGCGCGGGCGGCGGTAAATGTGGCTGAACTTCTGGCACGCCTCACCCACCACAGGGGTGTAGATAATCGGCTGCATTTCGGCAATGTGTTCTGCGATCAGCCGGTAAAAAAGTGTCTCGTTCTCATCCTGAAGATTTCGCAGAAAAACGTGTTTTTCCAGATCAGACGGTTCGTTACAGAAGGCTTCGTAGCAGCGATCTGCCTGCTGCTCGATCGTCTCGACATCGGGGGGCAACAGCCCAAGCAAACCAAAATCATGCCGTTCCTGTTCGGTAAATGCCGTCCCTTGGTTTAACAGCGGCTGCTCAAGCAGGGTTTGACCCCGGATCGCAACCTCGACAATGTCGGCTGTGCGCAAGTTGGCAATGGCTGAATTAATTCCCATGTTTTATTCCTCTTTGTTGTTCAATGCGGGTCAGCCCAAGTTTGCTTTGAACTCGTCCCGCCATGCTTTCCACTGCAAATGATCACCCTGAAGCCCCAGGATCGCTTCTTTGAGCTTGGACATACCAAATCCCCACGCTTGTTCGACTTTAATGGTCGGAGGCATCGTAAGCTCACCCGGGCTGACTACCGCATCAATGATAAACGGCTTGTCGGAAGCAACAGCTTGTTCGACTGCCGGCACGATGTCTTCGGCATGTTCCACACGCACACCATCGCCACCACACACTTTCGCATATTCCGCAAAATTGGGATTCAGTAACCCTGTCGCTTCGGGATAAAAGGGCAAGCCGGAAACTTCCATTTCCATCTTCACGAATCCCAATTCACTGTTGTTGAAGACAATCACTTTGATCGGCCAATTGAAACGTACGGCGGTTATGAAGTCCTGCATGGCCATACCGAACCCACCGTCGCCGCAAAAAACCCAGACCTCTCGACTGGAGTCCAGCGCGATTGCTCCCATGCCAAGGGGAAACCCGGCCCCGAGAGATCCGTGATTGAACGAGCCGATCATCCGGCGCCCGCCCGTCATGCGTACCTGCCGGGCAACCCACACGGTGCATTCTCCGACATCGACACTGAAGACCGCATCGTCCGCAGCCCGGTCACTGATCGCCTTTGCGAACAACTGTGGATGCAAGGGTTCGTCTGTACGAGTCAACGCTGCCTGGTGGTCCATCTGGTTAAGCCACTTGTCGCGGAGCTTGCCAAGATGAAGTAAAAAATTCTCTGACCCTCCCTGGTCAACACGTGCCGAAAGTGCAGCTGCCGTCTCCTTGACGGTGCCGACCAGACCGAGAGTCACCGGTGCCCGGCGCCCGATATTTTCTACTTTGAAATCGACCTGAATAATTTTAATCCCATCGGGAATGAAACCGTCGTAGGGAAAGTTCGTCCCCAACATGACAAGAACATCGCAATCCCAGACGGCATGATATCCGGACGGATTTCCAATCAAACCGGTGAGCCCAACGACGTTGCCGTCCCCATAGTCGAAGATATCTTTGGCCCTTAATGTATGAACAACCGGTGCATTCAACTGATCGGCGAGCGAGAGCACTTCCTCTTTCGCATCACGGCAACCCACTCCACAAAACAGGGCGACGCGTTTGCCTTCGTTAATGATCTGAGCCGCCTTCTCAAGTTCAGAGTCTGGCGGGATGACGGCAGATTGCTGGGTGACGAGCGGATGCATGAAGTGGTTGCTCTTGATTTTGGCGTCGGTTAAATCGATGGGGATTTCGATCCGGGACGTCGTCCGATCGATAAACGCCTTCTGAACTGCAATTTCGGCCAGTCGCGGCATTTGTGCGGAGGTATCGATCACTGCCTGATATGCACAAACGTCATCGAACATTTTCGAGAGGTCGACTTCCTGCCAGTAATTCGTTCCACGTTCGGTGTGGGCAACCTGCCCGGTAACTGCAACGACACCAGCTCCCTCTTTTTTTGCGTTGTAGAGCCCATTGATTAAATGCAAGGCTCCGGGACCGGTCGTTCCAGCACAAACGCCAATTCCTCCTGACAATTCAGCTTGGGCGCAGGCAGCATATGCTGCGTTTTCTTCATGCCTCACACCAATCCAACGAAACCGGTCATCTTTGCGAATGGCATCAAGGAACGCGTTGAGTGCATCACCGGTGACGCCAAAGATGTCGCGAACGCCAACGCCGGCAAAAATGTCAAGCAGATTTTCGCAAACGTTCTGAGCCATGATCATTCTTTCTGTCGACTGTACAGGGGGGTGAAACTGCGACCCCCGTTTAATCCATTTGAGGCGTGCGCTATCGCAATTGTTCAAAACATGTCCGAATCACGGGCAGTGACAACAACGGTTCAAGCTCACTCTTGTTGTAGGTTATGACCGTGAGCGGTTCGATACAACGAACGTTTGCCTGGACCGACGTCTTTTCGAGAATTTCGGCTACCCCGAAGACGTCGCCAGCGGTAAGTTCGACACTTTTCGCCGCTTCGCCATTTTCATCTCCATAGGAAAGCTCTGCTTTCCCGTTGATGATGATAAAGAGCCGATCGGCACGATCGGCTTTATGCAGAACCATTTCACCAGGTTCGAAGTGCGATTCGGACATAGCTGGTTTGACGTCGACTTTTGTTTGTACAATTTCAGGCCCACACACGAGATCGAGCAGCCAGGAAACCCCAACTTTGATTTTGCGGTCGACTCCTGGCAGCTTGGCCCAGTAGGCTGCCCGCCAGAACAGCCAGGCCAGAAATCCCTCCAGGTTGATCCAGCCAAAGAGCTGGGCAATTGCACGACGGTGCCCGAGGGAAGCCATTTTACCGAGTTCTTTAAATCGAAAGTCCTTTTGTGCCCGGCCATCCATGGTAGCCACAATGTTGCGCGCGCAGGTCGCTGCCTGCCGGATGGCAAATTGTGCCGTGGGAGGACAAAATCCTTCTCCGGAGGGATTCGGCACTGACGCACAATCGCCCAGCGACCAGGCATTGTCAAAACTCTCAACCTGCATTTTGGAGTCGGTTTTGATGCGCCCGTGTTCTTGCGGGACATCAAGGGCTGTCACGATCGGATTGGGGGAAGAGGGAACACTTGAGATCAAGGTCCTGGTCGGAATACGTTGCCCGTCGTGCAGGACAGCACATCTGGGAGTACCCGTTTCCAGGCGGAGGTTGAAAATGAATTCAACGCCACGTTTGCGGAGTACTTCCTGGGCATACATTCCCAACCTCTCCGGCATTTCCCGTTCGAGGATACGATCCTCCGAGTGCACCAACACGGTGCGAATATCGTTGGGGTTGATATGAAAGTACTTTTGGCCTGCTCGCCGCACGAAATCATTGAGTTCGGCACAAACTTCTACCCCCGAGAACCCTCCACCACCAACCACAAAGGTGAGCAGTTGTTTTCGCAGTTCAGGATCTGTGGTCGTAGCGGCTTCTCCCAGCACGCGAATCAAATGGTCCCGCAACCGCAGGGCATCCCCCAAATATTTGAACGGGAACGCATGATCATGCAGTCCGGGAACCTTGCGAAAATCGGTTACGTTTCCAAGGGCCACCACAATATGATCATAGTGAAGCACCGTTGCATTGGCCTCGAAGCCCGGTGAAAGGGTCACCGTCTGATTGGCGAGATCGATGGTCTCGACTTCGCGTTCGTAAAGTCTCGTGCGTGGTGCCAAACGACAAATGGGGGAGACCGTGTCGAGCAAACCAATATTTCCCGAAATCACTTCCGCCAGCATCGGCTGAAAGACAAGGTAGTTCTCCCGGCTAACAAGAATCACCTCAACATCCTGGCGCTTGCGGAGCAAGCGCTCCAGCTTCATTGCGGTGTAGACCCCGGCAAACCCACCTCCCAGAATGACCACTCGCTGGTTCGACATTTCAGTCTTTCTCATTGGGCCACCTGAAGCGGCCGGTTTACAAGAGTTAGCTGGCGTCTACGAAATCAAACGTGTCGGGAGACGCCTGGGACCATACCTTGTGGAAATAGGAGTGCCCGCCGATCTCGTCCAAGAGCGCGCCATTTTCGAGATAGTTGTACGCTTCCTGGTAATTCATGACCCGATGCGAATCGAGGCGTTTGGCAATATGAAACGGCTTTAACTCGCAAGGCTTGTCGACTCCCATGGCAGCGACCAGTTCCGACAATGCCTCCATCGTATTCGTGTGGTAACGGTAAACGCGTTCTCCCTTGTCACCCACATTGAGCACCCGAAAACGACCTGGAGCCTGGGTCGCTACGCCAACAGGACAAGTATTGGTGTGGCATTTCTGGGCTTGAATACAACCGACGGCCATCATAAATCCGCGGGCCGCGTTGCACCAATCCGCTCCGATCGCCAGATTCCGGATAATGTGGGAAGCCGATGTCACCTTGCCGGCGCAGGCAACCTTTATCTTGTCTCGCAAGCTGCAACCCACCAGCGCGTTGTGAACAAACAAAAGACCCTCAACCAGCGGCGTTCCCATGTTATTGGAAAACTCAAGCGGCGCTGCCCCCGTCCCCCCTTCTCCACCATCGACATTGATAAAATCTGGCAGGATTTTCGTTTCAAGGATGGCCTTGCAAATTGCAAGGAACTCGTGAGGCATGCCAAGGCAAAGCTTGAAACCAATCGGTTTGCCCCCACTCAACTCCCGCAGCTGCTGAATCCACTCGCACAATTCGCGTGGGGTAGTGAAGGCTGAATGGCCGGGGGGAGAAAGGCAGTCTTGCCCCATGGGAACCTTACGGGTTGCAGCAATCTCGGGGGTAATTTTGGCCGCTGGCAATACACCTCCATGTCCTGGTTTTGCTCCCTGGGAAATCTTGATCTCGATCATCTTGATCTGTTCATCAACGGCTTGTTCGGCGTACAAGTCGGCGCAAAAAGTGCCGTCGTCATTACGGCAACCGAAGTACCCCGTACCGAGTTGCCACACGATGTCGCCACCAAATTTCTTGTGATACGGGCTGAATCCCCCTTCACCAGTCCAGTGGGCAAATTTTGCCTTCTTCGCCCCCTTGTTCATCGCCATGATCGCGTTCGGGCTGATCGCACCAAAGCTCATCGAAGAAATATTCAAGACCGAGCAGGAGTATGGCTTGCTACACTCCGCTCCTCCGACCATCGTACGGAAGTGCTCCTTGCACTTGGGGTGGGGGGCAATCGAGTGCAGGGACCATTCGTACTCATCCGAGTAGACATCCAACTCGGTACCAAATGGCTTTAAGCCCTCAATGTTTTTTGAACGCTCGTAGACAAGAGACCGTTGATCACGGTTGAAAGGCCGTCCATCTGTATTGCTCTCGACAAAATACTGGTAAAGCTCGGGACGAATGGCCTCGAATATGAAACGGAAATGGGCAATGAGCGGATAGCTCCGCAGGATGCTGTGCCGAATCTGAATGAGGTCGTAACACCCCAACCAAGTTAGTAAAGCAAAAACAGCTAACGGAATAGACCACCAGCAGCTCTGCAACATCGTCAGGGCGAAAAATACGACCGTCAAAAATACAACGACGGCAAATGGCAGGTAACGCATGTTCGTTCGATTCTCCAGTCGATTTGTGGCAGTCACTGGATCTCCGCTCTGGAAACCAGTTCCGCTACCCTTTCCTTATGACCTTCTTCAAACCTTGGACTTCTTCAACCACAACCCGCACGGGTGACTACCAGTTGACTTCCATTCTAAAAATTCTGTGCTCTAAAGTCCCTGTTAATTGGCTCCCTGACTGCTCGATCAGGGCAATGTTAAACAGCCATAGGCCTTGAGCCCCGCTTGACCACGAAGATTCCCGCACGAAAACCGAGGACCAGATATTCAACAGGAAAGCATCTTAAAAGACCGTTTGCGATAATCACCAGCCAGCCTGCAGACTAAAAATGCCGGCAACTCACCAGGCAATGGCGACACGCATGGATGAATCTGTTGTCGCCGGTGCCCTCTCGCGATGCCGATGAGTACTAATTAGATGCAGGAAAAGGGGTTGGCACAAGGGTCTGAAACTGAGTTCACCGGGTATCGACTCACCCCCAGAAAAGTTCACCCGAAATCCATACATTCCCCCGCTGCCCGGCAACCTCGTTGTTCTCCGGACCACAGCCCCTCTCCCCTCGAATACTCCGGCGAATCGAATTCTCTGCAACCACCGCGCCGCCAGTAGCCAACGAGCCGAGTTCCTCAAGGAGCAACCTTTACGGCGAGCAACAAAACTAGAGAATTGCCACGTTTTTTTTCGTGAGCAACACGCGAAGATAATCGAAAAACGCCGGGGAATCACTCAATCTCGGCATCAAATGCCAGCCTGGGTAAGTTTCCGCCATCGCCCCCCTTCAAGGCCAGCCTCCCGGCTAAAGTGCCACCCAACCAGCAAGGGTCAACAATCTTGACGGTCATTTCCCCTGGGACCGGTGATGCGATGCGGTTACTCGCGCAACTGCAGTTCCCGAATCAAGTAGATCGCTTCGTCAAGCTGTTCCCGCAAGATCTGCAGTTCCCAGTGAAGACGCACCGGTTCGGATTGTTTTGGGAGGGCCTTGACCAGTGCCAGCCGTGCCTCGGCTACGGTAACCCGCACTTCAGCCTGTCGAATCTCAACCGTGGAAATGGTTCCAGAAACCTGTTTGTTGGCAGCCAACAGCCGGCGGAGGTTGTCTGCCGAATTGGCCAACATCATTTGACAACTGAGCACCAACGGCTCGAGCCGGTTATCGGCTGGCCCCTTCTCAAGAGCTTTTAACTGCCGCTGGCGGAGTGCGACCAACCTTTTCAAGCGATCGATGCGCATGCCCGGTACGGTTCCCGAAACTTGCTTGATCATTTTTTCGTCGACGGCCAGATTGGCCTGGGCCAATTCCAGTGTTGTCGAGGCATAAGCTTTCGCCAACTTCTTCCAATCGGGAATCGCTTTGGAGGGTTTGTCAGGGGAAGCTGGCTGGGCCTGTGAGTGCGACCCGTCAGGCCCGATCGAGAGCAGCAAAACGATCATGACTACCAAAGACAGGTGACGCCAGTTCATCCCAGGAATCTCCTCAAGCAATAAATCTGGGGAGGCAAACCCCAAAAGAGCATATCCATTGTTGGCTGAGCACGAACATTTTGCCGACACGATGCCAAAAGTGGTATGGCAATGAGGCCGCCATTACCTGGCGCCACGGTCCGTTTCAACATGACATTCGTCCATTTCCGGCCTTTGGTTTGCTGACGGGCAAAACAGGCTTGTCAATAAGGATACCCATAGGCGCCGTAACCACCGTATCCACCCCAATATCCACCACCACCACCATAAAGTGGGTAGGCCTCTTTTGTGCGAATGTTTGCCGCAGCTTCGCGGTGCATTTGATTAAGGCGATTTTGCTCGATTGACGCACTCTCCTGCTCACCCTGGAGTTCCGCCTTGTTGAACAACTGCTGCTGCCCCTGCAACTGGGACATGCGTATATTATTCACTCGATTCTGTGCCTGTTGAAACATGGCGTCACGGCGAAGATTCGCCGCGTGTTTCTGCTGGTACATCATCTTGAGAGTTTGCAACTGCGTTGGGGTCATTTTGTTGAACTTGGCCTCCAGGGCGTCCATGTGGTCCAGGCGATATCCGTGATGGACCATCATGTAAGCGGTGAGCCACTCCTTCGCCTCTTTCGCCTGCTCCGATTCTGACGATGAAGCGGCAGCAGTCGGGGCCGATGCGGTACGGGATGGTTGAGTCTGGGTGAACCCTTGCTTTGTGGCTAAGCTTACAACCATGACCAGGCTCAATGCTGCAATCAAATTGGTTTTCGATCGAACGATCATGACTTTATTCCTCTTAAATTTTTTCTCGATGTCGTGTTAAACCTGAACTTCCTTGCCAGACAAATATACAGTTTTCCTTGCTTTCCCCATGGAATCATACCATCCTAAACGTTCACAAATGGATATGCGAGAATTGCTTGTCAAAAATTCATGTTTTGAATTTTCCAGCAAAGGAAAAAATCCGTCCTGACCCGCACCAGGAGACATTGGCCCTGGATTCACGTGACCTACCCTGAATTCCTCGCAGATTTTAATTTTCGTTTGGCAGCAGGTAAAATCCTCAGAGTAGGAGCATTTGTCGAAGCTCACCCCTTCTGGGTGAAGACCCCTGTTTGGGAGTTTCTCATAATTCGAAAGCCCTTAGGGCAGCTCCTGACGGAAATCTGCGGTAGGCCAGTTCGGGCTGTCAGGCGTTCCCTTCCCGTAAAACATGAAGTCGACTTGTCGAATTACGGTATCCTGAACAGCGGTGGAATAGTAATCACCTGACGAATCCCTGGCAGGGGCAGAGCAGGAATCAGAGTTCTCTCGTCTTCCACAAAGTGACCACACCCCGACCTGCAAGACTGACCGGCATGACTCATCCAATGACGTTCATTCCGGTGATGGAGCGGATCGTTGGTCGCAAGCTTTGGTCTGACCTTATGATCCTGGTTCTTACTTTGACTGCAACCGTCGCCTGCATGCCCTCCGGGATCAAGGCAACCGAACCCGATTGGAATCAATTCCGTGGCCCCTACGGCAATGGACGAAGCGACGTGGCCGAGCCACCGGTCCATTTTGACCATGACCTCAATGCCCTCTGGAAGACACCCATCCATGGTAAAGGTTGGTCGTCGCCTGTCGTCTGGCGAGACCAGGTCTGGATAACAACAGCTCCGGAAGATGGCACGAAGCTCCACGCGGTTTGCCTTGATCTAGAAACCGGTGAAACCAAACACGACATCACGGTCTTTGATATCCTTTCTCCCGAATTCTGTCACCCGTCGAACAGCTATGCCTCGTGTACACCGTTCATCGAAAAAGGGCGTATCTACACCCATTTCGGGACCTACGGAACGGCCTGCCTTGATACGCAATCGGGTGATTTGATCTGGCAGCGAAGAGACCTGAATTGCGATCATTATCGCGGGCCCGCATCATCACCCGTCGTGCATGGCAATCTACTGCTGGTACACTTTGACGGCGTTGACATCCAGTTCGTCGTCGCCTTGGACAAACGGAATGGCAAAACGGTTTGGAAACGCAACCGCGATATTGACTACGGGACATCGGTCGGTGACCGGAAAAAAGCTTATGGCACACCGTCGTTAATAGAAGTTGGTGGCCGCTGGCAAATGATCAGCCCTGCCGCTGTGGCCACCATGGCTCTCGATCCAGCAACGGGTGAGGAATTCTGGCGGCTGTACCATGGGGGTATGAATGTCGCAGCACGTCCCCTTTACGAAAACAACCTGCTTTACATTACCGCTGGATCGGGCAACACAAGGTTGGTTGCCATGCACCCCGATGGTCGCGGAGATGTTACCCAAACGCATATCGAGTGGAGTACGGGAAAAGGTGTTCCGAGTCGCTCATCCCCGTTGATCGTCGACGGCCGGCTCTACATGGTGAACGACGGTGGAGTTGTCACATGCCTCGATGCACGAAATGGGAAACGCCTTTGGAGCGAGCGACTAGGTGGTGAATATTGGGCATCTCCGGTGGTTGCCGGTGGTTGTCTGTACGTGTTGAGCAAGCGTGGACTGGTCACGGTCATCAAGGCTGGTCCCAAGTTTGAAGTGCTGGCCGAAAACCAGTTTCCCGCGGGATTCAACGCCTCGCCGGCGATTTCTGGTAACAGCCTGATCCTCCGCAGTTTTACCCATCTCTATCGTATTGGAGAAAAGAACTCCGGGGAATTTTAACTTCTCTCCGGCCAACTTCGGCTTTGTGCTCATCAACCCAAAAATGAATCGCGCAAACGAGGTACGTTACGATACCCGCATGGCAAGTGCCACCGTCAAATCGTAGAAATCCAAGCTGATGGGTATCTCCCTCGCCAACAACCCTGCACATCACCTCTTGTGTTTTTTATGCATGGACTCCATGATCGGATATCGTCAACTCCAGGGGCAATTCGAAATCTGGTGTTTGAAACCTGGTGAAAGTGACCCACAAAACACCTCTACTTGTGTCGAATCATGAAGTTTATTTTCCGACTTTCTTTGATCCTGGCAAGTATGCAATTGGGGCTGTCACCCGCGCTAGCCGACACCACCTTTTACGTGGCCCTCGACGGTAGCGACTCGAACCCAGGTTCTTTGACGAAACCATTTGCAACCCTGCACCGCGCTCGTGACGCCACACGGGAACTCAAACGCAGCCAGGGGCCAATGCCCGTCAAGGTCATCGTGCGAGCAGGAAAATACTTCCTGGATCGCTGCCTGGAATTAACGCAAATCGACAGTGGGACCACCGCTACGCCGGTCCTCTACGCCAGCCATTCCGGTGAAAAAGTCCTTATCAGTGGTGGCGTGCGGATCACCGGTTGGACGCGACACCGCGATCAAATCATGAAGGCAAACCTGCCCGCCGGGGAATGGGCAGTCGGAAAATGCCGGCAGCTCACATTCAACGGTCAGCTCCAAACACGGGCCCGCTGGCCCAACTTCGACGCCAACGTCAATCCAGTCATCGGTGATTATCTCAACATCGAAGATGCAGCGGAACCGGGCAGCGATACCGCTTTTCGGTATCAAGAGGGCGGCCTACCCCGTGCCTGGAAGAAACCCCATTTAGCCGAGGCCATGGTGACCGTCGCAGGTGGCTGGGCGACCAATGTGGTACCGGTCGCGCGGGTCGACTGAAAAGAACGCGTCATCACCTTACAACGACGAACCTGGCACAGCGAAAACGACAATTTTGTGCGGTATCGGCACATGCCCTTTCGTCCATTGGGGACGAAAGATGCACCCTTTGTGATGGAAAACATTCTGGAAGAACTCGATCAACCTGGTGAATGGGTTCTCGATACCGAAGAGCGCCTGGTTTATTTCTGGCCGCCCTCCCCCATTACATCCGAGAACCGGGTCGTACTGCCGCAACTGGACTGCCTGGTCGATTTACACGGCGCATCCCACGTGACAATCTCCGGTTTTACATTCACCGAAACCACCAGTGGCGACAATTACCATCCGTGGGGACTGAAGGGATATGGTGCAATGTTTCCCGTGAAAGGATGGGATTATTGTGGCCACGCTGTGCATCTGGAAGACGCTGTATGCTGCCGAATTGAGGGGTGCCGGTTCTATGCATTAGGCGGAAACGCTGTTTACCTGGAAAAACGTAACCTCAAAAACGAGATTCGACACAACGAGTTCCAATACGTGGGCGCTAATGGCATTTGCCTGCTTGGCACTCATGAAGCACATCCCTTGTTCAACCGGATCGAAGACAATCTGCTTGAACGAACAGGTTGTATCCTCACTACACGGCCGCCGTGTTTGCCGGTTTAAGTGACGGCAATCTGATCGCCCACAACGACATCAAGAATGTGCCGCATCACGGAGTGAACCTCTCGACGAACGCTTACGGCCGGAATTTCCTGGAGTACAACCGGATCGGAAATGCCAGTCAAGTGCTGCACGATACCGGTGCGGTCAACATGTGGATGGACCCGCTCCGCATCGATGAAACGACCAGCCGGGTCTATGTGAAAAAGCATGCCGATCGGCCTGGGCATTTCCTCCGCTACAACTATCTCTACAACACTGTGCAGGGGTTTTATCTCGATGACTGGGCAAGCAACTGCCTGATCTACGGTAACATTTTTGACCATACCTGGAATGCCGTAACAATTCACGGCGGCAAAAATAACGTCATCGACAACAACATTTTTTACCACTGTGCTACCTTGGTCTACATCGCCAACGACCTGCAGACCCGTCCCGAGGAAAGCGGACTCGCCATGAAGGGGTTTTGCTCGGGAAATCGGGTGCGCAACAACATTTACCAATCGGACGAAGCCCACCTCTGGTACCTGTACACAACCGACCACGAATATGATTTGATCAAAGACACGCGAATTGCCCAGGCGGACCACAATATCTATTTCAAGACCGGAGGCACCTACCAAATCCACGACACGTTTGGCGGTGGAAAACCCGCCGTGATTTACGAGTTTGAAGATTGGCAAAAAATGGGATACGATCGCAGTTCCCGCATCGCCGATCCCATGCTGGTCGATCCCGAAAACGGCGACTTCAGCCTGCATCCCGACTCACCTGCATTCGAAATGGAATTTCACCCTCTGGACATCCACCGAATTGGCATCCGGCCAAGATAATGGATCTCAGCGATCCACCACTCGGTGAGTAGGAGGGCTCGGAGAAAATTGCCTGCGTAAAACAGCGGCCGCGTGCAATCGGCAGTCAAGAGGTGCCCGCACGGTGTATCTGCGGGCACCTCCAAACCATGGGCATCCCACGCAACGGGTCGCAAGACAAACTGGCACCAACAGTGGGGAAGCACCCCGGGCGCATCCCGCGGTGGCAACCACCTGTCTGGCGAGCGGTCAGCAGCAGCCCGATTCCCGATCGCACGCTTCCCCGGTCAAGACCGAGAGGGCCGGGATCCCGCATTGATCGGGGGCAAGGCAGGCTGTCTGCTTTGATTTCAGCTCAAACGTCAACCGATCTGAAAAAACAGCGTGGTCGGAAACGGCGTAGCTGCCAATGGTCTGCTGTTGGTATTCCACCTCAACCGGCAGAGACTCATCGAGTTGAAGCACAGCTGCTTTATTGAGGATGGCGTAGAGTTTTTCGGCAGTCAGGCAGTGGTCAACATCGTTGGCAACGTAGATCTGTAGATTACAAACCTGGTGGTTGCGACGTGTTCCTCCGCAGTCGACAAAGTCTTTGGTCACTTTCCCGACTTCGGTCACATGAAAATGCGGCTCAACCTGCCCTCCCGCTAAAAACTCAAATCGGACCGCGTGACCGGCATATTGGTGGAGAACCGCTTTGAATTCACGAAGTGTCACGGTTGTATTTCCCTTGGAATGATCATCAAACTAAAGGTGGGGTTCGCAAGGAAACTCTACGCCCTTTCCTGATGCGTCGCAACAGACTGCGAGCCCCTGACCGAGGGTCGTTCGTTACTGCGGTTGCGGCACCGCTGGAGCGGGCGGAGGTGGCAACGACAACCCACTGCTCGTGCCATTGAGAACTTCGTAATAATGCCTCAACAAACCGTAGGTGGAGCGAAACCGGGGCTGATCCGCCAGATTGCGATACAGGGGATTGGTATTTACGGTCTCGAATCGCGCCAGTGTTTGATCCAGCGCTTGCCGCGATGAATGTGGACCACCGGTGAACATCTCTGCCGGTAGCGCCAGATACGTCCTCCATTGGGGGTCAAGAAGTTCGTAAAGTTCCGGTGCAATGCGAGCCAGTTGATTTCGCAACGTGTCTGCCTCACTCATCGCAGGTGTCGCAAATTGCGGGCCAGGTTGGGTGTAGTTAGTTGGGCTCACAATGGGAGGACCGGCGGCAGGCATTGAACGAGCGGCAACCTCCTGGACCAGTTGCGTCGCCGATGCCGGGATCACTGCTGGATGGCCAGGAGTCTGGCTTTGGTAATAAACCGCATTCGCGAACTGATCGACGCGAATCACCGACCCGTCAATGGAAACCCCCAGAAAAACACCACGGCTGCGGGAGTAAGAGTAAATCTCCGCCTGGAGCCGGGCATTGGTGGCCGCCGACGCCTGACGACCAACCGGTCCGGCTGCAACAGCTGCATCAGCACCGATAGTAAAGGTACCCGATAATATTCCTTGAATACTCTTGCGCGTGGTAAACACAAGCACGATGTCGGTCGATTGAACTCCTACCTGCCAACCAATATTTCCACCCGTGAGGGTAATAAATACTGGTAACTGCCAGGCACCTTGTTCGTTCCGAATAAGCAAAACCCCTTTCCCAAAACGGGCCCCCACAATGAAACCACCCTTAATCACGTTGGGAATGATCGCAACTCCCTGCGCACGGGCAAGTAAAGACTCGGGAATCTGGCTTAGCGGCATCGCCATGGTTTCATGAAAGACAGCCTCGGCCGCCCTCACGGTCTGATCTTCTCCCACCTGGCCATGACATCGGGAGGCACCTTGAACGGAAAATGCAAAAACCAAAATCACCAGCCACGAAGTTGAACGTCTCATGGAATTGACATCCCTTTTACCTGGTTAGACTATGGGCAAAATTCACATGTTGAATACAAGTACCGCAGGACGCCGGCCAAGGTGACCTGCCGTGCGATCATAGCGCGTTTGCAAGTTTTGGGTCAACGACACTCGTGGAGAACGGAACCAAAGTGGCGAAATCCTCGGGAAAAACCGCTGCGACCACCGATTGGCCTGAGAGAAGATCACCCCACGACGCCAGCAGTCGATCTGGCCGAACCCGCTGTCTATGACGAAGGAGGACTTCGGCGCCCTGGCGTGAAAGAGGAAAGATTCACGGATTGTGGCGCCAATGTGCTTCGCAGAACCGACGGTAAGCGGTTGCCAGTTCTTCGATGAGTGGTCCGGTGGTTTAGAAAACGGTCGGCATAAATGGTGGTCATGCCGGTAATATTCAAGATTGTTCAACCCCAAGTCGCTGCGGAGAGAAAAACCAAACCGGCCTGGAGGAACCTCAACAAAAAGTTATACTGTGAGAATCGCATGCGAGGGTGCATAGCAAGACATTCAAGTCAGTGACGGGGCCCATAACCACGCCCACGGTCCGATAGATTCGCTTGTTAAGATCACGAAACTTTAGCATCCACTTGCAAGTGAGCCAAAATCGAACAAATGCAAATGTAGTTTACGGATGCGGAGCCTTTAACATCATGGAGGTACTCACGGCACGAAAGGAAGTCGATTTCGATCGCTACACCAGCATCGGGCGCAAAGCACACCCAGAAATACCCACGTGCTTCGCTACCTTCTAACAGGCCGTGAACATATTATGAGCACTCTCACCATCGCCAGCCGAAGGTCTCGTAGCTCCTCAGCAGAAAACCGCGTTTTCACCCATCATGTCCCACCGGTCACCATGGGCTGCGGGGCCGCGGAAGAATTACCCGCAATTCTGTCTTCGTTTGGATCAAAGGTATTTGTCGTGACCGACCCAGGCGTCGCCCAGCAACCGTTCTTTGACCTCCTCCTGGTAAACCTGCACAACAAAGGTTTTCAAACAAGCCTGTTTCAGGACGTCCTTCCTGACCCACCAGTCGACGTGTTTGAGACTTGTGCGGCACAAGCTTCAGAATTCGGACCGTCGTGTTTTCTCGGAATTGGCGGGGGCAGCGCACTGGACGTGACCAAGATCGTCGCCGTACTGGGGAAACATGACTGCTCACTCCCGTCGTTGTTTGGCATCGACCAGGTTCCTGGGCGCGGCGTACCCTCGGTCCTGGCCTCGACCACGGCGGGTACCGGTAGTGAGGTCACTCCCATCGCGGTGGTCTCGGACGAAGAAAACCAGTTGAAAAAAGGGATCGTGAGTGATTTTCTGGTTGCCAATCACGCGGTGGTGGACCCATGCCTTTGCGAAACGCTACCGGCCTGGCCAACCGCCTACACCGGGATGGATGCGCTGACCCATGCGATCGAGGCCTACACGAACCAATACCCAGTCCCTCTGATCGATGGGTATGCACTCGAGGCAATTCGGCTGATTGCCAGCAACCTGCCGACCGCCTGTCACCACGGTTCCGATCTGGCCGCCCGCTATGGAATGTCACGTGCCAGCATGTTTGGCGGGATGTGCCTGGGACCGGTCAATACGGCCGCCGTGCACGCGCTGGCATATCCACTGGGAGGCCGCTTCAAAGTGCCTCATGGTGTGGCAAATTCCCTCCTGCTGCCCCACGTGATGGAGTTCAACATGCCGGCCGTTGCCGAGCGCTACCAGATCGTTGCCGAGACCATGGGCCGGGGCGATGGAGATGCGGTCGCCGCCGTTGAAGAACTCTCTGCCGAGGTGGGGACCAATCGCGCCATGGCCGAATTTGGTGTCACCCAGGCCGATCTCTCCTCCATGGCAGCCGACGCGATCCAGGTGACGCGATTGATGAGGAACAACCCGCGGGAAATGTCCGAGCAAGACGCCCTGGCCATTTATCAGGCAGCACTGTAACCGGTCAGGCAGCACTGTAACCGGTCAGGCAGCACTGTAGTCGCCAAAACTGACCTGCCAGGCAAGCACCTGCCCGGCAGGGCTGATCTCAGGGCCCCAGGTGCCAGAACCCCAAGGTGATGGCTGGTGGCCTTTAAACCGCGTGAATCGAGTGAGCCAGCCACCCTCGCTCCCGCAAAATCTCTTCCAGGACTGGCTCGATTTCTTGTGCCAGTGTCTGATTTGCATAGCCAACCCAGGTGACATTCGTGGTGGTATCGAGCGGGTAAGCCAGCGGTTTACCATCGGCACCGTGGACCACAATGCCCGCTTCCTCGGCAATCAACGCCGTACAAATATCGTACGGATGGCAACAGTGGCCAAGTGCTTCTCCGCGCGCCTCGAGCGTTTGCCGGGTCAGGGGTCTAAGATCGGCTACCAAGCGGTCTTGTCCGAGCATCAGGCCGTACAGCTGCCCACCCGTGCAGCTATATTGATCTTCAAATACGTGCGCATCGCCCGTTTTACGAGGTCCCAGTAACCGGGTGGCAAGTTCATCGTCAATCGCTGCGAGCACATCCCGTGCTCCGGGAAAAAACCTGCAAACCGTCGCATAACCATGAAGCAAGGTCACCGCTCGCGACGGATTGATTTTGAGGAGATACGACTCGCCAGTGACTCGATTCCAACGCACGCCTTGCGCTCCCTGGCCACGAACCGCCCAGAGTTGATCGCACAGGTGCTGCTTCACCAGCGGAATCTCCGTTTGCACGGCGGCTTCAATATCGCCAAGGGTGGTAGCATCCCCATGATTCGGCGCAATACCGGTCAATATCCACGCGCTTCGCTTCTGAAACATCAATCCTCGGGTTCCATCGATGGGATCCACGATAATCCGCCAATGAGCTTTGCTGGCGGGAGTGCCTTCGGGGCACACAACATGCCCACCGTCGATACCTTCGCCAATGACGATGACAGGGCCAAGGTCGGCGATCTCTGCCGCAACAAAATCCAAGAGCTCTTGCCCGCCGACGCGATCGATCTGGTAAATCGTGTCGGTCTCTGCGCTGCTGCATTCGGTAACCCCGGAAAGATCTTCGATAGACCGGGTTTCGCATGCAGAAACGACCTGCTGGCGAATCGCCTCGTGCATCTGGCGAACCGCGGTTACGAGCTGTTGAGCATCGAGTTGCGCCGCTGGATTCATCGAATTCACTGCAGAATAGTACCGGCAATCTGTTTGATCCGTGCGTCCGTCCAACACGCCTGATTCCGATCATCTACTAATCTACAAAGAAAGACCTGCCTTCGTCAGAGGCACTTGTGGTACCAAAGTCTTGTTGCATGCCACGCAGTCTTGCTGGGTGCAAATCAGCTACTGCGCATAAAAAAACCCCGCATCCAAGGAGGCTAACCCTTGGTGCGGGGTTCTCAATATCAATTTGGTCAGCTGCCGAGCGCCGATCTCACGACCGACTTCGACAGACCTCTTTGTCAACACAAGGACTGCCCCCATACTTCCCGCGGTGTGTCACCACACGCGCGGGTTAAGGAAATATCCTTAGAAAGGAGGTGATCCAGCCGCAGGTTCCCCTACGGCTACCTTGTTACGACTTAGTCCCAATCGCGGAGTTGACTCTAGGCGCCTGCTTCCGAAGTTAGCTCAGCGACTTTAAGCCCCCCCCACTTTCGTGGCTTGACGGGCGGTGTGTACAAGGCTCAGGAACATATTCACCGTGGTATGCTGACCCACGATTACTAGCGATTCCGGCTTCATGCAGGCGAGTTGCAGCCTGCAATCCGAACTGAGCCGCGTTTTAAGGGATTTGCTTGCTCTCGCGAGTTTGCTTCCCTTTGTGCGCGGCATTGTAGGACGTGTGCAGCCCGGGCCATAAAGGCCATGAGGACTTGACGTCATCCCCACCTTCCTCCGGTTTAACACCGGCAGTCTCACTAGAGTCCCCGCCATAACGCGCTGGCAACTAGTGACAAGGGTTTCGCTCGTTAAGGGACTTAACCCGACATCTCACGACACGAGCTGACGACAGCCATGCAGCACCTGTCAACGTTCCACCCGAAGGCGTGGCCCCGCTTTCACGGGGTTAATCCGTTGATGTCAAGACCCGGCTAAGGTTCTTCGCGTAGCCTCGAATTAAGCCACATCCTCCACCGCTTGTGTGAGCCCCCGTCAATTCCTTTGAGTTTCAGCCTTGCGACCATACTCCCCAGGCGGAGCACTTATCACTTTCGCTTCGACCGAGAACCTATGGGGGGGTCCTCAATCAAGTGCTCATCGTTTACAGCTAGGACTACCAGGGTATCTAATCCTGTTCGCTACCCTAGCTTTCGTGCCTCAGCGTCAGAAGAGACCCAGCGAGCCGCTTTCGCCACTGGTGTTCCTGATGATATCAACGCATTTCACCGCTCCACCATCAGTTCCGCTCGCCTCTGTCTCCCTCGAGCACGGCAGTATTGGGCGCAGTTCCTCGGTTGAGCCGAGGGATTTCACACCCAACTGACCGCGCCGCCTACGCACCCTTTAAGCCCAATAATTCCGAATAACGTTTGGCCGGTTCGTCTTACCGCGGCTGCTGGCACGAACTTAGCCCGGCCTTCCTCTGAAGATAGGTCAACCCAAGGGGATAGCCCCTTGGGATTTCCTCCCAACTGACAGTGGTTTACAACCCGAAGGCCTTCATCCCACACGCGGCGTCGCTCGGTCACGCTTGCGCACATTGCCGAAGATTCTCGACTGCAGCCACCCGTAGGTGTCTGGGCAGTGTCTCAGTCCCAGTGTGACGGGCCACGCTCTCACGCCCGCTACCCATCGTTGCCTTGGTAGGCCGTTACCCCACCAACAAGCTAGTAGGACGCAGTCCGCTCCCAGGGCGGAATCACACCTTTGATCCGGAGATGTTATCCGGCATTACCTGCAGTTTCCCACAGCTATTCCGGACCCTGGGGTACGTAACTACGCGTTACTCACCCTTTCGCCGCTTTCCATCTTAGAAATTAGCCGAAGCTTCAAACTAAGACTTCTCGCTCGACTTGCATGCCTAATCCACGCCGCCAACGTTCATTCTGAGCCAGGATCAAACCCTTCAATTGACTTTATCCATAATCCACACCCAGCAAACTGGCAGCCTAACGGCCACCGATCGCCAGTGCGGATATGAGCCTCTGAGAGTTTGTTTGAAGACGCAATAAAGCGCCTTCGTCAGTACAGTCTTGTGCTGACGGAAAAAAAAGAGGTCACTAACCAAATTGTCAAAGAGCTTATTCTTCGGCGCCTGGACCCGGGCCATGAAGACCCCAGCCCCAACACCCATTTTCGCGAGCTGGCAAATCTGCCGACCCGAAAAAAAACCTCAGCCAAACAGAGTCGCAGGACTGCGCCCGGCTGAGGTCCCACATTGTTACGTACACCCGTTGGGTAGTCAACAGGTTGGTAGGGGGAAAATCAGCCTTTCTCCAAGTAAAACCCCCGCTACGAACCACAACTAGTTCCGCTCGGAGGGGGGATTTCCCCCAAATTTACGCAACCGGAGCAACTTTACACCAAACCGGTGTCAGCTTCCGGCTCCGTATCATCGACAGCCGGTAATTCAAAGCCCCGAATTCGCTCATGCGCAATCAGGTTTTCACCCAACTGCTCCAGGACATCCGCGTCGCCCGGGCCACCCGAAAGAGCTGCCAGACGGGCCGAAACACCGCCCATCGCAAGCGAATCGGACCCTTCGCCGAGTTGGACACTTAGGACCTTAAATGCCGAATCGGTCACCCGCACCTGGTCATCGCCAGCAGCAGTCCGCACACTCGCGAGCTCCGCCTTTGCGCCAGAGAGCTTGATACGATCAGACCCTTCGCCACGACCACCGTGAATCGCGAGCAGTCGACTCTCGGTACCACCTACTATGATCTCGTCATTGCCCTCACCCCCGCGGGCAACAATCCTACCCGCATGGATGTCGGACATGACAAGACGGTCGGTTCCATCGCCCAGTCCTACGTGTACGCGACCAGACGTTTGGTGACTGGGCGAATTCCCGGTTTTTGGAGCCATGTTTGAACCGACATTGATGTTCCTGAGCAACACATCATCAACACCGTCACCGGTGTGAATTTGGAGCCCACGTCCAATACTCACGTCGACGACATCTATGTCATCATCGACTGAGATACCGCGATCGTCACCGCCACCGGTGACGATTCGTAGACCGCCTTTGATCACGACTGAAGGTTCTTCAACGGGCTCGCCTTCAGGTCGATCACCGCCGCCGGGACCCTGGTGTTCGCCAGGCCCATTAGGACCAC
>Ga0315336_1002595_pt1 | contig 27024 bp, 24 predicted proteins | sample ASW5metaG_FD_204512 | JGI IMG/M metagenome (GOLD analysis project Ga0315336, IMG submission 204512) | Ammonia-oxidizing marine archaeal communities from Monterey Bay, California, United States - ASW #5 | ecosystem: Environmental > Aquatic > Marine > Intertidal zone | place: USA: California... | reverse complement strand
AAAAACCCTTGCTGATGAGTTCGAAACGATTCACGGAGATGATCTCGACTTATTTTCTCTCGTAGACAATCCAACTGAAGCGGTCCAAATCATTCACGACCATTTCACTGGCGTGAAAGTAGTGGGCGAGAACCTTCCCCGCTTTGCATCAGATGAAGACGAACCAACGGGCGAGGGAACCCGGCTTGGAAAAATGCCGAAACGACGGGTAATACCAGACGACGACGACTAAGCAGTGAATCGCGTGCTCTCGTACAATCGCCTCTCATGGCAAATGATGACAACAAAAAAGTTGAAGATTCAATTGTAGAGGTTTCAGAAACAACCTCACCAGAAGACCAACGTGTTGCGAGGTTACTCTCCCACACGATCGATATCTCTGCGCTTGCAACTGCTGTGACAAAACAAAAAGCAGCAGATGCTGCAGATACGCTGGAAGACCTCGATGATGTTGAAGCGGCTGAAGTCATCGAACTCATGGAGGATCATGCTGCTGCGGATGCTCTTTCAGAAATGGAAGTTCCACTTGCAGTCACGATTATTGAGGACTTACTCGAAGATGAAAGAAAGACATATGCTGCAACACTGTTGACAATTATGGCACCTGATGACGCGGTCTCCATCATCCGTGGTTTAGAAGATAAATTTATTGAACCGCTCTTTGTTTGTATACCCGTTTCATCCGCAAGGAAACTTCGGCAACTTTGTGATTATGAAGAAGAATCTGCCGCTGGTATCATGACAACTGACTTTGTATCTCTACTAGAGTCGTTGACAATTACCCAAGTGGTTGAAGTTTTACGCGAACGCGAGTTACCCGAGCACGTGCAAGATTTACCCGTAACGAATACAAACGATGAGCTTGTCGGAATTGTAAGTTTACGAGCATTGCTTATCGGTCTATCTGAGGAAACGGTTTCCGAAACAATGGAACAAAAAGTTGCTGCAGTCCATAGTGACACAGATCGCGAACAAGTTGTACGAGAGTTCGACCGGTACGGATATGAGATGTTGCCAGTGATTGATTCATCGAATCGATTGCTCGGCATTATTACCGTAGACGATGTTATCGACATCATCGAAGAAGAACAAACTGAAGATGTTCAGAAAACCGTAGGTGCAGGTGCTGGGGAAGCGGTGTATTCGGGGATCGGCGAGAAATTGAAGGGGCGCATGCCATGGCTGATTGTTTCCGCCATCATGATGTTGCCCGCAACGTATATCGTGCTCGGTTTTGAATCGCTCATTCGAGAAGTCGCGTTACTCGCTGTGTTTATGCCCCTGATTGCAGCACTTGCTGGAAACGCAGGGCACCAAGCCCTTGCCGTAACACTCCGAGGAATTGTGTTGGATGAAGTGAGACGAGATCGAATCGTACCGTTGATGAGAAGAGAATTGCTTGTTGGGCTTGTCGCTGGAATTACAATTGGAGGCGGAGTTGCACTCTTGTTGTTCATTTTTGGTAACGAAGCAATCGCAACGAAACTCGGCGTGATTGTCGCATGTGCGATGATTGTTTCCATGGGGATTGGCACCTTTACGGGGGCAGCAATTCCACTCATCATGCGAAAACTTGGAGCCGACCCAGCGCAGGCTTCTGCTATTTTCCTCATAATGGTGACGGATGCCATAGCCTTTTCTACTTTACTTGGGTTTGCCTATGTCGGGCTGACTTGGATGCAAGGAGTGACAACATGATTAGAGACATCGATCACATAGCGATTGCTCGTGGGGCAATTTCAGATAGAGTTCGTGAACTTGGTCAAGCGATTACAAACCATCTTGATGAAGTAGAAGCCGATCAAGAAATTGTTTTAGTCGCAGTGATGACAGGATCGCTCATTTTCGTCGCAGATTTGATGCGTCATCTGCCAATGAAGATACGAATTCAATTAATGACAGCAAGTAGTTACATTGGCAAATCAACAACGAGCAATAATGACCCTGCAATAGGAGCACTTCCTGACGTTGAAGGTCGGCACGTTCTTCTGGTGGATGACATTTTGGATTCTGGGAAAACACTCACTCGAATTCGAAGTGAATTACAATCACTTCAACCAAAATCGATTCAGTCCTGCGTGCTCTTGCGAAAGAAACTTCCATCGGCAATGGAAGTCCCTTGCGAATATGTTGGTTTTGAGATTGAAGATGAGTTTGTGGTCGGTTACGGGCTCGATTACGATGGGTATTACCGTAACTTTCCAGACATCGGTGTTATTTGCCCATGAATACATCCCCCAAAGGTACACCTCGACCCCCAATTGCAGATGACCTTATGGAAATGGTTATAGCACTTACGATGCCTTGCTCGCGGTGCGGGTATGACCTTCGTGGTTTGCAAGCAGATGGCGATTGCCCAGAGTGTGGTGAACCTATTCGGCTTACGATTATTGAAACAGTGGACCCCGCTTCAAGACGATTAGCACCGATGCATCAACCAAGAAAAATCGGCAATGCAATAACAGGAATTGTTACCTCTTTTACGATTTCATTTATTCTTGCAGTTATTGCACTGCTCATTCATGCACCGAGCACGCTTCCAATTCCACATTTTCTACGGGCTTTTCCAAGTTCAGCGGTGGTCTGGGCTTCAGCGGGATTTGGTTTTCTTTCATTCCTCTTCCTTATCCCAATGATGCGAATGTGCCAGCGTAAAGAACTTGTTGGTTGTAGAGGAGGAATCCTATTCATAGGGTTCGGAGTTTTGGCTTGGTCGACAAGCTTACTTTTTCTTGTTCTTTTCTTTCTCCGTTCATTTTTAGAGTTGGAACCGTATTCCATGTTGTTTGACACCTTCATTCCAGTTATCTCAACGGGACTAGTTTTTTCTGGGTTCAGAAAACTAATTCCTCGTCTCGGTCTAAGAAGTCGCGCCTTCAGGCAAGCGCAGGGAAGTCGCCAAAGAATGAATGACTTACTTGCCGCTCTCGTTGTTGTGATTGTTGGTCGAACGTTCGTTGAAACAGCAACAGGCAATTCTAATCTGTCCATTTTGGGATTGATTATTATGATTATGAGCATCTCACTCATTGTGATTGGATTGGGGTATTTGTTTCGCAATACCCTCTGGATTCGCCAAGCATTGATTACCCCTCCTCCAGCCCTTAATGAGTTGCTTCAACCTAAAACATGAGTGAGCACTCTTTTGATTCATCTGCCACGATGGCAGGAGAGAATGAGTGAAATTGGGCGTTGGCGGTAAAACGACCCAATAATCGAAGAAAATGAGTGCCTGAGAGGGTATGTTTGGCACTAAATTTGTATTTATAGGGGTTCACCTCTGGCGTTGTGCCTTAAAGGGAAAATGAACGGAAGAGACCCAAAGCGATAAGCAAGGGTCTATGAGCAGGAGACCTTCTCGATGGCTGTAAAAGAACTGGCTTTTGATAGTGAAGCCCGCAAGAAAATGTTGCAAGGCGTTGAAAAACTCGCTCTTGCAGTGAAATCAACACTTGGACCACGTGGCCGAAACGCAATCCTCGATAAATCATGGGGCGGCCCGACAGTAACCAAGGATGGCGTGACTGTTGCTGAAGAAATCGAATTTCGAGATAAAATCGAAAATCAAGGCGCTCAACTTGTTAAAGAAGTTGCATCCAAGACATCGGATGATGCAGGCGACGGTACAACCACGGCAACTGTACTCGCTGAAGCCATTTTTAAAAGTGGACTTCGCCACCTTGCTTCAGGTTGCGACGCAAACGCTATGGTGCGAGGCATTCGAAAAGCAGTTGCATCGGTTACCAATTCAATTAACGAAATGTCGCAAGCAGTCGATGACAACATCGAAGCCGTTGCCACAATTTCTGCGAATAATGATCCAGATGTTGGCAAAATTATGGCAAAAGCGTTTTCTAAGGTTGGCAAAGATGGCGTCATCACTGTTGAAGAAGGAAAAGTTCTTGAAACAACGGTTGATGTCATTGAAGGCATGCAATTTGACCGCGGCTTTTTAAGCCCAAATTTCGTGACTGATGCAGACAACATGATTACAGTGCTAGACAAGCCGCTCGTATTTATCTACGAGGATAAACTTGACTCTGCAAAACAGATCGTTCCACTTCTTGAAAAAGTAATGGAATCAAAACGCTCCCTCGTCATCATTGCTGAAGACATTTCTGGTGAAGCACTTTCAACGCTTGTGATTAACAAACTTCGTGGGGTATTACAAGTTGTTGCAGTCAAAGCACCCGGATATGGTGACCGACGAAAAGCAATGCTCGAAGATATTGCTGTCCTAACGGGTGGCGAAGCAATCATGAAAGATTTAGGTCTTGACATTGAAAAAATTAGTTTGACGCAACTAGGGCAAGCGAAGAAAATTGAAGTCACGAATAAAGAAACAACAATCATGGAAGGTGCTGGCACATCAGAGTCAATTCAAGATCGTATCGCAAGAATTCGAGCAGAAATTGACAACAGCTCTTCTGATTATGACCGTGAAAAATTACAAGAACGTCTTGCAAAACTCGCGGGCGGTATTGCTCAAATTAATGTTGGCGCTGCTTCTGAGGCAGAACTTAAGGAACGGAAGGCACGAGTTGAGGATGCGCTTCACGCAACGCGGGCTGCTATCGAAGAAGGTGTTGTTCCTGGCGGTGGCGTCAGTTTTATTCGCTCACTAGACGCACTTCAAAAAGCAAAAAAATCAGCGAAGGGCGATGAGAAAATTGGGTTCGATGTCATTGGTGATGCTCTTTCACTTCCTTTGCAAACGATTGCAGATAACGCAGGTGCAAAAGGCACGGTCGTTGTTGCGAAAGTTGCGGAGATGACAGGGAGCAATGGTTTCAATGCACTCACACTTGAATATGGAGATTTGCTTAAAGATGGCGTACTTACACCTTCAAAAGTGGACCGATGTGCACTGCAAAATGCAGCGTCCGTTGCTTGCATGATGCTCTCGACTGATTGCATCATCACGAATGCTCCAACGGATGAGGATGACCACGCTGCCGCGGGTGGTATGGGTGGTGGCATGGATCCAATGGGCGGCATGGGTGGCGGCATGGGTGGCGGCATGGGTGGCGGAATGCCTGGCATGGGCGGCATGGGTGGCATGCCTGGCATGGGATTCTAAACCACGAACCACCGATTGAAATCAATAACAATACTAAGAAGAAAACAACAAGAAACAAAAGAAAAAAACTGGAGAACAGTCATGGCAGTAAAACCGTTAGAAGACAGAATTTTAATTAAACCACTAGAACGTGAAACACAGACATCATCCGGCATTTTCTTACCCGAATCAGCCACAGAAAAACCAATGCAAGGTGAAGTTGTTGCGACTGGCCCTGGAAAACTCTTAGATAGTGGCGAACGAGTGAAACCCGCTGTGAAAAAGGGCGACGTTGTTGTCTTTGGAAAATATTCTGGCACTGAAATCGAAATTAAAGGGACATCGCACCTCATCGTTCGCGAGAGTGAACTACTCGGCATGATTGATGCGTAATTGAAGAAGGAAAAGAACTCTTATGACTGCAAAACAAATGAAATATGGACATACTGCACACGAGGAATTTCGTGAAGGCATTGAGCGACTCGCAAAAGCGGTAGGGATCACAATGGGCCCTGCTGGACGAAACGTTGTTGTTCAAAAATCGTACGGTGGACCCGTTGTCACCAAGGATGGCGTGTCAGTGGCTAAAGAAGTTGAGTTGCCAGAAGCATTCCAAAACATGGGCGCCAAAATGGTGCAGCAAGTCGCGAAGAAAACAGCAGACATTGCTGGTGACGGGACAACTTCAGCAACAATTCTAGCAGATGCCATTTTTAGAAATGGTCTCCGTCATGTAACCGTGGGTGCAAATCCAGTCATGGTTCAGCGAGGTATCTCAGCGGCAGCAAAAGTTGCAACAGATGCTGTTAACACGATGTCGACGCCATGCAAAGGTAAAGACGATCTATACAAAGTGGCACTTGTCTCTTCAAACCACGATGAAGTTATTGGGAACGTTATCGCTCAAGCCATAAACAAAGTTGGTGGCGAAGGTGTTGTAGAAGTTGAGGAAGGCAAAACAGCCGAAACTACTTTGGAATACGTTGAAGGAATGGCATTCGACAAAGGGTTTTTAAGTCCATACTTTATGACAGACCCAACCACTGCAGAGTGTGTTCTTGAAGACTGCAACATTTTAGTGTACGAAAAGAAAATATCTAATCTTGCTGATTTGCTTCCACTCCTTAATAAAGCAGTGACATCGAGCAGGCCGTTACTTCTTATTGCAGAAGACATCGAAAATGAAGCCCTTGCAGCCCTTGTTATTAACAGGCTTAGAGGCACGTTGAAAATTTGCGCTGTAAAAGCACCTGGATTTGGCGATCGTCGAAAAGCGATGCTCGGTGATATTGCGACACTTACTGGTGGCGCATTCTTCGCAGAAGATTTGGGTCGCAATCTTGAAGATATTGAACTTGATGAACTTGGCACAGCAAAACGAGTTGTCATTACAAAAGATAGCACCACTATTATTCGCGGTGCGGGCAAGAAAATGGACATCGATTCAAGAGTAAAACAAATTACAACCCAAATCGAACGGTCAACGAGCGATTACGATAAGGAAAAACTGCAAGAACGTCTCGCAAAATTAACTGGTGGCGTTGCGGTAATCCAAGTTGGTGGTACGAGCGAAGTTGAAATGAAGGAGCGTAAGGATCGAGTCGAAGACGCACTCGCTGCAACTCGAGCAGCCGCTCAAGAAGGTTTCGTGCCCGGTGGCGGAGTCGCCTATATACGAACGATTGATGCGATAGAAAAGTCAAGAAAATCTGCAAAAGGTGATGCGAAATTCGGTTTTGATATTCTAGCTTCAGCACTCGAATCGCCAGCTTCCCTTATCGCGTCAAATGGCGGTGATGATGGTGATGTTGTTGTTGAAAAGATAAAAGAAGGCACTGGTGGATTTGGTTTCAATGCATCAACTCAAACCTATGAAGACCTTGTTTCAGCGGGTATCATCGACCCAGCCCTCGTTGTATGTACTGCGATTCAAAATGCGGCATCAGTTGCTGGTTTGTTGTTAACGACGGATGTAGTGATGACAGATTTAGCAGATGATAAAGAGCCAATCGAACAGGCGATATTTTAAGTCCTATGAATCTCTCTGTTGAATGAGTCCATGACGATCACACGATGCTATTACGAAGTGCTTGGTATCGCCCGAACATCGGATGGTACGGAGATTAAACGCGCGTATCGTCGTTTGGCAATGAAATATCATCCAGATCGAAATCCTGGTGATATGGAAGCTGAACGTCAATTCAAAGAGTGCGCTGAAGCGTACGAGGTGTTATCAGATACACAAAAGCGCACCATTTATGACCAGTATGGTCATGATGGTTTGCGTGGCAGGGGGCACGCATCTCACGATTTTAATTCGATGAACGTTGAAGACATCTTTTCAATGTTCAACGACATTCTCGGAGGTGGTCGAGGGGGATTTGGTGGCAGTAGGGGCAAAACAAGGCAACATAGGGGCTATGATTTAGAAACCGATGTAGAAATTTCTTTAGAAGAAGTACTCACAGGTGCCGAGCGAAAAGTGGAGTTTGATCGCCTTTCAATCTGCGAAACATGTTCTGGAAATGGTGGTAAGCCGGGCACATCTCCACAAGCGTGTTCAACATGTCAAGGACAGGGTAAGGTTGCTCAGGCAGGTCTTGGTGGCATGTTTAGAATGGTTTCGGCATGCCCAACATGCCAAGGACGTGGCTCAATAATTACTGAAAAATGCGATGATTGTAAAGGTCGAGGAAGAACAGCAGTCCACCGTCAACTTCGAGTAAAAATTCCTGCTGGTATTCACAATGGGCAAGCAATACGAGTTTCTGGCGAGGGTGAACCCCCAGCCCCAGAACTTTCGCAAGATGGTTCGGGTATTCCTGGCGACCTTCATGTCGTTATTCGCATTAAAGAAGACCACCGGTTTGAACGCGATGGTGACCAACTCATCCAGATTGCCCCAGTTGCCTTTACGCAACTTGCACTTGGCGCAACGATTGAAGTCGAATCGATTGATACAACACACGCCCTTGATATTCCAAGCGGTACACAAACAAACGAGATTTTTAGAGTTGAGGGCGCTGGACTTCCGGACCTCCGTTCTGGTCGAAGAGGGGACCTTGTCATTGTTGTTCGACTTTCCGTTCCCAAGAGATTAAGTGAAGAGCAAAAAACGCTCCTGTCAGAGTATGCAAAAACGGAAGACGTGCCAGTGCACGAGGTTGAACCTTCGTTTTGGGAAAAAATTAAAGGGGCTGTAACAGGTGGTAAAAATAGCCACAATGAGGAATCACATCATGATGACTAATCCAAATACATCGGAAGAATTTGTTGATGCAAATGAAGACGCCATTGAAGAAGAACTTTCTGAAGTCGATCAACTTAAACTAGAGTTAGAAGAAGCAAATGACGCAAAACTTCGCGCGCTTGCAGATTTTAAAAACTATCAACGTCGCAGTAATGAAAACGAAATGCGGGCAACTGTCGTGGGCAAGGCGCAAGTTGTTCGGTCAATTCTTCCCGCTATTGAACAAGTGAACATGGCAATCGAACATGCTAGCGACGACGCTGTAGTTGATGGTTTTAAAATGGCCCGAGATACCCTGATGCAAGGTCTTGCAGAGTGTGGGGTCACCTCCATTGAACCACAAGTTGGAGATGTATTCGACCCACAACGTCACGACGCAATGATGCGTCAAGAATCTGAAGATTTACCCACAGATCACATTGTGATGGTGATGCAATCAGGGTTTCAACTTGGAGACATTGTCATAAGCCCAGCGAAAGTAGCAGTAAGTTCCTAACGATGCCAACGTATGACTACCAGTGCCAGAATTGCGGGCACGCATTTGAACTTTTCCAGCAAATGTCGGCATCTGTGAAAAAGAAGTGCCAGGAATGTGGCACGTTACAATTGAAACGTCTCATTGGCTCGGGTTCAGCGGTTGTCTTTAAAGGAAGTGGCTTCTACGAAACGGATTATCGCAGTGAGTCATATAAGAAAGATGCTAAGGCCGCGAAAGAATCGAGTAAACCGCAGAAAGACAAAAAAAAATCAAAAGACAAATCGTCAACGCCCAAGAAGGGTTAGCATCTACGAATGCCATTGCGATTCCAAAAATCACTTCTCGATCATCTCTCATATGAAGGATATAGACCCACAAACATCCGCAATCTAGCGAAGGATATGCGAATTAGTATCGAAGATCGCTCAGCATTTGACCAAATGCTCACCAACGCTGAAGAGAAGGGGGTCATCGAACTAGGAAGGGACAACTGCGTTCGTCTTCCTGCACTTCCAGATGAAATTACCGGAACGTTCCGGTCCAACAAAAGAGGGTTTGGGTTCGTGAAACCATCCCAGCGGTTCCGTGAAGGAGATGTGTACATCGGCTCAGGTGGAGAGGGCGATGCTGTTTCGGGGGATATTGTTCGGGTTAGAATTTCTAAAGGCGAAAAGTGGAAAAAAAACAAAGGGAGTTCAGGAAAAATCATTGAGGTGATTTCTCGTGGTCGTGGTGAATATGTAGGAACGATATTCAAGCGAGGCAAGGGGTGGTTTGCACAACCAGACGGACGAGAATTGCATGACCCCATCATTATTCGTGATGTTGGCGCAAAAGACGCAAAAGAAGGCGACAAGGTCGTTTTTGAAATGTTGCATTACCCCGAGAAAGATTATTACGGAGAGGGAGTCATCACGCGTGTTTTGGGAGATGCTGGTCGACCAGATGTTGAAACTCAAGCAGTCGCGCTTGCGTATGGGATTCACGATGATTTTGATGAGGAATTAAAAGCACAGGCACGCTCAGCATCAACACACTTTGAAGAAACTGGCGATGAAAATCGAGAAGATTTAACGAAGACTTTTGTTTTTACCATTGATCCGCCTGATGCTCGGGACTTTGATGACGCGATTAATATTCTCTTTGACGAAGAGAACCAAGAGTGGGAACTTGGTGTGCATATTGCAGATGTCGCGAGTTTTGTTTCCCCAGAAAGCCCACTAGATGCTGGCGCACTCGAGCGCGGTAACAGCGTTTATTTGCCACGACACGTTATTCCAATGTTGCCAGAAGTCCTTTCTAATGGCGTCTGTTCATTACAAGAAGGTGTCCGTCGCTGGGCAAAATCGGTTTTCATTCGATTTGATAAAAATGGCAAGGTGATTGGGCACCGCTTGCGAAACACCGTTATCTGTTCAGAAAAAAGATTGACGTACCTTGAAGCCCAAGCGCTCATCGACGGAGATGAGAAAGAAGCTCGTAAACATACGGTTACTGGAGGCGAATATACGCCCCAACTTATCGATGCATTAAGGCTCGCTGATACCCTTGCTAAAAAGTTACTCGCTCGTCGAAGACGCGATGGCATGATTGAACTTCAATTGCCCGAAGTGGTTTTGGAGTTTGATGACGAAGGGCATGTTGTTGATGCGCATCCAGAAGACAATGCATTTACGCACAGAATCATTGAAATGTTTATGGTGGAAGCGAACGAAGCACTTGCCCGAACATTTGCTGGGCTTGACATCGCTTTACTTCGAAGAGTTCACCCCGAGCCAAAATTTGGAAATATGGAAGAGTTGCGTTTATTCGCTCGAAGTGTTGGACTCGGAATGCCAGAAGAACCAACAAGAGAAGATTTGCAACGTCTTCTTCAAGCGACTCAAGAAAGCGATGCATCAAGGGCAATTCATTTTGCGGTATTGCGAACCCTCACACAAGCAATTTATAGCCCCGCTGAAGTTGGACACTTCGCGCTCGCAAGTGAACACTACGCTCACTTCACAAGCCCGATTCGTCGGTACCCAGACCTCACTGTGCACCGAACGCTAGCAGCGTATTTAGACTTCACTCAGAACGGTACATCAACGAAAGGCGGAAAAGCCCGACGAGCATTGATTCAAAACATTAGAGATGATTACCGAGTGCTGAGCGAAGAGCAACTCATTCAAGTTGGCGAACAATGTTCTTCAACAGAGCGAAATGCAGAGCAAGCAGAACGTTCCCTTCGTACATTCCTTGTGATGCAATTTTTAAATGAGGAGCATCTCGGTGATGAGTTTACAGGCATCATCACAGGATTTTCATCTTCAGGGGTTTTCGTTTCTCTTGAGCGATTCCTCGTAGAGGGTATGGCAAGATTTGATACAATTTCACGCTCGTCAAAACGTGCAGATCGTTGGGTTCGAATGGAGGGAACTGGCAGAATCGTAGCTGAAAAAAGCGGTGCAGTTCTATCAGTGGGCGATCGAGTCACGGCACAGATTACCGCAATTGATTTACCCACAAGAGAGATGGAACTTGGAATTACAAAGATGCCACAACGTCAAATAGAAGATATTGTGGAACCAACCGCCCCTAAAAGGAAGAGTAAAAACCGTTCTGGGAAAAATTCCAAGTCTAAGCGTAAAGGCAAGGGTAGGAAACGAAAGTAAGTCGTATGATGGTGTCCATAGATTGGAGCACCATGATGACGAACCAAGAGACCGGCAACATTGAATCAATTCTTCAAGAAGACAGAATCTTCCCACCCCTTGACGGATTTAACGAAAGGATTGGCGGAGCGTACATTGATTCTATGGAGGAGTACGCTTCTCTTTATTCACGTTCAATCGAAAATCCAGATGCCTTTTGGGGCGATGTTGCTGATGAATTAGATTGGTTTGAACGGTGGGAAACTGTTCAATCTGGTGAGTTCCCTGATGTCCGATGGTTTGATGGTGGTAAGACGAATATTTGCCACAATTGCATTGACCGTCAAATCAATATGGGGCATGGTGATGACACAGCAATCATCTGGGAAGGGGAACCTTGCGAGACTGAACCGGAGATTAGAATTTTTTCATATCATGAACTTCACGCTGAAGTTTGTAAATTTGCAAACGCACTTAAAGCACAGGGTGTGCAAAAGGGTGACGTGGTTACTATTTACATGGGCATGGTTCCCGAACTCGCAATCGCAACATTAGCGTGTGCTCGAATTGGTGCCCCTCATTCAGTCATTTTTGGAGGATTTTCTTCACAAGCAATCGCTGACCGAGTCGAAGATGCCGAAAGTACAATTGTGATAACGTGCGATGGTTCTTGGCGTCGCGGAAAGGTAGTTCCGCTTAAAGATAATGTCGATGCCGCGACTGAACTTACTTCGAAGATCGAAAAAGTGATTGTCGTGAAACGATGTGAAAATGAAATTACATGGTGTGAGAGTCGTGACTTTTGGTGGCACAATCTATGCGATTCACAAGAAGAAGATTGTCCATGTGAACCCATGGAATCGGAAGACATGCTCTTTCTTCTTTATACCTCGGGTTCGACTGGAAAACCAAAGGGCATCATTCATACCACTGGTGGGTATATGGTTTACACCTACCTTACAAGTAAGTGGGTGTTCAATTTGCATCCCGATACAAATCAAGTCTATTGGTGTACCGCAGATATTGGTTGGATTACAGGGCACAGTTATATTATTTATGGCATTCTTCCAAATCGAGTTCCAACAATGATGTACGAAGGTGCTCCGAACTTTCCAGAGAGCGACCGATTTTGGGACATCGTTGAACGACACAAAGTTACTCAGTTTTACACCGCACCAACTGCAATTCGGGCATTTATGAAGTGGGGTGACGAGCATCCAATGAAACACGATTTGAGTTCACTAAAATTGTTAGGAACAGTTGGTGAACCGATTAACCCTGAGGCATGGATGTGGTACCGGAAAATTATAGGGGGAGAAAAGTGTCCGATTGTTGACACGTGGTGGCAAACTGAAACTGGTGGGCACATGTTAACCCCGCTACCCGGTGCTACCCCAACAACACCGGGGTCATGCACACGACCATTTTTTGGAATTGATGCGGCCGTAGTGAACGACGATGGTTCAGAGGTTCCAACCAACGCTGGTGGTTTACTTGTTATTCGAAAACCATGGCCATCAATGTTGCGAGGGATTCACGGTGACCGAGATCGATTCATCGATACTTATTTTGCTCGCGTAAACGGCATGTATCTTGCTGGTGACAGTGCGCGTCTTGATACCAACGACAATTTTTGGATTATGGGTCGCATAGATGACGTCATTAACGTTTCAGGTCATCGTCTTGGAACGATGGAAGTGGAATCTTCGCTAGTCAGTCACGAGGCAGTTGTTGAAGCCGCAGTGGTTGGTATTCCCCATGAGATTAAGGGAACTGGAATCGCCGCGTTTTGCACACTTGCTGGTGGTCAAGAACCATCCGAAGAGCTTAAACAGATTCTTCGCGAACATGTAGGTAACGAGATTGGAGCAATCGCAAAGCCGGACATCCTCAAATTTACTGATGCGTTACCGAAAACTCGATCCGGAAAAATCATGCGTCGGTTGCTCCGCGATGTTGCAGCGGGCACAGACTCCAATCAAGACGTGACCACCCTTGAAGACTTCACGGTCCTTGCGAAACTTCGTACCGACGATTGATTTAGGATCCGTAACAGACCCCCGCTTATGGTAGAATGTACTGATGGCAACGTATACAACAGTTGAAAATGCACGTGTTGGGATATTGATGGGGAGCGCTTCAGATTGGCCGACAATGAAGAGGGCAAGTGAAACGCTCGAATTTTTTGAAATCGCACATGAAAGCAACGCACTCTCAGCTCACAGAAACGCTGAGATATTGCGTGAATACCTTGCAGATGCTGACAAACGAGGCATTGAATTCTTCATTTGCGCTGCAGGGGGTGCCGCGCATCTTGCAGGAGTAGTCGCCGCCCACACTAAAAAGCCCGTTTTGGGGTGTCCGATGCAGGCGTGGTCCCTCGATGGAATGGACTCACTCCTTTCAACAGTCCAGATGCCCAAAGGAATACCAGTTGCTACGTTTGCTATCGGAGGGGCTGGAGCAACGAACGCAGCCCTTTTCGCTGTTCAAATGCTAGCAATGAGCGATTCTACGCTTTCAGAGCGGTTTTCTGAATTTCGAGAAAACCAAGCAAATTCAACAACTCCCCTCGAATAATCACTTTTTTTGTTGCTTTTCCTCCGTCCGAGAACCACAATATATGGCTCGTGACCGCGTTCTGTATTGCAGTTGTAATCGCCATGCCGATGCTGCAAAAGCGATTGAATAATTCGAACAAAATACCCATATGCGGACGTATGGGAGAGAAGAAATCTGGAGTCATTACATGCAATTCGTAAACAAAATCATACTGTCTGGACTTGTTGTGTCTATTTGCTCAACAGCCCTTGCAAAACCAAAAAAATTCGACGAGGTCAACGACGGCTACACCAAGGTCGTTTCAACCATAGACGGATCTTCACCTCTCTTTGGACTTTGGAAAAACACCAAGGAACAGCAACTTCTTGCTGAATTACCAAGAGGATGGGAGCAAAAAAAATTCTTTATTGCAGTAACTCCATCAGCCGGCGTCAAGTTCGCTGGGCTACAAGGTAACGAAGCATATGTGTATCTTCGCAAATACGGTGACCGGATAGCGTTTATCTCTCCCGAGATTTCAGTACGTTCAACAGGGGATCAATCCTCAAAAGATTCTGTAAATACAATTTTCACAGATGAAGTATTGATTGACGTTCCAATCATCGCAACTGGCCCAAGTGGACAACCAGTTATTGACTTGGACAGTTTACTTGTTGGTAATGCCTCAAAGATTGCAGGCTCCGTAGCAAGTGGCGTAAACAGTAGACTCGCTTCAATCAAAAAAGCAAAATCGTTTCCAAAAAATCTAGAAGTTGCATTTGAAATGCCAACATCAGGCGGGAAGTTAAAAACAATTCACTATTCGATTAGCGAAGTCCCAGAACGGGGAAGTTACAAACCACGCAAAGCAGACGAACGTGTTGGCTATTTTGCAACTTCATTCCGCGACCTCGGTCAGTATCACGCTGAAGATGTTTGGGTGCACTACGTCAATCGATGGGATTTACAAAAGCGAGATCCAAAATTAACACTCAGCCCTCCCAAAGATCCAATAGTCTTTTATATCGAGCACAGTGTCCCAGTTCGCTACAGGCGATGGGTACGGGATGGCGTGTTGTATTGGAATGAAGCGTTTAAAAATATCGGTATCGACAATGCAATCGAAGTGTATTATCAAGACGCTGCAACTGGTGCTCATATGGATAAAGATCCAGAAGACGTTCGGTATAACTTCTTGCGCTGGTTACACAACGATGTAGCGACAGCGATTGGTCCCTCAAGAGCGCATCCAATGACTGGCGAAATTCTTGATGCGGATATCGTTCTAACGGATGGTTGGATTCGAGCGTACTGGCGCTGGTATAACCAACAACCGAAATCAGCAGAAGCAATGTCTGCGATGAACCCTTCAGATATTCAATGGCTTGAACAGTACCCAGCATGGGACCCTCGAGTTCGTCTCGCTGATCCAATCGAACGCGCTAAGATTTTTCAAGCACGAAAAGATGGCGAATCCCCACCAGCAACTGTTGATCCCATTCTCGCAAATGATGAGGACCTTGCAGAAATTGCGGGTTGGCTCGGCGATGAGGATCGGCACTGCCTTGCCGCTTATCAGCTCGCAAGCCAAATGGCATTTGCGCGACTTGGTCTAGAAACATTGAACTTGTTAGAACTTGGCGCTCCCGTCGAAAACGACAGGGCGACTTCAGATGAACTCGATGGCATACCGGAATGGTTTATTGGTCCACTGATGTCTAGTCTTGTTTGTCATGAAGTTGGTCATACCTTAGGTTTACGTCACAATTTTAAAGCATCAAGTTTATACACCCTTGAAGAAATCAACTCCGACGAAGTGCAAGGCAAAAAACCATTTACTTCATCCGTGATGGATTACAACCCCGTTAACTTCAATATGGACACAGGCGATGTCCAAGGAGACTTTGCGATGATTGGTATCGGTCCCTATGACATGTGGGCGATTGAGTATGGATATACGTCAGGCGATGTCAAGAAAGTGCTCAGTAAATCGAATCAGCCAGAGCATGCATACTTGACTGATGAAGATACTAGTGGCCCCGACCCTCTTGCTAAGCGTTATGACTTTAGTAAGGACCCACTCACGTACGCAGAAAATCAAATGCGTATTGTGAATAAATTGAGAGCCGATCTCCTCGAACAATTTGTGGATCATGGCGACAGTTGGTCAAAAGCCCGTCGAGGATATGAAACGACATTGAGGATGCAAACAAGTGCAGCAAGCATGATGTCCGACTGGATTGGCGGGGCGCATATCAATCGCAACAAGAAAGGTGACTTCGAAGAAGATGTTGCCCCAGTCGAAGTTGTTCCAGCGGAACAACAAAGAGCCGCTCTTGCATTCATTGTCGAAACAATATTTAACGAGGATTCATACGGTGTTTCACCAAATTTGTTAACACATTTTAATGTTGATAAGTGGTATGGTGGTGGTGGGGATAGCGGTGAAGCAACGTGGCCGATTCACGACAGAATTTTAGGGACCCAAGCATCAATGTTGTCAGCAATTCTCGCACCAAGCCGGCTAGGAATGGTATACGACAATGAATTCATGGTTCCTGAAGATGAAGATGCGCTTACCGTCGCTGAGATTTTCCAAACCCTGATGGATTCGATTTATTCGAATATAAGGGCTGAAGGTGAATGGACGAATCGCAAGCCAATGATTTCATCGATTGATCGGAATCTACAAGCTGAAATGACAGATCGTCTCATCGATTTATCAACAGGACGTGTGCGAATGTTCAGACCAGTTCGAACGCTCGCTCTGTATCACACACAGCGGTTACACAGTCGTATAGGTACGATTCTGAAGAATCGCAAGGGATTAGATACATACTCCTTGGCTCACCTTGAAGATATGCACGAACGTCTTGGCAAGGCACTTGAGATTGTCTATACGATGTAAGGAAACTCCTTTTACACAATAAAACGCCGAATCGTTCATGAACGATTCGGCGTTTTTCTTATGACAGAGTATCCTACGCTTCTGATGGATTTTAGCTCGCCACAAGCAACACCAATTGAAGCGGTAGGGGGATGGTTTGACCATGCTGAATCGGTTTGTAAAAGACCGAATCCGCTCGCGATGGCTCTTTCAACTGTTGATTCAATGGGCCAACCTTCTTCTCGCATGGTATTACTGAAAGGTTTTGATGAGGATGGCGCAGTTTTTTATACGAATTATCAGAGCGAAAAAGCAATAGAAATAGCAGAGAACAGCGCAGTATCACTTTTGTTTCACTGGGATGATTTACAAAGGCAAATTCGCATTCAAGGGTCAGCAACAAAAGTTTCTTCAGAAGAATCAGACGCTTATTTTGCAACTCGCCATAAGTTAAGCCAGGCGGGTGCTTGGGCAAGTAAACAATCACAACCCTTAAAAAGCAGAACGATACTCACGGCAAAAGTTGCAGCGATTACTGCAAAATGGCTGGGTAGAGAGATACCAAGACCAGAACACTGGGGCGGGTATCGCGTTTCACTCGACACGGTTGAATTTTGGCAAGGGCACGATGGTCGGTTGCACGACCGCATTCAATATACCTGTACGAATGGCACGTGGTCTTGGGAACGTTTGCAACCTTAATCTTTCACACAAGAAATGAACCCCGGGGTCATTTATCTGGGGAAATTAATTTTCGGGCTTCCTCAAGCAACTCATCGGGAAGTAACTGAGGATCGGGTTGTATGCTTCGACTCTTTTTTTCTTTTTGAGGTTCAACTTGTTCAGGGGCAGGTTCATCGTGTAACTCTGGGATTGGGGTATTATGAAGGTCTTGGATGGCTTGTTCATCTATTCCAAATACTGCCCGCCATTCGTTTGCACGTTCTTTTGAAAGTCCCGAAGGACGGCGAACCCTCTGCTTCTTTGGCGTAGAGCAATCATCAACGAGCGTTTGTAAAAATGCTGCCGATCCCAAATGTTGGGCGCCTTTTGTTTTAACTGAACGAATGATTTCTCGATCACTGGTGATGACCAAAATAGAGCGAGCAGAAGTAGAGTTTGCGACTCTTGCTATGATTTCGTCATCAGCGGATCGATAAGGCCCAGTAAATATAGTTTGTACTTTCGGACCCGCCATCGCGCTTTCAGAAGGGGTTCCATCACAAACAAGAGTCACCGTTTCGCCTCCCCAACGGCTACCCTCAATCAATGCACAAAGCCCCCGAGTGCCGATCCCAGCAGATTCTGGGGGAAGTACTCCTGTCTGGTGAAGAACATTCCATGTATCAATCATCAATTCCATAGTTATGGTTAGGATATCGGCTCTGTAGAATAACGCAAGCCACTGCTATATAAGGAGATAAGTATGTGTCACTAGCCCCTTGCAATGCACCTCTATTTGCGTTCTAATACGTGGCTCAGTACTGTTTTTAACACAAGGCGACTCAATATATGGCAATTCGTATCAAAGCAAGACAAAATGAATCCGCAGGGCAAATGCTCCGCCGGTTCAAAAAATTATGCGAGAAGGAAAATCTCACAAAGGATGTAAAGAAGCGTCAATACTTCGAAAAACCATCCGAACGCAAACGCCGTGCACGTCGCAAGGCGGAATCGCGTCGTTATCGTGAACTGCACTTCCCGCAGCAACAAACTCGCCCTCGCTCATAAGCGAATGACAACTGATCAAACACCACATCGGAGAATTGCTGCGACGCTGTCGCGGATTTCTTTTTTTAAAAAATAGCGATTCAACATCGCAAAGAGGCAGATAACTGGAACGCACGGTACGCGTTACCCAAATTTGGAGATTACCAACAATGAACCTTCTCATGCTCGCTCAAGAAACGGCAGTTTCAGATCCTTGGAACTTATATTACTTTGCACCCGTTGGTGCGATCGTCGCCCTTGTTATGGCATTCATCTTCAGTCGAAGCGTTATGGCGCAAAGTGAGGGCGAACCAGCAATGATTGAAATTGCAGAGCACGTTCGCGCAGGTGCAATGGCTTATCTGAAACGCCAATACAAAGTAGTGTTTGTTGTATTCGTCGTCCTTGTCGCCATCCTTGCACTCCTTGGATTCGCAGACATACAGCCAATTTGGACAGCCGTTGGGGTTCCAATTGCTGGTTTGTTCTCAGGTTTATGTGGTTGGTTCGGAATGAAAATGGCAACCAATGCATCTGCTCGAACTACTTGGGCAGTGAAGAAATCACTCAACGATGGCCTTCGAGTCGCGTTCCGTTCTGGTGCGGTCATGGGTCTTGTTGTTGTTGGTTTTGCTCTCTTGGATGCATCCGTCTGGTTCTATCTTTGGAACGAAGTTTTACCTGCTCGCGAAGGTGGCCTTGTTGAGATTACATCCATTATGTTGACCTTCGGTATGGGTGCATCAACGCAAGCATTATTCGCACGTGTTGGCGGTGGTGTTTTTACCAAAGCTGCTGATGTCGGCGCTGATCTTGTTGGTAAGGTTGAAGCGGGAATTCCAGAAGATGACCCACGAAATCCTGCGACGATTGCAGACAATGTTGGCGATAACGTCGGAGACGTTGCTGGGATGGGCGCTGACCTTTACGAAAGTTATTATGGTTCAATCCTCGCAACGATGGCACTTGGTGCAGCCGCTGCGATGAGTTTGCAAAATACAGATTTAGGCTTACGGCTCGCAATTGCCCCTATGGCACTCGCTGGTCTTGGCATCTTCTGTTCGCTTATTGGTGTATTTGTTGTTCGTGCAAAAGAGAATGCATCCTTTAGCGAACTCCTCAAAGGTCTACACAAGGGTGTGTATGTTGCATCCCTCCTCATCGCAATTCTATGTGGCGGGCTCTTCTACTACCTCTTTAACGGTACAGACATTTGGTGGGCTGGTCCTTGGCTCTCCATTATTACTGGATTGCTTGCTGGCCTCGTCATCGCCTACGCGACGGAGTATTACACCTCGTACGAACACGCTCCAACACAGCGAATTGCTGAACAGACTGAAACAGGTGCTGCAACTACGATTATCGCCGGTATTGCCGAAGGCATGATTTCAACTTGGGCGCCACTTATCGTTATCGTTGTCGCGATCATCGCAGCATTTAGTTTCGCAGGCGGTAATGAACACTTCCTCCTCGGACTTTATGGTGTTGGCATTGCGGCCGTTGGAATGCTCAGTACGCTTGGTATTACTCTTGCGACAGATGCATACGGCCCGATTGCAGACAACGCTGGTGGTAACGCTGAAATGACTGGTCAACCATCAGTCGTCCGTGAACGAACCGACATGCTTGACTCTCTAGGCAATACAACAGCAGCGACCGGCAAGGGTTTTGCAATTGGCTCAGCAGCACTCACTGCACTTGCACTTCTTGCGGCTTACGTCTCAGTTGTACAAACAAGTCTTGATAAAAAAATTACCAATGACATTGCGATGGTAGAAGAAGCACAAAACACACTTGCATATCTAGGTAACGGTGAGTTTGTGGCGAACTACAATGGAGAAACCTTCGGTGGGTTAATGCTCGCATCAGATTCTACTCGTGCAGATGTTGAGGCACTTGATTGGACCACAGGAACGCTTGCAGCAGACTTCGCTTGGGGCGAGAGCGAAAATGCCCACAGTGTTGCTGTCAATGACGTGAACTTTAGATTGGTCCCTTCGCAGCGAGCGCAAATTGGCCAACTATTAGATTTCTATGATGTCACGATAATGAATCCAAAAGTACTTGGAGGCATATTCCTTGGCGTTATGCTTGCTTTCGTTTTCTGCGCTTTGACAATGAACGCTGTTGGTCGCGCTGCGTACCAAATGATGAACGAATGTCGCAGACAGTTTGGTGTTATGAAAGAAGCATTCAAGAATAATGGTATGAGCGATGAAAAAATTTCTGATCCAATGAATTGGCCAAAAGAACAAACAGTTGTTGATGGAAATGCGTATCCAGATTATGGTCGTTGCGTTGATATCTCAACAGCAAGTGCTCAAAAAGAAATGGTTGCACCTGCATTGCTCGCAATAGGCGTACCAATTCTTGTTGGTCTAATCTTAGGCGTTGGAGGCGTAATGGGTCTACTCGTCGGTGGATTAACAAGTGGATTTGCTGTTGCCATTTACATGGCAAATGCTGGTGGTGCTTGGGATAATGCGAAAAAATACATTGAGTCTGGTAAGCATGGTGGTAAAGGCTCTGATGCTCACAAAGCGAGTGTTATTGGCGATACCGTCGGTGACCCATTCAAAGATACATCTGGTCCAGCATTGAACATTTTGATTAAATTGATTGCAATTGTCTCAGTTGTATTTGCTGGTCTTGTGGTTAACTTCGGTCCAACAGTATCGGGATTCTTAGGTCTTTAAATGACCGCAAAATCGTCTGAAACAACTAAACGCTTCGGCTCTGCAGAATTTACTGTGGAAGCGGGGCGTTTACTTTCTGAACGCCACTGCGAAGATGTTGTTTTACTTGATGTTACAGGTTTAAGTCAAGTGTGCGATTATGTGTTAATTGCAACTGGCACGAGTGATCGCCAAATGAAGTCGGTCGCATCAGAAATTGCAACTGTGGGCAAAGAAGTCGATTTTCCCGCATTCCGAAAGAACATAGACACGGGTGCAACATGGATTGTTGTCGATTTTATTTCTGTTGTCGTTCATTTATTTGAACCTGCGCGTCGGGCGTACTATGATTTAGAAGATTTATGGGCAGATGCCAAACGAATAGAAATCCCTAGTTAGATACCCCTCCCCCCTTAAATTCTAAGGAGACAAATCAATGATGAAACGAATTGCTTGCCAAATTATTCTTTGGCTTTGTATTTTTACATGCCAAGTGTTTGCACTTGATGAACCTCGATTCTATACCGGGACGATTCAAATTCCAACTTTGGGCGATCTTGGTATGACTCTTGGTATCTCGGAAACAGAAGATGGCACGTACATCTTGCTCACAGTGCCAACACAGGGTGCAACAAATATTCCACTTGAAGCGACATTCACTAAAGATGGTTCGATCACAGCATCTCTCCCTCAAGCGCAACTAACGTTCGTTGTTCAAGAAAATCTTGGGCAAACTAAGTTGTTTGGTACTATGGAGCAAGGTCTTACGTTTCCAATAGAGTTTCAGCGGGTGAACGCGTTACCCGAACTAAATCGCCCACAAACTCCAATTGGACCATTCCCTTACACTCAGCGAGAAGTAACCGCGTTGCATCCTGACGGATTTTTGTTGCAAGGCACACTTACAATTCCTGATGGTAAAGGCCCATTCCCTTGCGCTGTCATGATTAGCGGTTCGGGGCAACAAGACAGAGATGAACTAATCATGGGTCACAGACCATTCCTCGTGATTGCAGATTACTTAAGCAGAAACGGTATTGCGGTACTTCGCTACGATGATCGTGGCGTTGGCGGTTCTGTTATAGAAGATATTGACTTGATTAGAAAGGCAACAAGTGCAGATTTTGCAACGGATGCCTCAGTGATGGTACACGCTGCCCGCTTACACCGAGAAATTGACGCACGAAGAATAGGTGTCATTGGTCACAGCGAGGGAGGATTGATTGGTCCGATGGTTGCAACGAATGATGAGAAACTAGCGTTTGTTGTGATGCTTGCAGGTCCCGGTGTTCCCGGTGATGAACTTTTACTCTTACAACAAGAGCTATTGCTGAGATCCTCTGGTGCGAATGACGAGCAAATCGATCGAGTAATCAATGCTTCAATGAGCATGTATGAAATGATGGAAGCAGGTGCAAGTGACACAGAAGTCGTCCACTTAATGATTGAACTTGTTCTTATGCAAACTGAAATCCAAGGTTTAGATTTAGACGAAGCGCTCCTTGAAGAAGCTGTTGATGATGGGATGAACCAAATGTTCTCTCCGTGGATGCAGTATTTTTTGTTTTATAATCCAGCGATAGCCCTTGCTGAAGTGGACTGCCCCATACTTGCGATGAACGGCACATTGGACTTGCAAGTTGACGCGTATCAAAATTTGCCCGCTATCTCGCGTAGTGTAGAGGGCGCTGGCGGTAATCTCACGATTGTGCAACTTGAAAAGTTAAACCATTTGTTTCAACCTGCAACAACAGGTGCGATAAGTGAATATGGACAAATCGAAACCACCTTTGACCCCAAAGCCCTTGAGATAATGGGCGATTGGGTTCTGGAGGTTACTGATGTCGATTAATAAAATAGAAGACTTGGTCTTCGTTGGTTTTAATACACAGGTAATTGCCCTTGACCGCTACGACGGCAAGAAAATCTGGGATTGGAAATCTCCAAAGGGGTCGGGGTATCCCGCATTACTCATTGATGGTGATCGGCTCATCGTCTCTGTTCATGGATACACCTATTGCCTTGAACCAACAACAGGTAGTTTGGTCTGGGAAAACGAACTCAAAGGACATGGCATGGGGATTACAGCAATCGCATCAACTCGAGGTCGAGCAGCAAGTGGTGTGGCAGCGCAACAAGCTGCAGTAGCTAGGGCTTCCTCCTCAAGCCATCATGGGGCAAGCGGATGAGTTTCGGGCTTTCTCGCGGTAAAACTCTGAATGTTGGCGAGGTCGGTATTGACATGCGAACCCTGCCGTCATGTGAGGATGGTCGAATTGATCCTCGATCATGGTTCAACAACGAATCAGCACCATTTGAAATTGAAATCGGTTCGGGCAAGGGAACATTTCTCTTGCAAGAATCGCAAAAGCGAGTGGAACCCAATTATCTAGGGTTTGAATGGGCGTCCGAATTTTATCGATACGGGGCAGATCGAATTCGCCGTAATCACATAACAAATGTCAAAATGATGCACGGCGATGCCACAGAGTTCTTGCGCTTCTGGTGCGAAGATGATGTTGTGGATGTCATACATCTCTATTTCAGTGACCCATGGCCAAAAACGAGACACCATAAACGGCGCGTGATTCAAAATCAAACACTTAACACATTTCACCGCGTCTTGAAACAAGGTGGCATCGTTCATGTGGTCACCGACCATGATGACTTATGGCAATGGTGCGAAGAACATTTTCAAACGCACACAAACCTATTTGCCCAGAGCCCATTTCAAGGCGCGAGATCTGCAGGCGATGGCGAACTCGTGGGAACAAACTTTGAACGAAAATATCGTCGTGAAGGTAGACCATTTCACGCAACAACACTCGAAAGGGTAAATTAATGCATCGAGAGGGTATAGATCCAGAAAATGTCCAACCCGAAGATATTCTTTGCGATTATTGTGCGAAAGCGGCGTGGTCCATGGGTGAGCCATGCGTCGAGGGTCACCAAGGGAGCATTGTATGTGGGACGTGTCTTAGTCATGCGTACACCTCGCTCGTGTTAGAGGGCAACGAACAAGAAACTACTGAAAAATGCCGGATGTGCTTAGAGGACAGAGAAGACCCTGTATGGCTTGGAAAAATAGAGCCAATAGCACCTATTTGCAAGCGTTGCGTCAAGCAATCAGCAGGAGTATTGACTAAATCCAAACATTGGGACTGGTCAAAACCAACAGGACACTGACAACGGTTATCTTGGGTGAGATATGAGTTCACATTTGAGTCTAGCAAATAAATGCCTTGTCATCTTTGGTTGTGCCATCGTTGTTATTATTGCGAGTACGCTTGCAGTTCCTTGGGCAAGATCATCCGCGCTGGTTCAAGAATATCAAATTGAGGTTTCGCAACAACTTGCTGACTTATGGATGCAATCGAAAGTCGATACAGAAGGGTTTGAGGACGAAGATGTCACCATTCACCTCATCTTTCTTCATGATATTGGAAGTGGCGGGGCTTCGTTCATAGAGCGAGCACGAAACAATATGATGCAAGGAAATAGTGGTCAACCCTACTACATTGAATCAGACAAACGAGATCAGCAACACTATTTCCAATTTGCGAGGTCGATTTCACATTCGCAGCTATCAACAATACGTCAAGAAGGCGTAACAAACTTTAGCCCAGGTGTTGCTGACCCAAGTTTATCTGACCCGATTGAGGCCATGCTTATTGTAGAACGGAAAACACAATTTGCTCAGTTACAAATTGCAACGAGCAGAAATTGGATTATTGTTGCCGGCCTTATTGGAAGCGTGTTTTCAGCTCTTATTTTTTATATTATTCTGAAGCGATTGATTTTTTCACCTGTACGAAAGTTGCGACGGGTTACAGAATTAGTTCAATGCGGGGATTTAACAGCAAGGTCAACTCTAGAAACTGGGGATGAATTCGAAGAACTTTCAATTGCATTTAACGAAATGCTGCATCGAATGGAAGTTGATCAACAAAAACTTCAAAAGATGAATGAATCTCTTGACCTTAAAGTAGAGGAACTCGCTGAAGTGAATGTTGGTCTCTTTGAATCAAGCAAGCTGAAAAACGAATTTATCGCGAATGTGAGCCATGAACTTCGAACTCCACTTAACTCAATCATTGGTTTTGCGGAACTCCTTGAGAGCATGCCAACTAAAACGGAAGAGGACCAGGCGAAACGATTGCGTTATCTCGGCAACATACTTACTAGTGGCCGTTCCTTGCTTGACATGATTAACGAATTGCTTGATATGGCAAAAATAGAAGCCGGGCGAATGGAAGCGAGTTTAGAACCCACAAGCATTACAGATTTACTAGAAGGTCTTAGTGGAATTATGCGACCTCAGGCAAAGACAAAAAAGGTTACGATCTCGCTTGATATAGATGGCGAACTTCCAACAGTACAAACTGACCCAGGAAAACTTCAGCAGATTCTCTACAACTTTTTATCTAACGCAATTAAGTTTACCCCCGAAAAATCGATTGTAACAATTTCAAGCAAGGTGATTAATGCTCGTTCCCAACATCCTTTTGTACAGATTTGTGTACAGGATTGTGGTCCAGGAATCCCCGAAGACATGATGGATATGGTCTTTGAAAAATTTAGACAAGTGGATGCAACGCACACAAAGGAACACGCAGGGACAGGTCTTGGATTAGCGATTTGCCGTGAACTTGCAGAATTGCTACACGCAAACCTCTCAGTTCAATCAAGTCCAGGAGATGGCGCTTCATTCTTTGTCGAAATCCCTGTTACATTTGCACCGGAAACTCCAGAACCACTGATGCCGACATGAGATTTACATTCGAAACAATTTTTCTTGGTTTGAAGAGTTTGCGGTTACACGCATTACGTTCTGTTCTTACGAGCTTGGGAATTGTACTAGGCGTCGCATCCGTCATCGTAATGGTTTCGATAGGCGAAGGAAACAAACAGAGTGCTCTCCGAGCGATTCAATCATTAGGTGCAACGAATATCATCGTTCGCTCACAGCGCCCACCAGAATCACAACAAGTTGGTTCACAGCGGCGATCATTCGTTGCAACATTTGGCATGACACGGGCAGATTTGAAACGACTTGAAGAGTTTGTTGCATCCGATTCCATTATCCCATTGAAGGCAGTTGGTTCTGAAATTTCAAAAGGTGCTTCAAGAACGACGAGTCAAACGTTTGGCACGATTCCAAAGCTTAAGACCGCTGCTAATCTTCACGTTCAACCAGGGGGGAGATACCTTGTAGAAGGGGACCTTGAACGCAGGGCACCTGTTGCTGTGATTGGCTCTGAAATTGAAAAACTTTTCTTCCCACTTTCTGATCCTGTTGGGCAGCAGTTGCGAATTGATTCGCGAGTATTTACTATTGTGGGAGTTTTGAAACCAGTTGGTTTGGCTGGTGGTACAGGCTCGGCATTGGTAGGTCGCGCACTCAACAAAGATGTTCACATACCTTTAACAACAGCAAAGTTGGAGTTTGGCGATATTGTCGTTCGAAGGCAATCGGGTTCCTTTAGTGGCGAAGAAGTTGAAATTTCTGAAATCTACATTACTGCCCCATCGACCGACGAAGTGGTCTCCATGGCAGAGCACATTAGAGCAATAATGAAAGTCGGCCACCCTAAAATGGAAGATGTTGAAATCATTGTTCCGTGGGAATTACTTGAAAACGTACGTCGAACAACAGCCACAATGAACATCCTTCTTACCGCAATTGCTGCAATAAGTTTGCTCGTGGGTGGAATTGGAATTATGAACATTATGCTCGCAACGGTTGTAGAACGAACGAGAGAAATAGGTATTCGTCGGGCGGTCGGTGCAT
>Ga0315336_1002594_pt1 | contig 27026 bp, 35 predicted proteins | sample ASW5metaG_FD_204512 | JGI IMG/M metagenome (GOLD analysis project Ga0315336, IMG submission 204512) | Ammonia-oxidizing marine archaeal communities from Monterey Bay, California, United States - ASW #5 | ecosystem: Environmental > Aquatic > Marine > Intertidal zone | place: USA: California... | reverse complement strand
TTAATAATAATTCAATAATATCATAAGATTCGGGAAATTCATTCAATACAAAACATGCCCTTATTAATAAATTACGACCATCCCTATTACTATTAGCATCAAATCCTTTTCTAAGTAATTCTTTAGTATGATCATAATCACCATTATTAACAGCTTCAATTAAATCATTTACCGAACCACCCATCTGTATTCTTTTCTTTTTTGTTTTCTTTTTCTTTCGGCCACCATATTGTTCTAAATCTTTTAAATAATTAGAAATTTTTAAATTTTCTTTATAATCATCATAGGTTTCTTTTGGGTCATATCTACTACGACTCATATTACTCGTTGGTTCAGAAGCCATTTGTTCTCCTATAATTTGAAATGTATCATCATTTTTATGTAAATTGCCTGATATAATATCTTGTATATTATCAGGTAATTCAGTTTTAGCGAAAGCCAACCTTTGTTCAGCGGGATATAGTCCACGTCTATCAAATTGTTTTATCATTTCTTTCATTTTGTCCCTAACTCTTAAATTTAATGTATAATTTTCAATAATATCCCTAGGTGAAGGAGACCAGTCATTCGCACTTATATCCAAATCGGCACCATAATCAAAATATAATTTTAAATGAGGCATAAAGTAATCAGAATATGCTTGCATATAATTACCCCTTTCTGAACTCATCCTACGCATCATTAATGAAATAATATTAGCTAGAACGGTTTCACTTTTACGAGACCTATAATTAAGGATTATTTTATTTGGATCGGCTCCATAATCTAATAATAATTTTGTAGCTTTTACAGACCTATCATGTTCTATTATCTGTAGTAAGGGTATCTCGTCAGTGTAAGGAGGATAATTAGGATCTTCACCATTTTTTAATAATCTTTCAAAGTTGGGCATATGTAAATCTGCTTCCGTTATAGCATCATTCAAAGTTCTTTTATTCATTGTAATATATTATTATATATTATAATAATATTTTATAATATTTATAATTATATAATGGAAATAAGTGTTTTAGATTTTGTTTTAACGCATGCATTAAGTTATTTATTAGGGTTGGGGACCGGTTTAACTATTTGTTGTAGATATAAAGAAACATTTTTACAGAGAGCAAGATCAATGGATGATATAAGTCAATATAATATAAATACAACGACATCAAGAAATCCTCCAGAAATAATAAATGCTGAACCTTGTACTATCACAATTACATAAAAAATATACTATAATAATAATATAGTATTAAATGAATCCAATATTATTATATTTGGTAACACCCACATTGGGAATGACACGTAATTATATTAAATATAAGCGGTGTAGATTAAAAACATTCTTAAGAACTCCTTTAGTTTATTTTTTATTACATTTTTTATTTTGTTTAAATGGATGTAATAATATAATTTTAAAAACATTAATATGTGAAAGATGGTATTTTTTCATAGATAAATCAATTATATCATTATGGAATAATGATTACATTAAAAATAAAGATAAATATATTAAAAAATATGGATTAACATATTAATTAAAACAAAAAATAAATATATATATTATAGTATATGTTGATTAAAGATTTAGAGAAAAATGAAGTTGTGAATACATTAGTAAATAATATAATTTCTGATAAAACATTCAAGGAAAAATGTGAAGTTAATTTTAAAAAAATATTTGATGATGGTAAGATTGATACTGATGATATCCCCATTATTATTAATTTAATATTAACTATTTATAATAATCATAATAAAATTAAAGTATCTAAAGAAAATATGAAACCCGTTTTTATGTTACTCATATCTAAATTATTAAACGAATTTAAAGGTGATATCCCCATCGATGAATCTGTTGTATTATTGATGTTAGAACCCCAAATTGATTTATTATTAATGAGTGTTGCAAGTTTGGGTAAATGTAAATTACCATGTTGTGGTTCGAAACCTCAAAAAGATGATGAGGATAATGTTGTTAATAAAATTAAAATTAATAGAATTGATAAAGATAAAACTAAAAAAATAGTTGTTAAAGAAGAACCTGTTAAAGTTGAAGAAATAAAACAAGAAGATATTTTACCCGAAATTATAGTGGAAGAACAAGATAAAGAGGTTCCTGATAAAGAAGAAGTAAAGAAAGAAGAAGAACCCAAATAATTATAAAATTAATCTTCTTTTAACATTATAAATGATTTCATCAAATTCATACACACCATCCATATTATCTATTTTCATTAATTTTGAAATTTTTTCTTTTTTAAACTTTCTTAGTATTTCTATAATGTGATCTTTATCATCAATAAGAATTAAATTTAATAATTCGGAAGTTGTTGGGTATGTTAATACTAACATACTATTTATATTATTATAAACTTAAAAATATAACATTAATAAATAATAAAATATGATGTTTAAATATATGGATAAAATTAGAAAATATGGGACAAGAGTGTTTGTAAAAAAAAGAAAAAGAAAACAAAATATACCAAAGGCTATACGGGAACAATGTTGGTTACAGACTATGGGTAAAAGTTTTGAAAATAAATGTTATATTAATTGGTGTGATAATACTATAAATGTATTTGATTTTAATGTGGGTCATGATATTCCAGAGAGTAAGGGAGGTACATTAAATTTAAATAATTTAAAACCGATATGTGCTAGATGTAACTCATCTATGGGAAATAATTTTACAATTAAAGAATGGGATAATTTAAATAAAAATAAAAATAAAAATATAATTTAATTATATAAATGTAAGGTTACATAACTTCAATACAGTACCCTGCATATCAATTCGTCCTCCTCCATTTTTTGTGGATTTTATTAAATATAATTTCATTTTTTCAGATAATGGTTTTTTAACCCAATCAATCCGACTAATATAAAATCTATCTATTGTATTGTGAGATTGTTGCCAATCCCCTATATTTTGACCCCATATAATATATATAATATCTTTATATTCGTCTATCAGTTTATCACTATTATAATGTGTATAATTTTCTTTTAAAATTCCTTCATAATAAAAATTTACATTATCACACATATATACTTTATCACCAATTTTCATTCGTTTCATCTGATTATTTCTATGATTATTTATACCAACATTTACATTATTTTTATTTTTTTTTATTAAATCAATTAAATGTATTTTTTTTTCACAAAATATATTCATAATATTTCGTTTGTTTGTATCAATTGATTTACCATTAGGATGACCTCCATATACTTGCAATCTCCAATTATTAATTGACATTGGTGATACTGGTTGTATTTGTTGTATTTGTTTTTCTTTATATTTACTAATAATATTATTTTTTTCTTCTATTTCTATTATTTGAGATTCAATTTTAATATTTTTATCTTGTATTATTTTAATTAAAGTTTCTTTTGATAAGGAATTATATATCATATTTATTTTATATTTAATATGGAATTATATTTAAATAAAAATATAATTTAATTATACATTACGCCTAATATTGCTGCAAGTATTAAATAGGCTACCCATAAATATTTTAAAGTATTACCTTTAGGTGATGCCACCATTGAATATCCTACTATTAATGTTCCTAATAAACCATAATATTGCCACATTTTATCCATTATATATATATATATATATATATATATATTAAATACTTGGTATATATTGCCATTTTAAATCTTTACATATTTTTTGCCATATCATATCTTGTTGTTTTAATTTTTCCCGACTTTTCAATAATGGAAAAAACTCCAATAAATGATCCAATTCCAATAGTTCACAAAATTTATGAAGAACGTATGCATACGATAAAAAATTTTTCCTTTCATTGGGGCAATTATTCATAAATGGAATCTGTATTTCTTTAAACATATTTCTCAAACGATCTTCATAATCTCCAAATATTATAGGGGTTTTATTTCCTGTAATTACATTCATGATGTGTGGTATATGTTCATAATATTTATTACAATTAATATGCTTTAATATTTCTCTTATATGTCTGTGTGTCATTTTATTTATATCTAATTTATTTTTATTAATTTCTGTTATAACATCTTTATAAACTTTAGATGGTATCGCTGTTGATTCTTTAGCTTGTATTTGAGCTATCCATTCATTAAAATGATTAATTCTTTTATAAGCAAAATAACTTATCTCTTTTGGAATATCTTTAAATGATGTTTTTTCAGTATGTATTAAAATATCTTCGGTATAACCACATTGAGAACAATACATCTCACTATCATTTAATTTAAATATCATTGAATATTCATTGCAATAGACACATAAATTCATAGTTTCATTATCATCATTTATATTTATATTTAAATAATTATCATTGACTTTCGACAAATATTGTACAATGATATCATCTTCATTTTTGGAAGTATTCGGTTCACTTTCTTTATTATCGGTTGAAAACCAATTTAATATAGTATTGTCATTTGTTTTTTTATTATTAGTTATATGATATATATCAGTATAATATTGATCTAATATAATCCCATTATCTAAATAATAATTGTCTTCATTATCATTTATATTATCTTCATATGTTTTAACTATGTTTTGGTGATATATGTATTCATCTTCATAAATATTATTATGTAATTTTAATATTTGTAATTTACTATATTCATATTCTTTCTTTTTTGTTTCATAATCTAATATTTTATTTTTATGTAATACATCTATATTTAAACGTTTATCACTATGACATTTTTTAAGATTCTTATCTTTTATAGGCATTTTATATTATTCTCTTACTTAAACTTTATATGATTTATTGTTCTTTCTGACATTTACCCGTACTTTGATTTATTTTAAATCCGCAATTGCTTTAAGAAGTAAGTCTAATATTTCAGAGCTGGATTTATCGTCTAATTTACCACTCGATTTTTTAAACTTATGTAATTTTATACGCTGTTCTTCTTCTTTAGTTCGTCTTTCATAATCTTTTGAGATGTGTCCTAAATCTTGTTCCTCCGTATCCGTGTATTTTAAACCTTTTAAATTTACTGTTGAAACATCTCCACCCGATACAAATTTTGGTCTACTCGAATTTGAAGTTCCCCATCTACCATTGTCGTTAGATCTATTATATAAATTAGCAGCACATTGAACGCCCCCACCTGGTTCTTTACACGTTGTAGAAGTTTTATACAACCAATCACCAAATTTTTTTTGATCGTTGGAAGGTTTTGTATTAGGCATTGTATAAAATCTATTTTGTGAATTATTATTTGAATATATATCCGTTGGATCTTTATACAAACCTTCATCAAATATTGTATCAATTTCATCCTTTATACCCTCGTTGTCATAAGATAAACAACCTGGTTTTTTATTCTTAGATATATCAAACATACTTAAATTCATAAATGGATTGTTCTGTTTTGGTATAATACAATTATCATTTTTATTTTGTAAAATTAATGAAGGATCGGTTTTATCTTGAATACTTTCTTCTATTTTATTATCTGAATTATCATCCTTTTCTCCCCCAGAATATTTAAATATATATATAGTAATCAACATAACTATAAATGGAAAACAGAATGCAGAATTTTTTTTATATATTGCAAATGACAATATTGAAAAATATATACTAAATCTAAATACGGAATTTAATTTTCTATTTAAATCAAATGAAGTCGTTGGTATTATTTCAAACATACTATCTTTATGTAATAATATTGAAACATTATTCATCCAAAAATCAACCATTATATAATATATATATATATATATTTTATTTATTTTTTATTTACTCCACCTTTAAATAAATCACTATTCATCATGTTTTTAAAAAACGGATTTTCCATCAAATTAGGCATTAAATTTTCAGCATCGGAAGATAAAATATCTTCATTTATTTCACCCGTTTCAAATTTTTCTTTAACTTGTTCATTTATTTTGTTAAATAGTCCTAAAAAATCTGTAGATTGTAACATTTTACTCATATCCATCTCTTCACCGTTGGGATTAATATTCATGTCTCCAATATCTAATCCACAAGCTATTTCTTTAGCTAATTTCCCAATTGAAGAACTTTCTAATATATTTTCTAATCCTTCCCCTAAACCTCCTTCAAAACATTCTGCCCCATGTCCCGTATTTTTATGTTTTATATCTTTTGTTAATTGATTCATTTTTTTTAAATCTTTTAAATCTTTTTTATTTTCTAATACATTTTCTTCTTCACCATTTAGTATATTTTGTAAATCTTTGCTTGATTTTAAATTCATACTTATTATACAAAAAGATTGTAAATATTTCCAAATTATATTTCGATTTTTTGGTGTTATTTCTTTATTCCATAATACCTTTGACGATATACCTTCTAATAATTCAATATCTTTATCAAATATTTTTCTATCTCTTTTTGTAATATATGTATTATATTTATATACTATATTCATAAAATTATCTAATTTGGGATATTTTTTGATATCTTCTAGTGTTTCTAATTCAAGTATATTATTATAATTATTTGTTAATATTTCACTATATTCGGGTAATGTTATTATTAAATCTTTTATAAAAGAGTTAAATAATGTTAATGTTTTATTATATAATTTTTGTATATCCATGTTATATTATATTATATTATATTATATTATTTATTTTTAAATATTTAACTTAATTTATACTCCTTGTCTTTCTTTCATCATTCTTTCATAATCGCTTGATACTTGTGTGTGTTTTTCATTCGTATCGCTTGGTAAATTTTCATCTTTTTTATTTTCTTCGGGGTCTAATTCTTCAAATGATTGTTTATTATCAATATACTCATCTGCTTCCAACGAAGCAAATGGTAATGCACAAATACCATCTAAACAAAAACCATCTAATTCTCCTGTATTTTCTTGTTCTTTTTTATTAGATTCTAATTCTGAAGGCATCGGTTTTGTGCTATTTTCTAATGGGGGTGTGACTCTTTTATTTAATTTATCCAATACAATATGAATATATTTAAATAATTCGTCCCCCAATATGATCGAATCATCTATAATCATTGTTGGTACGACTTCTAAATATTTAGGATATGGATTTGTATCTATATCTAAAACTTTAAATATATCTCTTAATTCTATATTTTTATGTATTAATATTAATAATTCTTGACAATTTTTACACCTTCGACTAATATATATTATATTAGCAGACATAATTTATTATAAATAAATTATATTAATATTGATAAATAAACTTATAATTTGAAATAATATAAATATAAATAAATAAACATATATATATATATATATTATGAGTTTATCTATTATTAATTCAAAAACTTCAAATAGAATATTAAATTTTGAAATTAAAAGTAATATTGATAATCCAATAGAAAAAAGTATTATTAATGGCATTAGAAGAACTATATTAAATGATATTCCAGCAATTGGAATACAACAAGAAAATATTCATATTAATCATAATGAAACATCTTTACATAATGAATTTATGAAACATCGTATTTCATTGATTCCATTAAATATAGACCCAACAACATATGATAATGACTATTTATTAGTATTGGATGTGGAAAATAAAACAAGTCAAATAAAAACTATTACTACAAATGATTTTAAAATACATCCTTTAAAAAAAGAAAATATCGGAAAAGAAGATTTATCATTGAGTAAAGATAATTATGATTTAGATAAAGAAATAGATTCTAAATTAAAAAAGAAAATATTAAGACCTTTTATTATTGAAGATATCACAAGTTATATTATTATTACAGAGTTGAAAAATACTAATTCTGAAACAGAACACCAGCATTTACAATTGTATTTATTTCCAACAATTGGAACGGGTAAAAAAAATGCTTTATTTAATAATATTCCTCAATGTTCTTATAGTTTTACAGAAAGTCCCAAATTATTAAAACAAGCTTTAACGAATGAATTGAAAATTAAAAATATTGCTAAAGAAGAAAAAGAAACATTCGAAAGGGAATTTACAAATTCTTATAAACAAAGATATTATTATAGAAATCATGATAATGAACCTTATTGGTATAACTTTGTAATTAAATCAAATCATTATTTCAATTCTAAAGAAATATTTATAAATAGCATGAATATATTAATTGATCGGTTAAATAGATGTAATGAAAATTTAAAATTAATTACTATCGAACCCGAAAAGTCTAGATATTCAGTAACTATTGAAAAAAATAATGCGTTACACTTTATATTAGATGATGAAAATGATACAATTGGTAATATTCTTCAATCTCATATTGTAAATAATATAACGGATGATACTTTAATTACATTTTGTGGTTACAAAAAAATTCACCCATTAGAAGAAAAAATTAAATTAGTCATATTTAATAAATTATTAAATGATATTGATGAATTATCTATTGTAAGTAAAGTTATATTTAGTATTTCAGATAATATTGATGAAATAGTAAATATTTTAGAAGAAATTATTGAAAAATCAAAAAGTATTTAATTTACTATATTTACAATATTCCCTTATTTATATAATATTATATTATATATATATATATATAATATAATGGAAATCATTTTTGATAATAAATTTAAAGAATTGTTACTTCTTCAAAGGACCGGATTAAAAAAAAATAAAGTTATAACTAATAAAATTTTATCTGATTTTATAATGAAAGATTTTTATAAATTAGAAAATTATATTGATAAAAATGTAAAAAATTGGTTAGATATAGGTTGTGGTCTTGGTTATATAAATATTCCAATTTTTAAAAAATTAAAAAGTGGTAATATGTATTTATTAGATAAATCTAAAATAGAATATAATAAAAGATTAATAAAATTTGGTAACGTAAAAGATTTTGGATTTTATAATAATCTTGATTATACAAAAGAATTTTTGATGTTAAATGGAATACCAAATGAAAATATTAATTTAATTACACCAGAAGATATTAATAATATCGATAAAAAGTTAGATTTAGTAATTTCTTTGTTATCTTGGGGGTTTCATTATCCTTTTGATACTTATAGTGATTATGTTTATAATTTACTAAATGATAATGGCATTATTATAATATATTGTAGGACAAATCATTATCAAGAAATTATAAAAGATAAAAGATTTGTATGGGAAATTATAGATAATAAATCAAATTTGTTAATATTAGGTAGAAAATCCTTTTAGAATATTTATTTAAAAATATTTAATAAATTATGAAATGATATTGATGAATTATCTATTGTAAGTAAATATTTTAGAAGAAATTATTGAAAAATCAAAAAGTATTTAATTTACTATACAATTGATAATTTATAATATATATAACATTAAATACATTCTTATTATTTATTCTTGAAAACCATTATTTTTAATAATCATTCGTTTTAATTTCAAATACAAATTATTCAACGGAATCAATTTATCATTATCTTTCGAAAGATTATTATAATATATCATAACTATATTTATAATGTCTTTAAAATGAATATTATATTTATTTAGTTTAAAATCAGATATAATTACTTCTTTAACATCCAATAATTCACATATAGATTGAAATATATAAAATTCTTTATCATATAAATTTACAATTGATTCATATTCACTATGATTTAGTTTGTCTAATAATTTATGATATGTTTCATAATTTCTTAAATTCCATATAATTAAATATATATTTTTTTCATAGTTTATATTAAGAATAGATTTTGTCTCTATTACTTGTCTATTTTTATTAAAATTATTTATATAAACATCTTCAACTTTTATTTTATAATTTATTTTTTGTAAAGAATCATAATGATTATATAATGGATTTATAGATCCTGTAATTTTTGGTAAACCCGATTTAATTAATTTAGAATAATTTACTGAATAAAATATAATATTCCCAGAAGTATCATGACCTCTTCGTCCAGCTCTCCCCGACATCTGTAAATAATCTGATGGTGTGAAATCATCACATTTAAATCCCATTAAACACGCTGATTTAATAGGCATATCAATACCTGTACTTAATTCAGTCCCCGATACAACAATCCCAATTTCCTTATTAATTAATAAGGTTTGTAAGATCCATTTATATTCCTCGGGTGATTTCTCAATATATAAACCAATTCCTCTTTTTAACATCTGGAATATTGGATGTTCATATTCTATATTAATACCTAAGGCTATAGATATTTTTTTACGAATTTCTCTAATTTTATTACCAGACATAGGTTCAGAAATATTATAACAATATTTATGATGTTTTTTAAAAACATCTTGGTAACTAAAATCTGGAGAATTAATAAATTTATTCAAATCATTATGGAGATTATCAGTTTGTGTGTCTTTTAATATATCATCTATATCTCTTTTATCTATTTTATCTATTAATAAATTATAATATTCAATCATATCAGTTATAAATTTATTTTTACTTTCTGTATCAAATGTATCTAATTTAGAATTAATATATTCTTGAGGATTAGATTTTTTAGGTGGTTTGATATGATCCGAAAATATTTTTCTCTTTTCTTTATAATCCAAATATATAGATTGTTTTTTCTCCAAGATATCATAATGATATGGATAATTATCTGTTTCTAATTTTAATAATTTATAATATATATCATTAAATACATTCTCACAATTTGTATCTTCCGTATTAAATATTAACATGGGAAACATCGATTTATGTTTACAACTATCCAAAAATGATATAATATCATCTGGATCTGATTTATCATTAGATTCTTTAGTTTTTAATTTATTAAATAAAATAGATATTTCTCTTTTATAAAATTTATTTAGATACATAATATTTTTTAATAAAAATATTTCATAATCATTTGCATTATTTAATGTTAAGAGTTTATCATTGTTTTTAAAATAACTATCAGGTGATAATGATTCTATAAAATCTTCTATTGAATCGTGTATATCAAATGATTCATCATTTTCCAAATCTTCAAATACCTCTTCCAATCTTTCCCATAATAAAGCAATATCATTGGGTGTCATTTTAAAATCTATATTTAAAAAATTATCATTTAAATCTTCCGAATTATAACAATGTAAAGGATGTATTTTTTTTAATATATTATTATCCCAAATCCATTTCTGTGAATTAATAAAACGTTTATTATATTCTATTTTATCAATATGTTTCATAGGATTTATATTTTTAAAAAAAGTAACGATATCATCTATATTATTTATAGTAGCTGATAAAGCTAAAAAATTACATTTAACTAATTTAATTATATTTTCATAATGATCATCCATTTCATGAATTTCATCATATACAGCATAATCAAAATCAGTTCCGATTTTATATAAATAATCTTCGATATATTCAGGTGTTCCTATAAATATATTACATTTATCATTGAAATCTAAATGACCTATATTTTCTAATAAGAAATGAACCCTATAATTCATTTTCACAAAATGAGAACCCACTTGATAGGCTACTGCGGAAGACGGGCATACATATAATATTTTTTTATGAAAAACAGCTGCCGAACAAGCCATAAAAGATTTACCAGATGAAGTGGGTGATTTAATAACAAGTGATTTTTTTTGTTTAATAATATGTAAAGCTTGTTTCTGCCAATCGTCAAATTTAAATTCTTGTTCCCAAAAATTTAATGGCGGTAAAATATGCCCAAGTTTTTTTAACATATACAAATTATATTGATATCCTTCTATTTTTTTCTTAATAGGATTAATTATAGTTTTGTGGTCTTCTTTTGTTTCTTTACCATTCAATTGAAAATATAAACCTAAAATATATTCCATATTCTTCTTTTTTTGTTCCCAAGAATATTTTAACATATAAAATTTAAAATCTAATTTGGATTCTTTCGTTTTTAAAGTTGTTAAAAATTCATATACATCATTTATATTTATTTTACGATTATTTTTAAAATATTCAATTCGTTTTTCATCGTCTTTCATATTAATTTCTTGCCTCTTTTTATTTTGTTCAGCTATGATAATATCTTTCTTTTTCAAAACTTTTTTTTTATTATTATTTTTTTTATCATTTTTTATTTGATTATTTTCTTCACTTTTATCGAAATCTTCAATCATGTGTTTTAAATTTATATTAACCTTTTCAGATAAATCCCTAGTAAAAATATGAATATCATTTTTCTCAATCTGTTGGAAGACCAACATATTACTGATTTAATTAATAATATTAATTTATTTTTAAATAATATCTAAAATTTATTAAGGTATCTTTTAAATAATTTAAATAATGTTTCACCACCCCCCATTTGATTTTGATATTCTTGTAAGCTACCCCTGGGTGGTGGATTACTTATAATGGTTTGTGATATGGGATTTTTCATTGCATATACTGCAAATAGTATAATACTTATTAAAGCACTAACACCACAAGCGACCAAACAACTTATAAACCAACTATTTTCGAAAGGTTTATTCAAAATCTCTGAACCGTCTGAACATTCTAAACAATCTTCATCAATATCTTCATCAACTTCACATTCCTTTTTGACTTTTGGATCTTTAAATTTATCATCAATTTTACATTTTTTTGTATCTATAAATATTAATGATACACCAAATCCTATTGAGAACAATAAGAATATAATCGCTCCAACAATACTACCACCCACAATTGTTCCCAATCCACCCAATATAGGGGCAACAATAAAAAAAATGATTATAAATATTTCTTCAACTCCTAATTTCATATATTATTATATATATAATAATAATATTAAAACAATATAATTAATTAATTTAAAGTTTTTTATATAAGGTCTTACCAACACCTAGTTAATTTTGACGCGATTGTAAACTACCCTTCGGAATACCCTTTGAAGACGAATCACTATTATAAACAGCAAATAGTATAATACATATTAAAGCACTAACACCACAAGCAACCAAACAACTTATAAACCAATTATTTTCGAAAGGTTTATTCAAAACTTCTGAACCATCTGAACATTCTAAACAATCTTTATCACTTTTATCTTTATCATCTTCACATTCCTTTTTGACTTTGGGATCTTTAAATTTACCATCTATTTCACATTTATTTGTATCTATAAATATTAATAATACACCAAATCCTATTGAGAACAATAGGAAAATAATTGCCCCAACAATACTACCACCCCCAAAAGTTCCCAATCCACCCAATAATGGTGCTACAATAAATAAAATAATTAATAAAATCATAAAATTACTAAATTCATATGGTGTATATGAACCGTTTGGTGATAATTTACTACCCGGTGTATCAATACAACAATCTGTTTCTGTACAAGTTTCTGACTTACCTACACATAAGGCATTTGATATAGTAGTTTTATTTTTAGGACAAGTATAACTAGAACATGAAACAGAATCTTCATTTTTACATTTTCCATCTATACAATTTTCACATTTTTCAGGACAATCACCTTCTTTTTCACAAGAACGCCCACAAAATGGAAATTCACCTTTTTCTACATATATATTACAATCATTACCTTGTCCTACTTCAATTCCAGACATATCTCCACCAGCTTCAAATTCAGCATTATTAATACAACTTAAAAAGTATTGGTCTGGGCATTGTTCTTCACTTATATTTTTTTTTAATGATGATCTAGCACATAAAGTTGAAAAACAAGTTTTGTCATTATAACTATGTTCGGGTATATTTGGATACGATTCTTTTAGTTTTTTAACCAGATTATCATAATAATCTTTTGGATAGTAACAACCACAAACATCTGTATACTCTTTTACTGGTTCACCTTTATCATGATCATATGCAACATCTGAACTACAAAATTCTTCTAATTTTTCTCGAACATAACTATCTTTATTATTATTTGCTAATATATCTATACATGTTTGATTATCATTTTTCAAAGTCGTACTGGCCCCACCAACAATTGTTTTAGGTGATGCGTCATTTTGTAAACATATATTTTTGCACATATCACTAAATTTTCCATTTTGAGTATATAATTTTGGATGACAAGTAGTATTAGTTCCCGCTATTTCCAATCCATTTATATTATTTCGTTTACAACAATCTTTCCATGTATCTGTTTTTATACTAGTAAATGCGGAATCTTTTTTTTTACAAGCTATTTGTGCATTCCATGCGGCACACCACGACCTTTTATTTGTACATTGTTGTTCTGTCCGTTCTAAATTATTACTATTTGTACCTTTTTGTAATTTATTACTTTCCATTCGTCCAAGTACTTCAAACTCACCAGTATTGTTACCTTGCGAGCAATCGTAATTATTAAAGTCTCCATTGGGTATACATTCGTGTGTAATAAATCCTACATATTTATCGTTTGACATACCAGTAGTAAATAGATACCAATCACTTTCCTCTACACCTTGTTTATAAAATCCAGGTACCCCTAAACTACAATCATCTATGTTATATTCTCCAGCCATATTAATATATAAATATATTATATATTAATAATATATATATTAATATATCTAAAGTTTTTTGAAATAACGTTCAACTATTTTAAATAAGGTTTTACCACCACTTTGTATATTTTGATTATTATATGGAATAGGTTCACTCATACTTGTTGTTGTTTGAGAACTTCTATTAGTTAGTATTAAAACAATTGAAATTAATACACCCGCCACTATTAAACCAATTCCATACCATATACTCCAGTCATTAGCAGAAATTAAAAACAATACTTTATGATCGGATTTACTATGATCATTTATAGGATCAGAACCATTTACACACATCCAATTAGATTCATTTTCAGAAATACTTGACATTTTATTCTCAGTTTCTTTTTTATTTTCTTTTTTATCTTCTAATTTTTTTAATAGAATATCATATTCATTTTGTTTTTCAGGTATTAAATAAGCAGTTTCGGGATCACCATAACCTTCTGGGAAATTACTAGTTTTTTTAATATCTCTAAAATCTGGATTTATATATAAGTCATCTATTACCGGATCACCATCTTCTTTCAAATCTGTATTAATATAATTATCAGAATCGGGATCATTAACACACGTATAATATACAGCACTTCGATATTGTACTATAGAAATTATACCTATTATTATTAACATAAGTGGTAATAATAATTTTAATAATAACATGAAGAAAATACCAGCACCACCTACTACAAATATAGGTATTAATAATAATAATAATACAGCCCATTCTGAAATACCTTCTTGTGTCATTGTTGTTGACATAGTTGTGGATGCTGTCGCAATATTCGTAATAGAACTATCTAAAATATTGTTAACTATTGAATCAGATAATGTATTACTTATTACTTCTATTATAGAAGATTGGGATAATTTAAAATCTCCAGTAACAGTATTTGTAAAGTTTCCATCAATTATAAACTCAATTATATTTTTATTTTCTAAATCTTGATTAATTGAGTTTTTTATTGCACTTTCTACATAATTTTCTAAATTAGCATTGAATGACTGTCTAATACTGGTTATTTGAGAGTTTATTTGACTTTGTCCGAGTATTATACCGGATTGATTCATTTCAGACTCTACAATACTTTCAATATCTAAACTAGATTCAATTTCTGATTTAACATCAGAAATTGTTTGTGTGACATTTTCAACAAATGCGCTCATTTGAACTTGTGATGTTTGTCTTATATCTATTTTCCCTTCATTATGAAAATCTCCTCCAACTTTAAATTTCAATGTTTGTTTCGAAGTAGCACCCATTGATAATTCATTATTTACATTGTTTATAACTTTATTAACAGTATTGCTAACTTGTTCTTGAACACTATCTGAAGATTGGACGGATATTTGACTCCCCATTATATTATATTATATATTATATATGATATATATTAATATATTAAATAATTTAATATATATATGATTGATAAAAAAAAAATTATTAAATAATTTGATTATTTAAATTAAAATAACATATAATAATATATGAACCATAATGACAATGTCTTTTGCTCTCGCTAATCAAAATATGAATCGTAGGAAACGCAATCGAATATGTAAATTAACCATGGATAAAGAAATAGAAATATTAAATGAAAAAAATAAAATAAAAAGATTTAGTTTTATTATTAATAGATATAACTATATATGTAATATATTTAAAAATAATAGATAATAAATAATAAATTTCCTAAAGATTATAATGATACATATAAAACATAAAGAGTTTAATTATTATCTTCATCGCACCACCTAATTTTTCCCTCTACGGTCGTGACTCGCCAGCATCCTCCCCCTACAATGTTATAATGTAAAAAAGGTTTTCCGTGATAGGGCACGAATAATAACCATATAGCCATTGACCCTGACCGTCTAGAAAATGTATATTATGTTCTACACAATGTACCGGTTGGTCGCCATCCCATTCGTGTTTCCCACCAACAGCTTTCACTCCAGATCCTGAAATTGAGTTCTGTAAATCATGGTACCCTGACTAATACAATGCCCCAATTTTTCGTCATCAATATTGTATAGTCCTGTCGCAGAGCCCGGTTCGCTGAGCCATTCAAAATTGTCATTTCTATTAGTTCCAATTAAATTTAAACACTCGTTCTTGGTAAAAATAGAATTTTCATCATAATTTGTCTGACCCTGGTGCTTCCCACCAACTGCTTTCACTCTTGATCCAGATCCTATACTCGAACCCGACATCATCGTTCTCAAAAACCATCCTATTAGGAATGCCACAATTACCATCAATATTTCTTCAACTTTTAAATTCATAATTATATATATATATATAAAATATATTTATTTTATAATAATTGGATAGTTTTTACTTTCCATTTACAAATGTATTGATCATTAAATACCCAAATTTTATCTATAAATATATCACATTGCATTTTAGAAAATCTTGATATATTTAATATATTTATTAATTCTCCATCCCGATTATAAGCATCACATTCAAATTTACTATACCTGAAAGGTAATTTAGTAACCAAATTTGGATCATATTTTTCGTCTTTATCTCTTCTTATTTGTGGTAAATATAATTCTATATTTGATTCATCTAACCCAATATGTTTAATATGTTGAATTTCTAAATTTCTCATAAAATTATAAAACTGATTCATATTTTGATCATCTTTATAATTTGTAAATTGTAAATTCATAATAAATGAACCATTATTTTCATTTATTTTAAATGGCATTGTCATAACTGGTGTAGTTATTAAAATTTCACTAGTATTTTTATAATTAATATTTATAAAACACAATTGATCATTTAAAATAGGTGTTGTATCATCTCTGTAATATTCTTTTTTTTTAGTATTTGGATTTTTACAATTAAAATTTGTATATCTTATATTTGATAAATCATAATATGAGAAATCTTTGTATTTTAATTTGTTCTTTGACATGTATATTATTCTTATAATATATTTTAATCTTTAATATTATATTATCCATTATATTTATTATCAACAATTATCTTTCTCTTGGTTGAATTATTCCATATATTCATACATGGTGTTCCTTCCATTTGTATATGTTGTGGTTTACAAGTTTCTTTTAATGGTTTCTCTGAACCCCACAAAACATTTCCATTTTGACATTTTCCATCTATTTTAAAATTAAAACCTTCATGCTCTTCCCTCGTGAAATCATTTTTTATCGTATTGTTATATTCTTGTAATAAACTCATTATATATATATATATATATATATATAATAATAAAAAAAAAGAAATATATTTATTTTTTCTTTTTATATTTCTTTTTAGATTTCTTCTTTTTTGATTTATTTTTTTTTTTCTTTTTAGATAAACTTTTTTTTGCCCCATAACCCATTAATAATGCCCCAAATGATACTGGTATTGCTACGGGTGCCGAAACCCCTACAGCAGTTGCTGCGGCCACCGTACAAGCTCCAGCACATACAAATCCACCCGATTGATTTCTTTTACTTTTATATTTCTTTTTTTTTTTAGTTTTCGCGTTTTTACGTTTGTAATTATATTTTTTATCCATATCCTATATACTATGTAAATTATTTTTTTTTTTAAAATGATTATATTAATTTCATAATATTATTTCGGTTCCATATATTATAATTTTTTGATAAATGATATGATTCTTCAATTGTTTTTAATAATTCGATCATATTTTGTTTCAATTGTTTTTCTGAATCACCTTTAAATATATATCTCATAGAACCCTCCGATTCGTGGAGTTGTTCTGATAAACTCATATTTATAAAATTGTTTCTATGTTTTCCTCTTTTATCAACAATTAATAAATTGTAAATACCTTTAGCGGCTCTTTCAGGGTCATCAGTCATATTTTCTAAATCAAAATTTGCAACATTTGAACGAATGGATAGTAATATATGGAATAAAAATAATAAATGACCGACCCTTGCCCCAACATATGAAGAAACATTTAATATATGACTTGATAAATAACCTTTATGTATCCCTTCTTCTTCTATAAAATATGAACCGCTTGAATATGCCTTGGTATTTAAATCATCAATCATATCATTATTATTTATACTTGAATATCCAAATACACAAAAGACAGATCCCCTTATACCATTATACATTAAAAATTTTAATTCATTACCATCTTGCAATCCAGTAAATAGATTTTTATATTCTTTTACAATATTATTACCATTTATTCTTAAAATTTCATACCTTTTAATGATATCTTGTCCTCTTAAATGATATGATTCCATTATATAAATATTATTAATAATTTATATTTATATATTTATACATATTTATTAATATTTTTAACTATAGACCCTGTATAAACCTCAAATATCACCCATGGTATAACTCCTATTATAGTAGCGAATATATATACCCATATATCAATTTCAGTTATTCCCCAAAAATAATTTACAATATTAAATGGAACCGGTGATATTCTAGTTATAACATTATATTTAATCCAATCAAATAGATTAAAATCGTTTTGATTATCTAAAATAGTTTTGAATGTAGAACTATCATTTTTTACATTCTCTTTCAAAAAATAACGAGACAAAACAAAAGATATAATACTTGATATGGTTACAATTACCATAGATATTGGAATACCCTTTTTAAATCCAAATATATATCCAGTTACAACATTCACAAAAAAATATAAAAAAAATACAACATTCAAAACTATTCCAATCAATATATAAATGAGTATGCCAATAATTCCATAATTCTTTAACATTTTTTCTTCATCTATTAATTGTAATAGTTTTGAGTGCATATATTTATTTTTCAATAATATATATAAAATGACAAGTCCTATTGCTATATATATATATTTAAAATACCATTTTGATTTTTTTTCTTCGTTGTCCATATATATATATATATATATAATTTGTTTATAATGATATAATTAAATATATCATTAATTATAATGGGTAATTCACCTTCACAAAGTCAAGATGAACATTTGTATAAAAATTACATTGATAAACAATTTAATACAATTCAACAACAACAAAATCAAATCACACAACTAATAAGCAATATGCAAACTAATAATAGTCCCAATAATAGTGCTGAACTTGAAAAGTTAAAACGACTTAATAAACTTCAAAAAATTAAATATGTTCAAGATATTGAAAAAATTAAAAAATTAAAATCACAACAGCAACAGATACCTAACGGCCAACAACAGATACCTAACGACCAGCTTAAATTAAATAATAAATTAAATCCATATAAAATATTAAATATTGGTAAAAATTATGATAAAAATAGTTTAAAAAAAGCATATCTTAAAGCTGCTTTATCATCACACCCCGATAGGGGGGGTACGCAAGAACAATTTCAGCAAGTATCTATAGCATATGCTGTTTTAATGAAAAAATTTGAAGGTAATCAATATAATGATCATGAACAATTAAAAAAGAGTTATGAAAATAAAGAATTAGACACAGGACAACAAAAAATGACGAATGATAACTTTGATGTCAATGTATTTAATAAAGTTTATGAAGAAAATAGAATGGAAGATATATATGATAAAGGGTATGGCGATTGGTTTAAACGTGATGGTCCCCAACATAAAACTAAAATGTTTCAAGGTGAATTTAATAAAGATTTATTTAATAGAGAATTTGAAACTTATAAAAAAACAAATGTAAGTAAATCTAAAGATTTAGCAATCAGAGAACCCACGGAAAATATATCTTATACTGGTTCAGATTCTATTGTTTCATTGGGTCAAAAAAATGTTAAAAACTTTAGTGGTGAATCGGGTGGATTGGGTTATAGAGACTTAAAAGACGCATATGAAAATTCAACATTGATAGATATAAATTCGGTAGATATATCAAATAGAGATAAGGATATACATGCAATTAAATCTTCCAGAACAAATATAAATTATAAGATGTCAAATGGAGACTTACAAAGACAAACAATGATTAGAGAAAGAGAACAAATTCATGAAAAAGATAGAATTGATAGAATAAAAAATACAGATCAAAAAATATTTAATGATTATCAAAGAATACATAATCGGCTAAGAGGTTAGACAGAAACATTACAACCCGTAACATTATTTCCTCTGTGTTTAATAAATTCTCTTTGTTGGTGTGTAGAACATACACAACCCGTTGAAGTTGAAAATGTGGAAGGACAACATTCGGGACTTACTTTATTATTTGCCAGCATAAATAATTTGTGGGGAGAACTTTCAACACCATCTATGGGGGGTCCCCATAAGGATGTAGGATCTGAAAATACAGGTTTGACTGGAGCTGTTCCACCTTGAACAGTATATAATCCATCATCAGCACTCAATGGTATATCTGATGGTGATTTCATCCAAGAATCAACATTACCCGTTTTTAAGCAAATTCCGTCAAAATTACTCATCTTATCATTTATATTTATACCTGTAGATTTCGGAGGATATTCTTTTGAACCCGTTGAATCATTTATAACTTCGGTTACTCCGTCTGATATATCATCTATAATATTTTCTCTAGGTTGAACTATAGGAACTTCTGGGTTAGATACAATACCCCCATGATTGCATTCGGAACCACTACAACCAGTCACGGGGAATTCAGCATAATTCTCATTTATATCATAACCTTCTATTTGACTATGTTTCTGATTTATATAAAAATATAAAACTAATAATAAAGTTATTAATGACATTTCTGTCAGTTCATTTGTTTTGAGGACACATAACATGATGTATGAATATGCTAATAATATAATTATGGTTACTACATCTAATTTCATTATATATATATATATATTTATAATATATTTTTTTTTATATAATATTAAAGAATAATTAATAATTATAATTATATATATATATATAATTATAATGAATGAGAACTATGAATTTACCAATAAATGGTGTTTATGGTATCATTCTATAAATGATAATACTTGGGGGAATAATAGTTACAAATTACTTCTTGAAATAAATAATTTGTATGATTTTAAAATAATGTTAGATAATATTAAAAATGAATATTTTCATAATAGTATGCTTTTTTTAATGCGTAAAGATATTTTCCCCAATTGGGAAGATATTAATAATAAACAGGGGAGTTGTATATCTTTAAAAATACCTAATAGAGATATTTTAAAACAATGGGAACTATTAATATCTTTAATTGTGACGCATAAGTTATTTAATACAGACTGTAAAAATAAAAATATAAATGGTTTATCTATTACCCCAAAAAAAGAATTTAATATATTTAAAATATGGTTTAAAATAGACACTCGAAATTTAAAAGGTATAAATATACATAAACCATACTTAATAAATAAAAATTTTATGTATAAAAAGAATTATCAAGAATCAGTTGATCCAAAACCACCCGTTCCCCGATCACTTAAACTTAATTCTTCAACTACTATTAAATCAAATGGTTGAAGTGTTGCACTACAAATTTGGAATAATCTTTGACCCGCTTTAATTAAATAATCTTCTGAACTTGTATTATCCACCGCAGCAATTATATTTCCTCTATAACCAGCATCAATAATACCAACACTATTAGCCATTCTTAATGGTGTTTTAGAAATTGAAGATCTTGGGTAAAGGTAATATGATAAATTTGGTAATGGTTCTGAATCAGAATCCCAAGATGTACTTACTTGTTCCATTTCACATTTGATCCCGAAATCTATAAATAATGTTTCCCCAGACTTTATTAATTTATCTTCATGAAAAAATAAATCTAAACCTGAATCTCCTTCATTAAATGTTGAATGATTATCATAATATTTTTTTATATTATCATTATCTGGTTTCAGCAGTAATCTCATTATATTAATTTAATAATAATTGTATTTTAAGTATATTCATTTATTAATAAATTAATATATTTATTAATAATATAAGAATGGATCAATATAATTATCAAAATACTAGTATGATTAGTCCAAGTCATAAATCTGAATTAATCCAATTAATCACATTTATATCATTTGCTGTTTATTGTTTGTGTATTTTTAAAGGATATACCAACGATGGAAACCTTGCTTGGATGGTAACCCCTCTTGTATTTATGGGTTTAATTTCTGTTTATAATGTATGGTTATCAAAAACATTATCAAGTGTAGTATTGTTTATTGTAATAACTATATTATCAATTGTGTTATATGGTAGTGCTAGATATATAAGAAATAATAAAGGTGAAACCGATGTACCCGAAGAAGTTAGTATATTAGAGAAAAAATATTTAATATCAATTGTGGTATTTATAGGTATAGCTATAATAACAGCATCACCTGTTGCTGATTGGATTGCTGGTAGTACTCAAGGTGCTATGTATTCCAAGACATTTATATTTATATTTTCTATTATTTGTTTTACAATATATATATTAGTTGATTCGATTAGAAATTATAATTTATTAGATTTAAAATCTATTTTATTCGGATCGGAAGATAAAAAAGTAGATGATGGAATGGGAACTATTATAATTACTGGTTTATGGATGTTTTACTCTTTAATTGTATTTGAAGGAATACAATTTGTGGGTGGTAATTCTGTTTCAGATACTAGACATTATGTTACGATAGCTATTATGACATTATTATGGGTTATATTAGCATTTATTAGTTTAATTATAACAAATGAAGATTGTGAAAAATGGTCTCATGTTAATAATAAAAATAATTATAAAGAAATAATGATAAATATTATTTCATTTACAGTTGTATTATTTATTTTAACAATAATATATAAAATTAAACCTAGTATAAGTTAATATTAAATATAAATGAGATCTCCATCTACTAGTCCAGAAAATTCACCTAGAAAATGCATTGAGTATAATAACGATATATTATTTAATATACCAGTTGAAGAATATAAACATGTAAGGTATAGATCACCGTCTCCAGAACCATTAGTAAAAGATTATAATTTAATATATGCTTTATTTTTTCCAGTTTTAATCTTGTATTATTATATATGTTATTATTATATATATGGTATTTCATTTTCAAGCAATTATGAATAAAATAATGAATCGAACACAAGTACATAATTCCGAAAAAAAAAGTGATAATGATATCATCGTAAAACCGATTGAAAAAACAAAATTAAAAGAAATAATGCGTAAAAATGAATCATTTGATAATTTTGTTAAATTACAATTACCTTGGATTATTTAAATATATAAAATAATAATAATATAATATTTTATAAAAATGCATAATATAGTTGTTTCAGAACCATATATAGATAACAGACAGAGATATAAAAATGATATATTAACATACTTAACTTTAATTTTTAATGTAGATATTGCAATTCATATTTATAAATATTATGATCAAATTTATAAAGATAATTTTAATTATCATATATATAAATATAAAATTTTAAAACCATCTTCTTTATTAGTAGATGATATTATATATTTAAAACCATATACATTTAATAGAATGTTTGATAATAAAATACAATATAATAATTATTATAAATATGTATATGCTAAAAAAATGATTCTTAAAATAATAAATATGTTAGGTCATCCTGATTTTATTTGTCATACAAATATTGATTTAAAAAAAAGAGGTTGTAAAGGTTTATCAAATTATTTAAGATCTGAATTAGTTATAGGTGTGGACGGATATCATAGAGAAATTGGAATTTTAATAAATATGGAACGTATGAAACTAAATGTATGGAAAAAGATAAAAGTTATTGAAGATATATTTAAAATGAATCATGAATATAACCCTCGCGAAGTATGTAGGACAATGTACATACATTATAATGCTTATATAAATATAGATGATTTATATATTACTGGATATATGATTGATAAAAATAATATCATATATGGACCTTAAATAATTTGAAAAAAAAATATAAAGATTATTATAATATATATATTATATAATAATGACCACTATAATTGAAAAAGTATATAATGCTAGAGAAACGATTATAGATATATACAAAGATTATGATTGGGATACTAGTACTATTCCTAAATTAAATATATCAGAATTAGAAACCATGTTTAAAAATTATAATTCAGATGACCCGATTATACAAACAATGGGTGGTGGTATGGCATTTACTTTGAGGATAAAACATAACATTATAGAAAATCATAATTTGGTTGTTATATTTTATAATTTATCAAATTCAGATAAGAAAAGTTCAAAAATGAATAAATCTATTATTGATAAAATAAATCAATTATATTTAAATGATTATTTAAATAATGATGATTCATTATTAATACTTATAAATGAAAGTAATAGTGAATCGATTGAAAAAATAAACCATACCTTAAATTTTAAATTAAAAGAAAATTATATTATCTCTGAAGATATTAAAAAATATATATTTTCAAATATTAATAAAAAATCAGAGGAAAATGAAAATTATAATAAATATAAAGAAAGTTATTTACGGAATTGTATAATAATGAGTTTAGATATGTTTCAAGTTAATTTGCTCAAACATTACCTAGTTCCGAAACATGAAATCATATATGATAAACAAGAAATAGAAGAATTATATAAAAAGCATAATATGAATAAAAACCAGATGCCAATTATAAGTAAAGTTGATAATATTGCTAAAATAATTCGCATAAATATAGGTGATATTTGTAAAATAACTAGAAGGAGTGAAAAATCGGGTCAGAACATATATTATAGATATTGCCGTTAGTTATTCTTTATGTGCCAATACCATATCTTCATAAAATTCCATAGGAACATATTTAATGATTGTTGAAGATTTTTCGGTTGTGTCGGTTGTGTCGGTTGTGTCGGGTTTCTTTGTTTCGCTACCAGCTTTTAATTGATTACCATAACCTAGAGAAATAAATGCCGCTCCAATTATAAATAATATTAAAAACAATGTCATAATATAATATAATATAATATATTTTTTTTATGGGCATATATGATAAAGTCGATGATACACAAAAAGAAATTATAATTAAATTTGGGGAAGTTGTTTATACTCTATTGGGATTACATGAGAAAACTGAAAAGGATATTATTAATATGCTTAATGATACGATAGATATTAAAGAAAAAATAAAAGAGGCATTCAATCATGGTAAAAATATAAATATTGAAGAAATTGATTACTATAAATTTCGGATAACTGAATTAGAAGAAAAAAATAAACTTATGAAAATAGACATTGAAACTCCATATATTGATAATATAAATGAATTACGACAAGAAATTAAACACAAGGAAGAATTATTACACCAAACTATATTACTTAATCAAGAAAATTATGACAAGGGTTTAAATGAAGGTAAAAATTATAATAATCTATTAGTAGAAGAGAAAAATATACAAATTAAAGATAAAGATGAATTGATAGAATTATATCGTCCAAAAAAATATGATAACATGAAAGAAAAAGGAGATGAGGTTGAAAATATCATATCTGATAGCCTAGTTCGTAATATTGATAGAATGGCATACATTCATGATACAAGTGATATTCGTGGTTCCGGTGATCGGATTATTATTTTTCCAGATTATAAAATGATGATAGAATGTAAAAATAAGGGTGTTATACATAAATCGGATATTGAACAATTCAAAGATCATTATACAAATGATATGAATAGTAAAAAATATGAAATTGCATTATTTATTTCTTATAATTGTGAATATATTTTGGGTAAAGGTTCTTTTAAGATTGAAGAATATAATGGTTATATTATTGGTTATTTAGGTTTATCATCTGATATATGTAAAGACCAAAAAGAATCAATGATATTATATTTTTTAACACTCATAAATGATATGTTTAAACAAAATACAATGGATATATCTATAAATGAAAATTTACAAGATCATTTACTTAAATCTATTTTAGAAGTGTATAATGATATCTTGATTATCGAAAAACATGAACTACCTTTGATTGAGTCTATTCAATCAAAATATGAACATAAAAAAAATAAATTACAAGAATATATCATTAATTTTGAAGAAAATGATATTCCTATACCATTAGAAATCCATTCTATTAATGGAACAGAATTAATATTTATTGATAAATTAATTAAAAAAATAAATAAACCCGATTTTATCATTCCAAAACAAAATTGGAAAAAAATATTAATCGAAGAATTTAATTTAGACGAATTTTATCAAAAATTTTTAAATAAAAAAGGAATTACACGTGATAAAATAGTTGAAAGATATAATGATATAAATAATAAACATAAAATAATAGATTGAAAAATAAACGGTATGTATGTTATATATTAATATTTTCTTTAATGGTTTTTATATTACAATCATTTTTATAAAAATACTTAAACAATAAATGAATAAATAATATAACAAGCATGGGTTCCCGAGTGGTCAAAGGGGCGACACTTAAGATGTCGTGCGATATGCTTCGTGGGTTCGAACCCCGCATGCAAATATTATGGTCTCTTAGTGAAATCGGTTATCACGTCAGACTTTGAATCTGGAGTTCTGGGTTCGAGTCCCGGAGAGACCTTTTATTTTATAATTTTCTATAAAAAAAATAATATTATATAAATATTATTTACACATTTTTTATTTTTTTTTTATTTTTTTTTTATTTTTTTTTATTTTTTTTTT
>Ga0315336_1002593_pt1 | contig 27044 bp, 21 predicted proteins | sample ASW5metaG_FD_204512 | JGI IMG/M metagenome (GOLD analysis project Ga0315336, IMG submission 204512) | Ammonia-oxidizing marine archaeal communities from Monterey Bay, California, United States - ASW #5 | ecosystem: Environmental > Aquatic > Marine > Intertidal zone | place: USA: California... | reverse complement strand
CAACAAGTTGCAAATCCTCTAAACCGTACAACAGGGTATTATTTTTGGCCTCCGCGATCATGCTGGCTGCCCCGTCTGCGCCTATCACATCAAATCCACTCTGGGTCAGGGTGATAGTGTGATAACCAGTGCCGCAGGCGATGTCTAGCACCTTATGTACGCCCTTCTCGTTCAGTATTCTTTCGAAGAAACCGTGTTCCGATCTGCGGCGACCTTCCCAGTTGATGAGCTCATCCCAACGGCTCACAAACGCTGGGGTATATTCTTCTCTAAAGGGTTCGTGAGCCGGATAGGCGTCTGGTCTCATGGTGGGACTCCTTAATGAATGGGTCCGAAACAGACCTTCACGTGATGCGGGCCACAAAGTTACCTAGACAAGGGTTCAATGCCATCTAATAAGCCAGTTGATAGTTTGATCAGTGTCGCTACGGATTCACTGCCGTGAGCTAGAAGTCGAGGAAGGATATATCTATGGATGGAGATGTTTCGTCCCATACGAGATGGATGACACTACCTGTTTTCTGCTACGAACAGCACCCACCCGATTTTCTCGGCGTTAGCAGAGTCCACCCAGAATCCCAGCGATTCTATGGTGCGATCAATGATCTCAGAATCCATGCTGGCCATCAACGTCTTCCGACTGTGCCTTACCCGGTCTCTTATCCAGGAATACGAACGAGCGACGTGCTCTGACCAATCTTCGTAGTGAACGATCCGGAAGCCTTGATCTGACAAACACTGGCGGTAGTCTCCAGTATCCCACATGTCCGATGATCGGATCCTTTCGTAAATCCTGTTCCGGTCGCCCCTCGAGGTATCCGACCTAACGACTATATCCGTGAAAATGAGTGTCCCCTCGGGTACCAATACTCTCTTTGCCTCGGAGAGAATCATGGATTTATCGGCACCGTGTAGGAACGCCTCTTGGCTCCAGACCACTTGGAATGAACCGTTATCATAACCGAGTTTATGGAAATCTCCTTGGTCAAAAGTGATCAAGTTATCTAACCCAGCCGTTGCAGTCCGTTCTTTCGCCAGTGCCAACTCTTTTTCACTTACGTTTACCCCTACCACACTGCACCCGTATCTTGTGGCCAGATAACGGGCAGTAGCGCCGTACCCGCAGCCAAGGTCCAACACAGAAACGCCAGTAGACAGATCGGCGAGTTCTGCCATCATCTCGTTGGTGTGTTCCATCGCTTCAGGATGAGGGCAGTCGGGATTGCACGGAATACCGAGGTGGATGTTGTCACCCCATACCAATCTGTATATCTCGTCTGCAGGCCCATCGTAGTATTCTTTAGCACTCGCAACCGTGCCAGCTATATCATGCAACTCCGGCATGTGGAGACCTCCATGGCAACCGAATGGAACAGCCCTAGTCTTCGTTTACCTTTCCCTTGGACAACTGGCCCTGCAGTAGGCTGCGGCATAGTCTAGTTTCGACTCGACGATCGGAGCGTCGTCTTTGCTTTATGGCCTGGTCGCAGTCCTGGATGGCTCTCTCGAGTTGCCTCAAGTCCATATAAGCCATGCCCCGGTTGTAATAGGCGCAAGAGTAATTCGGGTCCAGTTTGATGGCGTGGTCGTAGTCCTGGATGGCCCTCTGGTGTTGGCCGAGGTCACTGAAGACGATACCCCGGTTGTTGTAGGCTTCGGATAGGTATGGATTTATGTGGATAGTCTGGTCGTAGTCTTGAATGGCCCTCTGGTGTTGGCCCAGGTCGTAGTAGGCGAGACCCCGGTTGACGTAAGCCAGATCATTGTTCGCATCAAGCATGATAGCTTGGTCGTAGTCCTCGATGGCTCTCTGGTGTTGGCCCAGCGCCGAATAGGAGCGGCCGCGGTGGCTGTACGCTAAATCATAATCCGGCTCCAGCATGATGGCGTGGTCGTAGTCCTGGATGGCCCGCTGGTGTTGACCTAGGGCAGCATATGACTGACCCCGGTGACTGTAAGCCAACTCATACTCTGAGTCCAAGCTGATGGCCTGGTCGTAGTCATGGATGGCCTTCTGGTGTTCTCCTAGCACGGCACGAGACTGGCCTCGGTGACTGTAGGCTAAGTCATACTCAGGGTCCAGGCCGATGGCCTGGTCGTAGTCCTGGATGGCTTGCTGGTGTTGTTTCAGCTTGGCATAGGACCAGCCCCGCCTGTGATAGCATTGGCCCTCCCACGGACCTGGTTCTATATCCTCGATGGCGATGGAGTAAAACCCGATAGCCTTCTCGTACTGGCCAACGTTGAAATGCTCCCACCCCTTATCACAAAAATATTGTCCATCTGCTGTCGGCCTTGCGAATTTCATGGAGATGGAGTTTACGCAATGGCGGGTGTCGGCAGCGGTCATGCGTTCGCCAGTAAACACGTGACCGAGGTGGCCACCACAGTTAGCACACACGATCTCTGTTCTCACTCCATCGCGGTCAGGTAACTGTCGTACCGCTCCAGGTATCTCCTGCTCGAATGCTGGCCATCCACAATGAGCGTCAAACTTGGCGTCAGACCCGTAAAGCTCCGTGTTGCATCGCCGGCAGAGATACACGCCTTCCTCATAAAAGTCGTCGTACTCCCCAGAGAAAGGACGTTCCGTAGCTTTATCGTTGATTACAGAGCGTTCTGCCGCCGAAAGCTCGTTGTACATCGGAGTCTCCAAGTCTAAACCTGCACTCATTTTTGTGACCCTATTCTATCCTACATCTCGAAAACTAATCACGGTACTCCAGTTTGGGAGCGCCCATAAAAGACCTCGGCGGGACATGCAGGGTCCTATGCAGACGTTGACCTGGTCGAAATCATCACAGTCTAACCGTTACGCTAGTCTAATCACTCTATGGTGTATCGGTTTTCAAGACTGTACTTGCGCCTACTCATAATAGGCTCAAGTGGTGCCAGGCGCCGACTTCGAGGCTAAAGGCTATCTCTTATTGTTTCTGGTGTTGCCACGTACTGGAACATTCAGTCCCTTTTGCGTCACCGGTTTGGTCTGGAAATGGTTACTGAATCACTTTTCCGGTGTTGTCGTCGATGTACGGATTTGCACTCCATCACATGAATCCCCAGCAACCGTTACTATCCATCAGTGCTGTTGTCTTCAATATACCGCCACGCGACTTGGTCTCGTAAACGAGCGATACTCGGCTCCCACCAGAGGCATCCGCTTACCTTGTTATCTCGCAGCGTATCGTTCTTGATGTACAATTTGGGACACCTTCAATCACTGCGATAGGATTCGCATCCGTAGCAAATTCCACGGCTCTGTAATCACCAATCACAGGACGAGAGTCAACATAGCAACCGACACTGCCAGCTGGCCATAGATATGCCTGTTATCAGCCGCATGACAGTAATCTACAGGTAAATAAACTGTGTAAACTAGTGGCCATGAGAATCCTTACGATAGCTTTTACCACAGTGCTACTTCTGATTATATCCGGCTGTGCCTATAATCCTGAACGTGATAAGGATTGCCCCGGTTGTGATTTGTCCGGGGCCGACCTGTCCGGGGCCGACCTGTCCGGGGCCGACCTGTCCGGGGTCGACCTGACCGATGCCAACTTGAGGGAAGCCAACTTAAGGAAAGCGGACTTAAGGGAAGCCGATTTGTCCGGGGCCGACCTGACCTATGCCAACCTGACTAACACCAACCTGACTGATGCCACCATGCGAAACGGCATCCTGTTCCGTGCTGAGCTGTCCAGTGCCGACCTAACCCAGACGAACCTGACCAGCGCCAGATTTTCCGGGGTCAACCTGACCAACGCCAACCTGACAGACTCCAACCTGACTAAGGCCAACCTGACTAACGCCAACCTGACTAACGCTAACCTGACGGACGCCAACCTATCCGGTGCTGACCTGACCTATGCCAACTTGAGTGAAGCCAACTTGAGTGAGGCCTACCTGGCCTATGCCAACTTGAGGGAAACCAACTTAGGGGAAGCCAACCTGACCGGAGCCAGACTGACCGGGGCCGACCTGATCCAGGCTGACCTAACCCAGGCTGACCTAACGCGGGTCAGTTCAATAGATGCTGACCTGACGGACGCCAACCTGACTAGCGCCAACCTGACGAGGGCCAACCTGACCAGGGCCAACCTGACCCAGGCTGACCTGACCAGAGCCAACCTGACTGGCACTAACCTGTCCGAGGCCTCCCTGTTGGCGGCCGACTTGTCACGGGCCGACCTGAACGGCGCCAAATTAGACGGTGTTATCGGTGCTGACTTCACCGGTGCATTGAACGTTCCGTCTAAATATCTAGGAGATTAGGAATCGTCCAATCACGAAACCTACGCCATCACGTTCCAAAGATCTAAACTAAGTTCCAGGTCGCCAATAGAACAGTGGAGCCCAAGTTCAGAGGTTTGTGTACTTCTTTGCGTACAAAATCAGGGTCGATTTCAGATCTAATCCTGGATAGCTTTTCTTTTAAGGAGATGACAAACAACGATTCTCAATGAGTGTCCTGACCACCTATGCTTGCACCGTGGTGCAGGGCTAAAACTTTTCTTCATTAGTATCGTGATGGTTTCGGACTTGGCTACCCTTTCAGCCTCTTTCTCTTCACTGGATGATTCGTCTTGTAACTGAAGGATTTCAGACAATTCGGCCTGTGTGACTCCATCCTTCCAGGGAGTATCACCCATGTTAATCCCGAGCGTCTGACCCTGGACTTCTCTTCTCTCTTCTACCGTGCGGTAACCGGCTTGCCATACCTGACACTCCACGGTCTGAGCTACGGCTTCTCAACCTCTGGCTCTGGTCGATGGCATCAACCCCAAGGTGGTGTCTGAAGCCCTCGGTCATTCCAGCGACAGCGTCACTTTGGGCTTGTATTCTCATGTTCTGCCGAACATGCAGGAAGAGTTAGCAGGGGTACTTGCCAACCTTCTGAACCGCAAGTCTTCAGCCGCCTATCCAAGAAACTTCTGTCACTATTGGCTGATAACCAGCAAAGAGAAGGCCTTCAGATTTATCGTCTGTGTGTCATTTATGTGCCTTAAACTGGCGGAGGAAGTGGGATGCGAACCAACGATACAGTTGCACGTATAGCGGTATTCAAAAGAGTACTGGAAATATAACGCTATTCGTCCGAGTAAGAAGGGCAGTAAGAGTTAACCGTTGTAGTGCCCGGAGGATGGATTAACGTAAGCTAGTTGGAGTTAATATGATCAGTGCATACGACCCCGCCGACGATTTTCCAAACCTCGGTCTCTGCGATCACATCACCGTTCTCGTCAAAATCCTGCGGGCCGCTGGCCCCAGAATAATTGATATCAACACCTTGCTTAATGAGTTCTAACGCTCTGGCTATGCCCTCTTTACCGGGGCCAACAATCTCCCCTGGGGAATTAGCGACATCTTCAAGAGAATCTCTGATTAACTGCGAGTCAGTGGTAGATCCGGCTTTTTCGGAAGCAAGCGCGGCAAGTACAACTGCATCGTACACGTTGAACATGTATGGACTTTCCTCGGTATACAGATCGTGGTATTGGATGCTCAGATCATCAGCCTGCGAACTAACGCCACCCCCCGGTGAGACTCCAAAAGTGCCCTCCAAGGCTTCCAACCAGCGTGGGGTACTTACCGCGTCGGATGGATCGGGACAGTCCTTCGAATGGTATATTTGTAAGAAGGGCTGCAGTAAGCTAGAGTCTACAAACATAAAATTATTAACTAATCCATGTTTGACTGAAAAAGGAAGCATTTCGTTAGTTTCTTCGGAATACCCAATCCAGAGTACTACGTGTGGATCATCTATCATGGCCGTCTGAAGTTGTCCCGTCCAAAACGCTTCACTGTTTTTAGAACCCGGCTCTTTGATTCTTTGTATGTTTTCCTCGTGCGGTACCATTTGTAATATGGTGCCTCCGGATTCTTCTAGAGATGCTTTGACTTTATTTTTTAGGCCTTTCCCATATGCATTATCCGTATACATAATCGACGCGGTCTCAAAGCCTAGTTCCATCATTAGTTGGCTTATCTCAGATCCTAATACCGCGTCTGACGGTATAGTACGGAACACAAAATGGTCGTCTTTAAGATCGCTAATATCCGGCGCAGTGGAGAATGGCGAGATTTGAAGGATCTTTTCGGGTATGGTCACTTCTTTGGCGATTGCGATGGTTGAGCTGCTATTCCATCCGCCAATTATCACAGGGACTCGTTCTTCATCGTGAAGCATGTGCGCCGCTTCAACCGCTGTCTTTTTATCGCCATAAGTATCTTTACGGATCAGGCTAACATCCCACCCAAGTACGCCCCCATTTGAATTTACGTCTTCTTTAGCCATCTCGGCGGCGTTAATTTCAGCCTGAGCGCTTTCGCCGATCGCGGTATTCTCGAGAGATGTTGCGAATTTTGACACATATCCAATCTTCAGGGGAGACGTGTTAGGCGGCAAAACGGGTTCGCTCCGCCAGCAATCGATGGGGTTGATCAACAGAACGAAAATTGTTAGAAAGATTGCTTTGTGCATAATTATGTCGACGTATCAGCGATCGTTGATGTGGCAGCCTTAGGGGGATGAGAGCTATTGGACCGATATCTATCTCGACTCGTAAGGGCCATCAATGTTGATACCAATAGAATTCCCATCGTATACGACGGTATCACATACCGTAGCGGAAGCATCTCCAATCTTGAATAAACCATCTTCCGTCGTTATCCTAATACCTCCAGAAGCCCATCGCAATGCGTTGAACCCCGAATGTCTTCCGAGGAACCTGCAATACCGAGTGTTGATTTGAATAAGCGCCAAGATTGACCGGTGATACTGTCAGTGGTCGGAAAACATATGGAATCTGTCTGGGTAACCATCACTAGAGAAGTGCCGGAGCAGCCTCTCGATCCTTTGCATGGTATAGGGAGATCATTGAATTGGTAGTCCAAGGAGCTAGCGAATATCAGAACACAGCGGCTGAATTCTACGATTACTTCGAACTCGGTCAACCCGGTGATACCCGCTTCTATGTTGAAGAGGTTCAAAAATCAACATCACCGGCGATGGAATTAGGTTGTGGTACTGGACGGAGCCTTATCCCAATAGCCCAGGCTGGCGTAGAGATCGTAGGGTTAGACCGTTCCCAACCGATGCTTGACATTGCTTATCGTAAGATCAGCGGTCTTGACATGAGAACGAGAGAGAGCATTACTCTTCTACAAGGCGACATGAGAACCTTCTCGATTGGGCAACAATTCGGAATCATCACTGTTCCTAATCGCTCATTCTCGCATCTTGTCAATACTGAAGATCAGGAACAAGCATTGGATCGTGTCCGAGGCCACCTAATCGACGGCGGCCGGTTCATCTTCAACATCTTCGACCCTAATATGGAATGGATCGTCGAGGACCGCAAGTTCCCAGAGAGCCCACTCAGAAAACACACAGAATTTATCCATCCTGCGTCAGGAAACACGGTTTTCGTCTGGGTGACACGGAATTACAACCTGGAACACCAGATAATCAAACAGGACTATTTATTTGACGAGATGGATGCGTCAGGCAAGGTCGTAGAAAGATCTTATTCTTCACTTACCCTAAGATTCTCGTATCGCTATGAGATTCAACATTTACTAGAATTAAGTGGGTTTCAGGTGGAAAACTTGTATGGAGATTTTAACCGTAACCCATTCAGGCACGGCGCCGAGCAGATCTGGCTAACTCGGAAAAGATGATACCATTGGATTCCTAGCTGGCCAACAGATGTTTAGGTCGATAACCTCACCAGTTCAGGAGCCGGACGAGTGTTGATATGGGTCCGCACAACAGCCCCGTGGGTCAGGGTAACGTGCATTCTATTGATTACCGCAATTATGGTAATTATCGTGATAATAGCATTGGTTATGTCGTCCGGCTCTGATTGGGATGCCCAAAACGAACCGATCAAGATCGGCATCTTGCATTCATTGTCTGGCACGATGGCGATCAGCGAACGGTCTGTAGTCGACGCAGCCTTACTAGCGGTCGACGAGATTAACACGGAAGGCGGCGTGATTGGGAGGCAGATATTGCCGGTGGTAGTCGATGGTCAGTCGGATTGGATTATCTTCCAGGAGGAAGCGGAACGACTGATCACAAAGGAGGATGTCAGTGTAATCTTCGGATGCTGGACATCGGCGTGTCGTAAGATGGTAAAGCCGGTCGTCGAACGGCTCGATCATCTCCTGTTTTACCCGATCCAATACGAGGGACTGGAAGAATCATCCAATATAGTCTATACCGGTGCTGCGCCCAACCAGCAGATCATACCTGCGGTCAAATGGTTCCTAGATAATCGCGGCAAACGGTTCTTTTTAGTTGGATCCGACTATGTATTCCCCTGGGCTGCTAACGCGATAATCAAAGATTATCTGGAATACCTGGGTGGGGAAACTGTAGGCGAAGAGTATATCCTTTTGGGTAGTACAGAAGTTGATGATGTGATATCGAAGATAGTGGCCGCCAAGCCAGACGTAATCTTCAATACGATCAATGGAGATACTAATCTAGCGTTCTTTCAAGGGCTTACTTCTTCGGGCATCGATTCCGACGAGACACCCACTGTGTCCTTCAGTATTGCTGAAGAGGAACTCAGATCTTTGGACCCGGAGTTGATGGCAGGTAATTATGCTGTCTGGAACTATTTCCAGAGTTTAGATACGCCGGACAATCATCGATTTGTCGAGAATTTCAAGCATAAGTACGGTGAAGACCGGGTGGTCGATGACGCGATACGTGCCGGATATCTTGGTCTGTACCTCTGGGCTGCCGCAGTGGAGTCGGCAGGTACGGACGATGTGTCCAAGGTCAAAGACAGCATACGCGGTCAACACTTCGATGCTCCTGGAGAGACCGTATATGTGGATTCTGAGAACCTGCACACCTGGAAAAGCCCAATCATAGGGCAGATGAAGCCTGACGGACAGTTTGGTATCGTATGGAAGTCGGAGACGATCATCCATCCGGTACCCTACCCTGTTTCAAGAACAAGATCCCAGTGGAATAGATTTTTGATGACCCTCTATAACAAATGGGGTGGCGCATGGGCGAACCCAGGTTGACCTCTAACGAGAGATTGCTTTAAGGACGAAACTCTTGCATACCTGGGTGCTTACATCCGTCATTATTCTCGGTAGCATTGCAGCGGGGACGTTTGGGTTGATGTTGACCCGTAAATTCATGCCGGGCGCTATGGTCAATACAGAAGAGTCATCGGTGTGGATCGACTCGACCATCTACGGCCTTATCGGGACCATATACGCTGTGTTATTAGCCTTCGCAGTTATATTGACATGGCAGTCCTTCGCAAACGCCAGAGAGACAGTGTCTCGTGAAGCAAACGCGTTGGCTGATGTCGAAAGGATGTCCCGCGGATTCTCAGTCCCAGTGAGACGAGGGGTCCAAGAAGCCGCAAGGACATACGCACGGGTTGTTATGGAAGATGAATGGGCTCTAATGAAGCGAGGAGAATCAAGCCCACTAGCACACGCCGCCTTGGTAGAACTTTGGTATGTCTACACGGACATGGCAAAGTCTGAACGGGAGCACCAACTATATGGAGAGTCGGTGAATCGGCTCAATCAACTAAGTGAGAGCCGCCGGGTAAGAATCTTTGCATTGAATTCCTCGGTGCCAAATGTGATGTGGGCCGTCTTCTTAGCTGGAGGCGTAGGTATGGTATTGTGCTCTTACCTCCTGCCAGTAAAAGTCTATTGGCAGCGCAAAGCTATCATCGCCTGTATGATAGCGTTAATTGCTTCCTCATTCATTTTGATCTTAGAGCTTAACCGGCCATTTTCAGGACTCGCTCATGTCAAAGCAACCCCGTTCCAGTTCGTCTTGGACAACATGCAACAACTGGAGAGATAACCGGTGCCAGACGTAGACGTTTGAGGAGTTCTTCTCCTATTTCGTGGATCAGTCGTGATTACCATTTGGGGCGTTATACCTTGCTTACCGCATCAAGGAGTTCGTCTGATTGTTTTTGCCCTGTCGCCACTTCTATCATCATATGTCCGAACTTAATCAATATGTACGCGCACATGTGGGTGACATCGATTACTATTTGATCGTCGGCCTTGGGCTCGTCTATCGATAGAGTTGTGAAGTTATTGAAGAAGACCATATTCATTGCCGCCGAATAATGGAAACCAATCAGAGGTGATTGCACATTCAATGCGAGGAGGAAACGAAGCAATTCGCGGTGAGTCGATATAACCTCGCCATCACGTATCTTAGAAAAGAACTGAAGACGAGTGTTCGTTGTCGGGTCTTCGTCGTTCCCAACCTTAGGGAGAATGCTTACCTCAATCCCTAGGCCCCACAATAGGTTTCTTGGTCAGCGATGGTCACTATCAGACTTCTTATAGGGTTATCTCCCGTTGGTTCGGTAATCCGTGAAGTAAACCTTGTAATTTAGAGAACCAGTTGAAATCGGAGTAGCACAACATACTGATCGTCTTCCATCATTGCCTTCTTGCGAATCGATTGCTTGTAACCAATTGCTAGTTATCTGTCTTCATAACCCCATCCGTTCAACTTAGTATTCCGAAGACGGAGTTGATGCGAACCGGCAGAATCACAGTTCTTGCGTGGTTCCCATCTGTGTATCTCGGGCCCGATTAGATCGACTACCCAAGGTGTTTGAAGATCTGGGCCTCCGTGGGTTTTCCGTTGTCAGGGTCGATTATAAATTTCATAATGGTGGCGACCAGCCTCAAAGGACTCGCCTCTTCGTATTTTGCTCGCAGTCTTGCATCATCTTTCCTTACGTGGGTCGTTCCATGAAGAGTTTCCGCTAGGACACCTTTCCCCCATTTTCGTGGATCACTTGCGACTGTCATTTAGGACGATATAACTCTGCTACCTCATTGATGAGTTGCTCTGCTTGTTTCTGGCCTGTCGCGACTTCTAACATCATGTGTCCGAACGTGTTTAATATGTACGCGCACGTATAGGTGACGTCGACTACTATCTGGTCATCGGCAACGGGCTGGTCTTTCGATAGAGTTGTGAAGTTATGGAAAAAGACCATGTTCAGAGTCTCCGAATAATGGAAACCGATCAGAGGCAACTTCGCATTCAATGAAAGGATGAAACGAAACAATTCAGGGTAATTCGATATCGCCACTCCATCACAAATCTGAGAGTAGAACTGAATCCGCACGTTCTCTTTCTCTCTTTCATCGTCATTGATCCCAAACCTGGGAACTAGTCGGAGCTCAATACCTCTGGAACCAGACTCGGTTTTTGGGTCAGCTATGGTTACTACCAGAGTGCTTACAGGGTTATCTTCTGTCGGGTCAATAATCTGTGAACTAAAGCCTTGTATTTTAAGAACCAGCTGAATCCGACCAAGTATGCCAATATGATTGTCTGTCATTCTTATTGCCTTCTACCGTATTAATTACTTGTAACCAGTTGCCGGTTACTTACCTGTATATTCCAATATGTTTAATCTAGGATTCTGCTCACATCGCTGATTCAACCCGGCAGGATTATAGTACGTCCCTGGTTCTTTGCTGCTACCAGTCTTTAGCTGCTGCATCCTCAAGGTGTTTTTCGATCTCGCTAAGGAGTCCGGGCCTCTCTATGTCACCTTCAAGTGCGTAATGATCGACCTTGATACCCATCGCCCTAACGATTTGGAGAGCGAGAGCGCGGCCCGGCGAAGTGGGGCCGTTCGCTTGCGTTTGAGGACCACCTTCAACTATCTTATCGTAGAGCCCCTTTGCGGCCACCTTCGCTTCCTTCTTTTTATGTTCACTGAATATATATGAATAACCCCGTCTCCATTGTTTGTCTCCAAAGTGCCAATTTTCAACGTCATACAATGGGTCCAGCGTCGGTTCTGTTAATCCTGACTTGTCTTCGGTATCAACCCAGGCACGATGGTCTGCCTCAAATTTTGCTGTCTGCTCTGCCACGACCTTTTTACCTTCGGACCTTTTATGAAGCGCTTTGAATACATATACGCCTAAGGTGATTGCTCCAGCTGCGCCTAGTATTGCGGCGCCTATCGGATTGGAAACTCCAGCTAGGAGCATGATTCCCCCGGCAACCTCTAGTATCCCAGTGGCTACGGTAATACCACCGTCCATTGCCCGGTTTTTACCCCCTTCTGAGGCAATGTTTGCCGCATGTATTGCTTCTTGCATTGCCGGGATTGTTGTACCTGGTCCTGAAAGAGCCGTATCTAGAGCACGTTTTTCGCCAACGCCTTTAAATATGTCATAGCTTCCCATCAGGATGTGTACCCCACCCGAGGCGATTGTCGCAGGTGCTACTGCAAGGCCGAACCCCGAAGTTTCTGCTGCGGCGCCAATTTGTGCGCTGAGTATCCCGAATCCTGCATTGATCGTCCCAAGGGCCGTGCTTGCCGCTGCATCTAAAAGGTCTAACTTCCCTTCTGCTCCGCCAGTTTCATAAATTTCAGCTCCGGCCTGAGCAAAATTGACCAATCCTGAGACGGCCTGTATGACGCCAGTGGCACCTCCAATCAAGGTGGTAGCGGCAGCAGCGTCTTCCGCCAATTCGTTCGCTTGTTCAAGCAACGCTAGTCGTTCGGTTTGTTCGGTTGTAAATGACGCCGTAGCCAAAACCAAATCTGCCGCTGAGAGCCCGGCTTTGACCTTTTCAATGTCCGAAAGCACTTGATTTTCATCTCCCGAGGGCTCAGGGGTGGTCTCAGGAGCGGGCGTAGAATCGGCCGAAGGAGCGGTTGGGGGGTCAAGTCTTTGAACGATTTGGGGCGACCTATTCACGGAAGGGGGACTTGTCTGTTGAACTACATGGGTCAGCTCATGGGCGAGAATCTCTTTACCTGCGTCACTTCCAGGGTTGTATTCTCCCTGTCGGAAGAAGATATCGTTCCCCGTGGTAAATGCCCGCGCACCCATCGAATCGTTCAATGCCGTAGACTCAGCGCCATTGTGTACCTTCACATCGCTGAAATCTGCGCCGAAGGCATTCTCCATGGAACGACGCACGTTTTTCTCGATGGATGTTCCGGAGCTACGGGATCCATCGATGGAAGACTCTACTTCACCGGATACATCCCCTCCTTCTATCCCTATCTGGCGCTGCAGGGGTTTCAGCTGCACTAAAGAGGGATCCTCTTCCTCCGTCCCTTGGGGCTGGACAGGCTGTTCCCCTGCCCCCTTTATCTGACCAAGTACTTGCTTAGCGACATGGTCTGCCTCCCGCTCGTACTTGTCTCCAGCTGGGCCTACCGTCAACTTCGCTTGTATCACCGTAGAGTTCCGACGAGATACGTGGTCGAGTAGACGGCTGACGTATTGATTCCCGAAATTGCTTTGCAATTGACGAACTATCATCGCCCTGCGGAGAGTATCTGACAACTTTCCGGAACTGGTGTCTCCTAACAAAGCTGCGTGCTGGTCAAGACTTCCCGCATTGCGGACATCTATCTCACCAGGTGAGGACTCGTTAGAATCGCTCTTTGAAAAGTCAGATGCAGGATTTATGGACCTATGTTTACGGTTAGGTTGTTCTGTGACCGCTTTGTTATTCTTCAATCTACTCATATTACTTATCCTGTTCGTCTAAATAGATCCCTATGTAGCAAGCGCGAGATTGGTTTCCATGTATAGAGACTTGTTGCTTCGTATCGATATACGTTTCGACTCCGTCTTGTTGCTCGGTTCTTGTGATGGTTCCGACAATCAATTTATGGTTTTCAAGGATAGATTCTCGTCGGTGATTCATCCGTACAGCCAACGATCGATCGGATATTCATTTTAGCTGAATCACCTCGCTAACCTCTTTAGCACAAGTTTGACGCCACCACGTTTTCAGATCGACATAGAGGACCGGTAGATGTTCACGGCAATAATCCGTTGTACTGATTACCCACCCTAATTTGATTGGCTTTCTGTTTCTTGGACTTCCGATACTGCTGGATCCTCTTCGATCGTTCCCGTTTCTTGGACTTCCGATACTGCTGGATCCTCTTCGATCGTTCCCGTTTCTTGGACTTCCGATACTGCTGGATCCTCTTCGACCGTTCCCGTTTCTTGGACTTCCGATACTGCTGGATCCTCTTCGACCGTTCCCTCTTCTTGGACTTCCGATACTGCAGGATCCTCTTCGACCGTTCCCGCTTCTTGAACTTCCGATTTCGATGGATCCTCTTCGACCGTTCCCGCTTCTTGGACTTCCGATACTGCAGGATCCTCTTCGACCGTTCCCGTTTCTTGGACTTCCGATACTGCAGGATCCTCTTCGACTATTTCCACATTTGCGCCGTACAACAGGTATCCTCCCGAAAGCGACACAGCTGCTGAGTAAGCGTCTATCCCTTGAGATTGTGTCATTGGCTGCAATGTTCTCAGAGGTACCTTGTGAAGATCCAGATATGCGTCAAAGTCCGGGCTAGCTACGAAGATATCTCGTCTCATAGCAGTTACCGGTAAACCTTCGGCGCTTGGAGCTATTTCGAATGTGAAATATGGACCCTCAGCGATCCATTTTGGATTTGTTTCGTTTACGTGAGGGCTTCTGGTTAGGTTGACCGGTGAAGCACCATCGCTACTCATCAGAAATATGTCGTGGTTTCCTTCTCGATCGGATTGGAATAGGATATATTCCCTGCCAGGGGACGGGCTGGCATATTTATCGTTGCCTGGTTGGTGTTTCTCGGTCAAGTTAGTTAATCCCTTACCGTCCACACCGACCCTCCATATATCCTCGTCGCGTCCCCCATAGGAAGTGAAAAAGACGCGGTCCCCATCATCTGCCCAGGTTGGATCATACTCATTCGACCCCGCCCGTTCGTCCGGCCACTCGATCTTTTCGCTTAGGTTGGTAGGTAGTTCTTCCGTGTCAACCTCAAGGAGGTAGATATCGTGGTCCCCAGTTCTATCCGATACAAAAGCGATCGACTTACCGTTCGGCGACCAAGCAGGACTGAAATCATTGGCACCGTTGAAACTTAATTTGACAGCTTTGTCGCCATTATAGACTCCGAGGCTGATGTTACCACCATCAACTAATTTGCTTTTGCTGTCGCTCGTTACATCAGTCACTGTATCTGAAGTAGTCATGTAGATCTGTCCGTTGCCTTCCCTATTCGTCGTCCATGCCAGCCTGGTCCCATCGCGGTCCCAGGTAAAGCCCGTAGCATGCCCGGTATCCCAATCAAGTTCGGTTCTCTCCTCCGAGACCGATAAGGAACCACTATCGTTTGTGACTCTAGAAACGAACACTACGGGCTCCAATTCTGGGGCCTCCAATCCCTTATCAACACTTTGGTTTTGACAAGTTTCACTTAGAGATGATGCCTCAAAGGGCAATGTGTCAATGGTTTCTGAGATTTTCAATTTGTAGGTTTTCCTATCGCCTTTTATACGCAATGTTACGACTGGACTTGCCTCGGTATTCTCCGGATTGATCACATACATGAACCATCCTGGTTTCAAAATCAACCTGTCAGGATCATCTATCCAAGTATATCTATCGGCGATTGGACGGCCGGTAAAGGAATCGAATATTGACTGACCTGATTCTAGATGCTTACAGAACCGTACGAACGGATCTGTGTTGAAGTAGGTACTTGGTTGAAGATGCTCCCAGTTGATCAACAATTTGAGGTACTCAGGATGGTTAGAGAATGTTTCATGACAACTCAGACGGGTTTTTAGGTCGATCTCTTCCTTGGTATCATTCCAGGGCTGTTCGTGTTGATATATCACTCTTAACCAACAATTCCCATAAGGATCTCTTATTATCAGAGCAATGGTGTTGGGGTTTGAAGATGTCGAGTCCTCCGAAGGTTTGTGATCCCATGTGGCGTCTACCGTGATTTTATCCAATCCTTGTAGGTATGTTCCGAAGTTACCTTCGCAGCCTGGAGAATTCCAATAAACTCTAGAGCATCCTAAGATCTGGTAACCGACTATCATTCCGTGTTCTATGCCGTCACCACCTATTCCAGCCAATGGAATATCAGTTTGATCCCAGTCTGGCTGGCAGCTGTCACCGGATGAAGTCCCTTTTAAGAGTAGATCCTTATCCTTCGATTCTGCGCCGGAACTGTTGACCTTGTCTATGACGATCTCATAAGCCTCATCCCTTTTTTCGCCCTTGTAGAAAAACAGCTGTTTCAAAGGTTTGGCGTTCTGGCTATTGACAGCCTTTAATCGGACTTGGACGTTGGCGGGAGGGCCTTCATGTTCCGGGTGGTTGTGGTTCACTAAATACAAGATCCATTTGTTCTCGAAATCTAAGGGATCGACAAGATCAGGGAAATATTCCTCCGCATTATCGAAATTATATCCGCCGTCCATCGATGGTATCCCTTCCGTGTTAAAGATGATTTTCTTCGTTAACTTCGTCATACAGTACACGGACATCGGAGGAGCATATTCGAAAGAACTTGGCTTTTGGGTGTCTTCATTCATAAGAATTGAGGATAAAGCAACTTCGTTGCACAGATTCATAGCAGGAAATTCAGCCGGCCTATATGAATGTGCCTCCTGTCCTTGTCCCATCCTCTGTGGAGTAGAACATTTTCCATAAGGGGACCTAAGAATCATGGTTATACTGGAAGCCATATCGGGATGATTTTCCCATTGAAGCAAGGCTCGGATGCTCGGATCTGACTCACTCTGTGCCCCTCCTAGACTGTTTATTGCGTAATGATCAGATTTGCCTTCGGCTGACTCAACCTTTACGACTTTGGCATCAATGGCGGATGTACTTACACCGGCTTGTCGGGCCATACGTCCTGCGGTATCAAAATTCTGCGCTGCGTCCGATACGCTTTTTTTAGCCTTGCTTAGTTTGTTGGTAAACCCACCTTCATCCTCCATTTTTTCCGGATATCCTTCAAGATCAAACGCGATTGAATAAACGATACCGTGGGTTAATGGATATTCAATCGTATGGGTTCCCAGATCATCCCACTTTTCCTGACCTATAAAAGTCCAACTTTCGCTAAATGCGAACCACCAGAATAAAGAATACGCGCCCACAAGGAGCATGATTAGAGTTAACACCATGACAGGGATGTGCCATGGTCGAATCAAGGCAATGGCGTCTAGCTGCGCGCGGACCGTTTGGAGGTCAGACGTTTTATCTGGAGTGACCGTGACCGACAAGTTGTAGGTTCTAGGTTTTCCTTTTAACGGACGTTTTGTTTTTACAGCAACGTTTGATTCGGCTTCGTGACCTGCGGCGACAGTCAAGGGGTCGGGAGTGAACGTGTACCTGCAGAACCCCTCTGCGTCAGAACCAGATCCGGCGAAACTCAAGGAATCGTTGCTCTGATTTTTTACCGAGAGTGTAAATGTACCGGTAGCGGCCGTGATCTTTTCCGGGCTTAACGCGGCTTCGAACTCATAGAAGGGATCAACCTGCAATGATCCTGTTGTACTGATTTCATCGTCGGGGTTATTTCGCGAACCTACGGTAACGTTGAAGGGATACTCTCCGGACAATACGTCCGGACGCCGGGGTGGATGGAATCGCAGGACCGCGGAAGCCTCGTCGCCTGGGAATAATCTGAATTCAGTAGAATCTAATTCGTAGAATTCCTCATCCACCCCGACCACCGCAAGTGTCATTACATCCACCAGAGTGCCGGTGTTTTGCAAGGTGACTAGCGCTTCAATAGTTTCTCCGCCGCTAACTGCGACAGATCCAGGATCGAGTTCTAATCTTATGTAATGTGGTACCGTCATATTTCAAATACCAAGAGTGCCAAAATTGAGATGGCAAAAACAATCCCTATAACTAGGCACAACGCGACCCACAGATGAAGGATTGGCGACGTTTTCAAATGTCGAACTACTATTGCGGTGCTACCATTCGCAGGGGTGGGTTGAACCTTTAATTCGCACTCACAATCTTGCCTCAAGCCTAACTTAGGCCGATCGTTCAGAGTAGTGAATACCGAAGCGCTTAATTGCCCAGTCGCCCCTGCGACGATCTTAAGCTGAGTTGGCGTAAATTCAAATTTCCATTTCCATCTGGTTGAAGTGCGAATTGAAGGTTCAACCCACCCCTGCGGGGTGCCGGCAAATCGGTAGGTAACTGTGGAATTGCCTTGGTTCTCCACATCGATCAAGTAAGTGGACCTGCCTGATGCCAATGTTTCTTCCCGAACACGTGCTTCGACGGAGTGGAATGGATCGACGTCTAAAACCAATACGGCTTTCTGCGAGCATGAGGGATAATTCCTAGACTTGGTTTCGATTGTGACCACATAGGATTTTGATGAGGATGCTGATGTTCTTGGTACACATACCTTCAGGACGCTAGTTCCCGAATCTCCCGGATACAGGGAGAAACTGATAGTCGACAGTTGGATCCATGAAAGATCTAACCCGTGTATCGCCAGTGACAATACATCAACTACATCGCCAGTGTTTTGGACCTCTATCGTTGCTTCGGCATGATGTCCTGGGAGTATTCTTAAAGAGCTTGGTTTGACCGATAGATTGTTGAGTCCGGGCATTGGTACGCCTCTTCACAGTTGGGTTCGTTCTGAAGTTAACCTGTTATCCAGTGCCCGTTGATGGGAATACACAACGACGTTGACTCCTAGTTCTACACTGGATCTGATTGATTCTCTAGACCCATGATTCCCACTGACTCCGGCTTCCCAAAGACATCCGTAATCACAGTCGTTGAAAAACATTCCGTCACCGGAAACCATCATATCTGTTCCACTGGCACCAGCAGGCGGAGAGGAGAACTTATGGAAAGAACCCAGGACAGGATGGCCGTTCTCCACGGATACCAATTGTCGGTCTAAGAGCACTGCAAGGTCGTTGAAAGATGCCCTAAAGCCTCCCGATTCTTGGGTATCATCAGGCTTTTTCCCGCAAGATTCACCAAATATCACACCGCCGCGGGACAGGAAAGTTTCCAAAGACCGAGTCATGTCCTCAGTAATGTCGAATGACGAATTCCCCGCCATCATCAAAAGCGTCAGTTGTTCCGGAATATCTGTGATGTTTATGTATCCATAAAAATCTACGCTATAGTTGGTTGATCCGTTGACACCATCAAGAAGATCTATAAGTCCTCTGGTGTGTACGGGATGACCGTCGAGATCTGCCTCGATGTCCACAATGCCGACTCGAGCATTTCCTAAGGACCTTGAGGTCATGCATCGTCGGTGTCTTAAATCTATCTCGTCTTGGCTGGGCGTTCTTCGGTCTGCGGCGGGAGTCACCGGATGACCTGACCCACTTAATTGGATCCGAGCGAGTTCCAAAAATGATTCATCAGGTAAGGAATTGGTGGCTAAGCCTCGGTAGACCTCTAAGATATAAGTGGGATCTATCACGAGGCCGTGACCAGCAGGATTCGGATCGGGTTCTTCTATCTCTCGGGATTGAATGATGATGTATATCGTCTCAGACCGATAGGAGGCGATTGGAATCAATTGAGGCTCTCGGACAACTATCCCGGTTCCATTTTCATCAATGGCCATCCCAGGATGGACCACTATCGAATTGTCTTCCAACCCTGTAGCGGTGACCTCGAGGCCTCCAACTATTCCGGCACCGTGGACCCAGAGACTATGTGAGAGTTGCTGATAACGATGATAATCATGGGCGTCAGTCCAGGTTTGATAATCTATGGACATGCCTCGATGCGCTATGAGGCGCTTAGCAGGTCTCTTCAATACATCGGGTAACGGCATCAATCATCTCCAATATGAAGCCTAATCCGGTACATCGGGATAAGAGATAAACATCAGAGTTCTTTCCGATTGTTTCTCTTATCGGATACGGATGCTCGGTCTTTTATGTTTCGGGTCTAGGAAACCTCGGTAATTTCAAGACTATACCGTGTATGGGCAGGTTTTTCGGACTCTATGATAGCGGTAATTTGGTCTAGATCTATATATGGGGAATCATTCGACTGAAAACGTACTGTGAAATGGATAGGATCTTTGCCGCCCAACACCGTGTTGATACCCAATCGACTACTCTCAGTCAACACGAGAGGGCCGAAGTCTTCTTCGATGATTGGGGTGACGCCAGTGTACAAACGTATGTATTCGGTAAGGCCTCGTTTGGTGCCTCGCCATGCGAACACTTCTCCAATATGGGAGAGAAATTCTCGTTGACGTTGAGCAGAGCCACGCCTCATAAGTGATATGTTTAACCAACTCGCGATCCACGGTAAGAATTCATCTGGCGTTGTATTTGGGTCGAAATAGTACGCGATATTGTCGATGGTTCTTTCTAATGGCGATAAGACGGATTCCAAGATCATTAAAAAGCGTGAAGTAAACTCGTGTTCGGCGTAAATGCCTGGAAGGTAATTTAAATAATTGCTCGTAGAAGCAGTTATCTCCTGAAGCGCTTGTGACTCTTGTCCTGAAACGGTATTCGATAGCACTAAATTCGGCCTCACAAACAATTGATGATGTGGGTCTCTGACCTCAACGTAGAGGTAGCTCTTACTTCAACTTCCTGGAGTGGTCCAGTCCTATTCCCGGTCTGTTGGTCGATTATGAACGCGTTGATTTCCATAGTGTATTCGACTTCCGAGGTCTGTTGAATCTTACTGATTAACTCGGGTACATATAAGTTTCTTCCAAATTCCCAGCCGGTTTCGTCGCTTCCACCACGGGTAGGGTGTATGTAGCCGTACAATCCTTCTTGTATCGATTCCTTCGCAATTTCGAAGTCAGAACCGCTTCGTAATTTCACTAAAGCTTCAATCGAAACTGAAACATATTCAGCCTCCGAAACTTGTAGAGAAGTTCCTATCAATCGGCGTTCATCTATAAATGCCGTCACTTGTCTTACGGTGTGCTGGGTTACGGTGAGATCAGCCAACGCTGGCCTCAGTGATCTTGACGCCTCTTGTGCTACCAAAAGCAGTTGGATGACATTGCCTGTTGAAGAATCGGGTCCTGCAGTAGCGATTTCCTGGGTGCAATGAACTTTAGCTATTGTTGGCGAACTCTCAAGCGCTAAGAACTCGAAATCTTCCTTGGTTACCGCCCGACCCCGGGTTTTAAATTCCTGTGGAGCCCTTAACTTGGCCTGGTCTATGCTTTCAGGGGATCGTCCACCCCTGGCAGGTTGCCTGTTGATCACGTTGGAAACATATGGGATGGAAGACTTGAGAACAGTTAAGGCACTGCCGCCCACGTTCCCCAACGGACCTCCACCGAATCTATAGGAAGTTAGCCGGATCTGGGCGCCCCGATCAGGAGCAGCACCGTGGAAGTTCTCCTGTCCTCCCGCGCTTCTAACGGAAGGGCCAAACTGGATCTCCGAAAAAGAAGGATCGCATGTAAAATGTTTGGAATCTGGGGTGGATTCAGCAAAATCCTCTACTAGTTGCCATTCTTGCCAACCTTCCTCATTCTTGCCTTGGACCTCCACCGTTTCCCCGGGTAGCAGTGGAAGCATCGGAGAATGGAAGACCCTAAACGATTGTCCAGGTCTCCCGTTGCTGTTCCCCAGTACTTCGTTTAGAGAACGAGTGATGTTGGTCGCGGGAGACATTCCACCGATACTCTGTGACAGCAGACTTCGGATGTGAGGAGAGCTTACATATTGCCCTTGCCGGTCCCCGCTTTCAGTCGTTAGGCATCTAATCCAAAATCCTTCGAGACCATTCACCGTAGTCTGTCCCGCTGTAAGTGGGATATGCAGCGTGACTCTCCCCGGTGTATTAAGCGCTCTGGTGCCGTCAGATTCAAGCCATGCTGGATTTGTTGATACCCGACCAAAATTCATCCAACAGGCATCAAATTTATCCCAATATTGCCAGGTTATAGGTGGATTACTCGGATTAACTCCCGCCCCTTCCGCTTCTACACACCCGAGATCTATGGCCAACACTGTTCCAGTAAGATCATTTTGATACCCGATATAAAATGCGTTACCTGGTTCCGGAACTTGATTGAAAAGAGGAAAACTATCGGCTTCCCCTTGAAGCCCCGGGTCGACTCCCAATGCCCTCATATCCGCCCAATCCCGTAGTGATTGAACCCGGTCGTTATACTCTATGTCATCTCTGGTGATGAGGACATTCCGCATCTCTGGAGGGGCAATATCGATTGATGTTTCAGTCCCAAATATTATCGATTCCTCGGTTTCAGTCCTGACTGTTGCCACTTCTGTACCAGATGGAATAGATATCATCGAATCTTGGGGGGCGGTTAATATAAACGTTATATCTACTTGTGCTGGGACAGCAGGTTTCAATTTGATACCTACGAGATCCAAGAACTTAAGGTGGTTTTTGTCAGGGACTTGATTTGCTCTATATATCAAGACTTCGGTCATCCAGGCGAACAACTCGATCATAGCGATTCCTGGATCACTCACGTTATGATCGGTCCATTCCGGACAAAGTTGAGGGATTCTTTCCCGAGCTTCGTTGACCAAATCTTGAAACTTGCGGTCATCAAGGTTTGGGGCTGGTAGCGGCATATGCTTATTCCTCTCCGGGGATTGTGTAGAATGGGAAGACTAGGTTCCTTTCATCGTTGGTCGCTTTGACCGTGTAACGAATGTCTATCAAAATGCAGTGATCCGCTTCTGGATCTTGATCGACCAATACATCCGTTAAATCTATCCGTGGTTCCCATACCTCCAATGCATCTCTTACTTCAAACGCGATCAAGCCATGGGTGCTTGCATTGTTTGTAGCAAACACGAAATCATTCAAAGATGATCCAAACGTCGGGCGCATGACGCGTTCACCCTTAGACGTCAAGAGAATCATCTTGATCGCTGACTCTATATCGTCTTCTCCAGCAAGTAGAGAAATGCCCCCCCTATGGTTGACGTTCAATGGAAACGCCCAACCACGGCCTAAAAACGAACTGTGATCTAAATTAACCATGTTATTACCCTCCTATTTGGACCGTTGGCCAACCCAAAACAATAGAACCGCCGTGGGCGGTGGAATCACCCATCCTGGCGGCGGGCTTATTGGCAATCATAACGCTGCTAGACCCTTTTGATATCGAGTCAGGAGGGCCAACACATACACACATATCGCCCACTACCGCAGCAGGCAAACCTCCGATCAGCACTGTTGGTACACCTGGACCAATGATTGGTCCGCCTACATGTGGTATTGGCGGGACTGCGGGTGTTTGCATAGGACATGTGTGCATGTCGGTTAACCTGGCTGCTGGTGGCATTAGCTACACCTCGTGAAAGATTCGAGAGTTGCGTCATTTTGATTACTTAAATCCGGATCGGTCAGTTGATCTTGACCAAAGGTGCCTTAACCTCCGTCATAGCGCTTCCTTCGACGGTAGTTTGAACCCCTTTAACCGAAGTCATTTGGCCTTCGAAAGCCGCTTGCACTCCGCCTTTTAGTTTCAGGTTTGCCCCTGCGGTGATCTCCAAATTAGCTGACGCATCAATTTTCAGGTTGCCGCTGGATTTAATCTCTAGATCTTGTCCTTCAACGGTGATTTTTCCTGATTTCCCAGAAATTTTGATGTCTTTATTGGAAGATACTTCGATCAATTTACTATCATGGTTGATCATGATTTTGCTTTCCGCACTAGGGCCAGAGATTCCTATGCTCCTATCATCCGCTTTATCGTTGATGCTCAAAGATTGTCCTTCCCGAGACTTGATCTCTACTAGATCAACTTTACCGTCAGTCCCAGTAACCTTGCTGTTGGTATTAGGAGGAGAATCGGTTTCGCTCCATAGTAATCCGATTACATATGGTCGGTGGATGTCTCCATGCTCGAACGCGACCAACGCTTGGTCCCCCACGGCGGGCAACCACTGCATTCCTCTGCTCTTGCCTGCACCTGCGGCAGCAATAGGTGCCCAGTCGGTTTCTACTTGATCACCAAGCCATGGGAATTCTATCTTCACCCGACAAAGACCATCAGGGTCGTCATTGTTTGTCACCAATCCCAGAACCACACCCTCTACGCGGGCCAATCCCCTCGAGTGACTACTTCCGTTATTTTCCCCCGTAGGAAATGTCTGTGGGCTACGCCCTCCCACCCGAAATTTGGTTCTTTGTCCCTCTGTGCGATTCAGGATATGAGATGTAGATGTCACCATGTACTTTCCGCTGTAGCTCCCTATTCCGATGATATTCACCTGGACTCCCGGTAGGATTTCTCCCATTCCGTCGAATGTGGTTCCTTCGGCTTGTATGAATTCCCCTGCGATGCAGTCACTGACTGATTGGGCGAGGGCCGCTGCCTGTGCTTGATTGTCCATGGGGTTTCTGACCATGACTAGACTTGCGTCACCGAAGGCACTCGAGGCCTGACTTGACCCAGTGCGAGTGTCACCCACTTCGGGCATGCCTTCCCCAGCGCTAGCCTGTCCGATTATTACCTTCTTGGTGTCTCTGTCCCATGCCCGGACCGTAACCTTCGGGATCTGATGGGCTGTCGATCGCCTAGATCTAAATTGAATCAATTCCTCGCCCCAATTCAGGTCTATCGGTGCGCCGGCAGTCTGCCGAGGTTTCTTGAAACAAACTTTGCTCTCCTCCACGTAAAGTTCATAACCAGTACGGTCGGCCAATTGCCACAGAAATTCCCAGTCTGTCTGATTCGCTTGTATAACATAATCGAGCACGCCGGAGGTTGAGTCGACGGAAGGGCTAAGCTGGGCGTCATTTATGACTTTTTTCGCTATATCGCTGACGCTCATCTGGAGGAAAGTTTCCGTTTTCCGGCCTCTGTGGAGCCTATGAGCACGGTCAGAGGCGTGTAAGACTGCGTAGAGACCGCCTTTTGGTACAACCGCGCTAAATTCTATCCCGACCGATGTAATCTCGCCGTCGAAAATCTTGTCCGATCCGTCATTTATGGTCAATTTCGAGCCCTGGTTCATGGAATCCTTAAGGTCGGTGTCTGGAATTCCGGTCAGAGGCTCTTCCATTGAATCTAGAACAAAGCGGATAGTGGCGATATCTGGAAGATATAGATTATTGTCAACTTCTATGGACATTAACGCATCATTCAAGGCATCAGAGATGGTACTTCCGTCTATTTTGACGTCTAATTTAGGAATGTTTATTTCAGTCGACGTTGTCATTGTCCGCCTCCGGGCCTCTAATCAGTATTCCAATGGAACTATTTCTAGGTATTGGCCTGGCCGAATGTCTAAAGGGTTAGTGAGCCTGTTCGCATCTGCAAGAATCCGCCATTCGGTCGAAGAACCATAATGCATGTGCGATATTAAACTTAATGTTTCGCCAGGTTTTACTATGTGTACTTTGTCGCCATAGGTCCCCTGAGTAGTTGGATTCTGACCGGCCTTTCCGGTCGACACTTCTATAAGTGTCATCTCCGCTTCAGCCCTGACGGGCGTTCCGTCCATGAGGAATAGGGAATACGTTACCTCAACTACTTTCACAAAGGCCTGGAATTCAGAATTTCCCCCGGGATCTTTACCCCAATGGAATCTACAAAGTGGCGGGCGTTCTTTGTTCTTGGAATCTATCTTCACGAGCTCGAAAAGCTTGTCGGTGTATTCACGCACATCTGTACCATATTCATATGTGTCGAAGAAAAGGTTGAAGTTTATTTCTGACGACTTCACATACTTGAAAGTGTGGCGTCCCGCGTCTTCTCCCTCAGAACTGCCTTCCTCTGACCATTCGGCTTCTTTTTTGACGCTGTAGGAAGAAGGGTTATACAAAAACGGGATAGTTTTGACGGGCGTTGTGTCGACAACAATTTCACCCTTCGCTAACATCAAATACCGAGCGGCCGACACGAGGCTAGCTGCCGCTGTATATCCGCTTACCATTTTGTTAAACTCCTACACATTGCTTTTTCTAGTGAACCCATTGAGAAACACGCCATCCAGTTCGTTCATTCTCGATTTCCAGGCGGTTCCTGAGATAATCGTATATTCTGTCGGACAGGAATACGACCTCTTCTTCTTTGAATTTCTCTTCTAAAGCTTCTGTTTTTAAGTCTATTGTTTTTAGAGCCTTATGCAGGGCAGGGAGCTGCTTTTCGAGCCATTCCCCTAAGTGATCATATTCAGCCATCCCGGAAACCGGCCCGAAGACACCGCCAGCCTGTCTCCGAACGACGGCTGGGGAACGTTGAATATTATTTTGACTCTGCCCATCAAACTGCCCTAGATTCCCCGGGCCAACATCGCTATCTGGATGTCCTGATCCGAGGCCTGTAGGGTTATATTGAAAAGACCGCCGGACGGAGGCCCTATTCCCAGCGGCGTTGTGTCCTACATTGCCTCTATTACTATTGACGAGCTTTTGGTACTGTTTCGCTAATCTAAGCGAGCTTTCCTCATTGGCTGCCAACCGAGGACCATCAGGAGACCAGCTACCGGGTTTCTCAGTTGATCTCTGCATATCACCTGCGTGTCTTGATATGCTCGGAGCGGTTCCTCGTTCATACGTACCTGCGTTAGGTTTAAATAACGAAAGCTCCATACGTACTTCCGGATCCGAAATTCCCCGCCTAATCACCCGTGACACTGGGGACCCGGTCATTGGCTGTACTGGGTCTTTAGGGGCACTGGAGGTCCGGAGACCGGACGACCTGCGCACCCCAGCACCGGACGTACGGGTGGTGATTGGATGGGCCTGTTCTCCGTCCACGGAGCGGTTCCCCGGTGTACCGGGAACACCAGGTCCGGTACGGGACAGTCCGGCCCTTACTGATCGGTAGACCATCCGGGCCGCCGAAGAGAAAGACCGGTGTTGGATCTGAGATGGGTCTCCGGCCAGGGTGGAGGCTTCCATAAGCTGGCCGGCGGGGGAGTCAGGAATCACGACCTCGCGGGACGGAAGCGTCCCGGATACCCTCCGTGTGATTCCTCTGCCATCTTGTGACACTGGGGACCCGGTCATTGGCTGTACTGGGTCTTTAGGGGCACTGGAGGTCCGGAGACCGGACGACCTGCGCACCCCAGCACCGGACGTACGGGTGGTGATTGGATGGGCCTCTTCTCCGTTCACGGAGCGGTTCCCCGGTGTACCGGGAACACCAGGTCCGGTACGGGACAGTCCGGCCCTTACTGATCGGTAGACCATCCGGGCCGCCGAAGAGAAAGACCGGTGTTGGATCTGAGATGGGTCTCCG
>Ga0315336_1002592_pt1 | contig 27048 bp, 13 predicted proteins | sample ASW5metaG_FD_204512 | JGI IMG/M metagenome (GOLD analysis project Ga0315336, IMG submission 204512) | Ammonia-oxidizing marine archaeal communities from Monterey Bay, California, United States - ASW #5 | ecosystem: Environmental > Aquatic > Marine > Intertidal zone | place: USA: California... | reverse complement strand
AGGCGTCTCGCCTGCTTTCTTAGTAGCCAAGCTTCTGGCTTGCAGGCGGGACGCCTGCACCACAATGATCTTGCAGGCGGGACGCCTGCACCACAATGGTTCAAAGAAAAAGTCATGGAATATGACCGCTGGATAACGCTCGGAACCGTGGTCGCCGTCGGCGTCGTCCTGGCGCTGGGCCGCTTTCCTCCGGATCTGATCCTCATCGCGGCCGTGACGCTATTGCTCACGGTAGGAATCATTACTCCCTCGGAGGCCCTCTCCGGCATGGCCAACGAGGGCATGATCACGGTTGCGGCGCTTTTCGTCATCGCCGCGGCCATGAGAGAAACCGGGGGGCTCGACTTCCTGACGCACCGCATCCTCGGCCGCCCGAAGTCGATCCTCGGGGCCCAGGCGCGCATGATCTTGCCGGCAACGACGATGAGCGCCTTTCTCAACAACACTCCGATCGTGGCCATGATGATGCCCGTGGTCAGTGATTGGGCCAAGAAGAACCGCATGTCCGTCTCCAAGCTGCTGATTCCGTTGAGCTACGCCACGATCCTGGGAGGAACGTGCAGCCTGATCGGCACGAGCACGAACCTCGTGGTTTACGGCCTGCTGATCCAAGAGGTCCCGGACGTGGATCTCAAGCTTTTCGATATCAGCTGGGTGGGGGTCCCGTGTGCCGTTCTAGGGTTGAGCTACATTCTTTTTTTCAGCCGCTGGCTTCTGCCTGATCGCAAGCCCGTCATGAGCGACTTTTCCGACCCCCGCGAATACACGGTGGAGATGATGGTCGAAGCGGGAAGTCCCCTCGTCGGAAAAACGATCGAGGAGGCTGGCCTGCGCCACCTGAGCGGCATGTATCTCATGGAAATCCACCGCGGGGGTGAGGTCTTGCCGGCCGTCGCGTCATCGGACCGGCTCCACGCGGATGACCGGGTGGTTTTTGTGGGGATCGTCGAATCGGTCGTGGACCTGCAGAAGATCCGGGGCTTGCAGCCGGCTACGGAGCAGGTCTTCAAGCTCGACGCGCCGCGTTCGGAGCGGTGCCTCGTGGAGGCCGTCGTCTCCGACACCTGTCCACTCCTGGGGAGCACCATTCGACGGGGCCGCTTCCGTTCGACTTACAACGCGGCCGTCATAGCCGTGGCGCGCAACGGGCACCGCATCCGCAGGAAGATCGGCGACATCGTCCTGCAACAAGGCGACACGCTGCTCCTGGAGGCCTCCCCATCTTTCGTGGCGCAGCATCGCAACTCGCGAGACTTCTTCCTCGTCAGCGCTGTCGAGGATTCGGCGCCGCCACGGCACGACAAAGCGTGGATTGCTACTACGATCCTCGGCGGTATGGTGGTGCTCGCCGGTACCGGGACCCTCAGCATGCTCAACACGGCTTTGATCGCAGCCGGCCTGATGATAGCCACCGGTTGTCTGTCCGTTTCGGCAGTTCGCGAAAGCATCGACTGGAGCGTGCTGCTCGTGATTGCCGCAGCCTTCGGAGTCGCACGGGCTCTCGATTCCTCGGGAGCCTCGGGGTGGGTGGCCGAAACCTTGCTCGGGTGGGGGGGACACGACCCCACGGTCGCGCTCGCGACGGTCTACGGCGTTACCATGCTGTTCACGGCTTTCGTGAGCAACAACGCCGCCGCCGCGCTCATGTTCCCCATTGCCATTGCCGTAGCGAAGAGCACCGGTTCGAGCCCGATGCCGTTTGCCATCGCCATCATGATGGCCGGATCGAACGATTTTGCCACACCGCTGGGCTACCAGACCAACTTGATGGTCTATGGCCCAGGTGGCTACCGCTATACCGACTACCTGAGGCTCGGGGGTCCGCTGAACGTGCTCATGTGGATCGTCGCGGTGACGATCATTCCGCGGGTGTGGCCGTTCTAGGAAACGTTCAGCTTTTCAGCTTTCCGCTTGAGATCTCCGTGCCCGAGCCCGTGCCCGTGCCCGAATAAGCGCACCGCGAAGAAGTTGGCCGTTCTGACGTTAGCCCTCTTCTCGGCACATTGTGGTGCAGGCGTCTCGCCTGCATTCCTGCTAGCCACGCTTCTAGTTGGCAGGCGGGACGCCCGCACCACAATGCTTCAAGGTGTGTCGATGCCGTGCCCGTATTCTCGGTAATCAGAGCTGGCGCAGGAAGCGCGCCTCGTCGGCCAGGGAGTTCCTCAGTTTGTCCTGGAGCTCTCGGCGTTCGGTCGGGGTCTCGGGCCAGCAGTCGTCGATCCATTCCAGGAGCGGCAGGATGAAGCCGATCTGGGTGAGGCAACAGGTTCCGAGCTCCCGGTGGGCCCGAAGGTCGTTGCGCTCGAGAATGTCGAAGATCGAGACGTCCTCGGGGTAGAAGATCTCGCCGTGGAGAAAATCGATGACGCGCTTCTCATAATCGGCGGCCGCGAGGTCGGGGCTACCGCGAAAAGGATTCCAGGCGTAGAGGAGAATCTTGGCAATTGCCTGATCCTCCGAAGCGCTGAGAAACCTGAGGAGGGTGAGGGCGTTTCCCATGGCCGCGGCCTTGGCGGGATCGTCGGAGTGGACGACCACCGGGATCTCGCTGAAGCGCGCGCTGAGGGTGTTCCGGGAGTCGACCTCGAAATTCTGAAAGAGCCAGTTCAACAGGTGGCAGCCTTGCTGATCGAGCCCCGTCTGGCCGCCGTCGTGATTCAGCGAATAGTAGACATTGTAGCGGCAGTTTTCCCGCAGGATCCGCGAGGGATCCGAGGAGCGTGTCAGTCTCTTCGTCTCGTCCTCTACGAACCCCCGCGCGTAGGGATAGATCAGCGGGGGAACGAGGCCTTTGAACCTTTCCGGGCTTCTGGGGCCGCCTTCGCCCGCACCGTGCTCGAACCAGATTCCTGACCACGCCATTGGAGTTCCCCCTGTCCGGTTGGTGTTAGGGGCTGTTTCATAACCCCATCCTGGCTTCGGCCGGCTGCAGCGGCGCGATGCTTCGTTGCTCGAACTCGACGATACTCTCCGTTGTATCGCCTCGTTTTCGCGCCTCGCCTCGCACCGCTTCGCTCGGCCTCGGGCCGACGGAGCGGGTTATGAAACAGCCCCTTAGCTATCTTGACACATTGTGGTGCGCGTTTCCCTCATCATCGTGCCCGAGCCCGTGCCCGTGCCTGCAAGGGAGATGACGGTGAACTGTAAGCGTTAACTCTCACGTTCCCCGGAACGCCTGTACAGGGTACGATGCGCCCCCATGAGCTCACACCAACTGAATTTCGCTGTCCTGATGGTCGCCTTGATGGGTTCGACCACTCTGGGGGGCCAGGGTTTCCACATCCGCACCGGGGAACAGGCGCTCGATGAAGCTGCGGCGCTTGCTGCGAGGACGCTGCGCCAGAACTGTTCGGAGAAATGGGGGACGATCTGCCCCGTGCTGGCGCCCGCCTGGAGCGAGCACTATGCGGCGTGGATCCATCCCTTCGACAACTTCTGGATGAACAAGGTGACCCCCTACCTGTTCAGCAAGAACGCGGTGGCCTGGCCGATCGAGCTTCTGACCAAGTACCAGTTCCCCACGGGCATGTTCGGCTGGGGCGTGCATGGTACCGCTTCCCCCGAAGCAGCCCAGGCCGACTATGCCACCTGGACAAGCGAGCGTTTGAAACAGGTCAGCATCGACAGCCGGTACATCCGGGACCACCTCGTCATCCTGCAGATTCACGATCTCTGGACGAGCACCGGGGATGATGCCCTGTTGAAGAAGCTCCTGCCGCACTGTCGCAAATCGTTGGCCTACCTCTTCACCTTGAAGGACTCCGACGGGGATGGGCTGGTCGAGACCGCGAATATCCTCGAGGACATCGACGTGCTCCGGGACGGTAAACCGAGCGGCCCGCGGGATGTGGAACGGTTCGTAGATCAGAGCCTCACCTACGGGGCCCTGCTTGGCTATGCCGAGATGTGCAAGGCCGCTGGAGACAGGAAGGCCGCGGAGGATGCCCTGGCAAAAGCTGAACGGACCAAGAGACTCTCGAACGATCTGTTCTGGCATGACAAGGGCTACTACGTCTTCTCGATCGACACGAAAACCCACCGGCGGATCCACGAGGAGCATACATCAACCTACGCGAACGGCTACGCGATCCTGTACGGTCTCGCCGAAGGGGAACGCGTCGACGCGATCCTCGACTACATGGAGAGCTGGGATTTCGAGGTCCCCGGCCCGATCCTGATCCCGCCGCTTCTGGACGTGGGGAACAGGACACCGAGTGGTACCAAGACCCGGTTCCTGCCCGGCTACTATGCCAATGGCGGGTGTGGCTGGGGACGAGGACACCTGCCCTCGATCACGCTGGCGAGCTTCCGCAACGGACGCGCTCCTGTCGGGCTGTCTCATCTGCGGAAAATGGCGAAGGCGGCGAACGAGGCCGGCGCCTTCTACGAGTTCTGGACCTGGGAGAAGTACCGGAAGGTGACCGACCCGGGGGGCTGTCGGGACTACTCGGAAACGGCCAGCGGCTTCCTGGACGCAACCATCCACGGATTGTTTGGCGTCGAGGCGCTGGCGCCGGGCTTCTCCAGGGTCCGGCTTGCGCCGAGGATGCCGGACGACTGGGAAAAGGCCTCCGTGAATCTGCCGCTGTTCGGCGAAAGCGAGCTGGGCTACGAGTACGCCTGGGCCGACGGCGTCATGACTCTGGTCCTGCACCCAGGGAAGGAGCGGACGTTCGACATCTCGCTCGCGCGGGAGAATCTGCAACCACGCTCCGTTACCGTCGACGGGAAGAAGGTGGATTTCCATCGGGCGCAGCAGAAGGGCGCGGACCTGTGTGAAGTCAGCCTGACGGCAACGGCAGTGACCACGATCCAAGTCTCCTGGGAAAACTCCTGACCTGAAATTACAATCGTGCGGTGCGAGAGACGATAACTGTTGTGGGCGGGTCCGACCGGTGGGGCGGTCGGGAGACCGCCCCACAACAAAGTGAGAGAGATGACGCAAGGGCCAGTAAACCCATGAGGTTGATTCTCGGCACCGCTCTATGGCGCGCTGTCATCGGTGCCGTCGTCCTTCTCGTCGTCGGCTGTGACCCTGACCCTGGTGTGACCGATGAGCAGAATTCCACAAAGAAAGCGCTGCTTTCGGGGCACCGCAAGATGCTCGAGATCCTGCAGGACATCAAAGACCGGGCGCCGGCCGAGCATCAATATTTCGGACAAAGGGATCACATCAAGGCGAGGGAACGGCTGGAAAAACTCGCTCCGGACGCTGGCAGCTTCTCCCGCTTCTCGCTGCTCGGCGAGGTGGGGTACAACGAGCTCCTGTACGATGACATTCAACTGGCGATCGGCCACCTGCTCGAGGCTTATCAACTACTGCCCGACGTTGCTGCAGAAAAGCCAGAGGCCGTGAAGGCAGCGTCTCTGCAAGTGAAATTCATTCTTGGAGTTGCGTACCTGAGACTGGGAGAGACGCAAAATTGCTGCTTGCGGCACTCTTCGGAGAGCTGCATCTTGCCGATTCGAGGCGACGGAGTGCACACGCGGCAAGAAGGATCCAAAAACGCGATCAAGTACTTTCTGGAAGTGTTGCAGGAAACAGAAGGAAGCAAGGAATTGGAATTGCTCCTGCAGTGCCGCGAGCCGGCGCGATGGCTTTTGAACATTGCGTACATGACCCTCAGTGGTTACCCCGAACAGGTTCCGGAAAAATACAGAATCCCGCCAAAATTCTTCGAGTCGGAAATCGCCTTTCCTCGTTTCGAGAACGTGGCGCCCAAGCTGAAGATGAACACCTTCAACGCTGCGGGCGGTGCCGTGGTCGATGACTTTGATAACGACGACTACCTCGACATTTTCACGTCCACCTCCGATCCGACCGGTCAAACTCGTTACTTCCGCAACGACCGGGACGGTACGTTTACGGAGCGGACGGAGGAGGCCGGTCTCGCCGGCATGTACGGCGGCCTGAATATGGTGCAGGCGGATTACGACAATGACGGCAACCTGGACGTCTTCATACTACGCGGCGCGTGGCACGAAAAACTAGGGAGGCATCCCAATTCTCTCGTCCGCAACAACGGGGACGGCACTTTCACGGACGTTACCTTCGTCGCGGGCCTGGGGGAAACTCACCTCCCGACAAAGACGGCCGCGTGGGGCGATTACGACAACGACGGACACCTCGATCTGTTCGTGGCGAATGAGACATCCAAGACGATCCACGCTCCTTCACAATTATTCCACAACAATGGGGACGGCACGTTTACGGACGTCACGCTGGCCGCGGGGGTCAGCGTTCCCATTTTCGGCATGGGCACGGTGTGGGGCGACTACAATCAAGACCGCTTTCTGGATCTTTTTGTTTCCGGATCGCCTGGCCACAAGATGTTCCAGAACAAAGGGGACGGGACCTTTGCGGATGTTACCGACCGACTGAAGATGTGTTGCCGCCCGGGGCGTGGTTTTGCCGTTTGGTTCTGGGACTTCGATAATGACGGCGCCCTGGATTTATACGTCAGCAGCACGTCGGGGACCGTTGCTATCCTGTCCATCGATAGCGTGGGGAACACTACGCCGTCGGAGAGAGCGGGATTCGTGGCCGTCTCTGGCCGAGCCGGCAACCTGGAATATGAGTTGCCGGCGCTCTACCGAGGGGACGGCAGAGGGGGATTCGTGGACGTGGCCAGAGAGCAGAACCTCGCGTATCCGACGGAACCCATGGGCGCCAACTTCGGAGATTTGAACGGCGACGGATACCTCGACTTCTATCTGGCGACCGGCGACATCCACTACTGGGAACTGAGGCCCAACGTGATGTTTCTCAACCAGCGAGGCCAGCGCTTTGTGAACGTCACGATGGCCGGCGGCTTCGGTCATTTACAAAAGGGGCACGGCGTCAGTTTTGTCGATATCGACAACGACGGCGATCAGGATGTGTATGTTCAAATGGGCGGTCAGTTCCCGGGTGACAAGTACAACGACGCGCTGTTCGAGAACCCGGGCTTCGGTCACCGCTGGATCACCGTAAAGCTGGTGGGCCGTCAGTCCAATCGCTCCGCGATTGGCGCTCGAATCGTCGCGCGAGTCGTGGAAGCTGGAAAGAATCGTTCTATCTTCCGCCACGTCAACAGCGGCGGCAGCTTCGGATGCAATCCGCTGCGTCAGAACATCGGCCTCGGCAATGCGGATAGAATCGACCGGATCGAAATCTATTGGCCGAGGACAGACAAGACCCAGACGTTTCGTGATGTCGCCATGGATCAGGCCATCCAGATCGTCGAAGGGGAGGATCGTTTCACACGCATCAAAGTGAAACCATTCGTCCTTGGCGGTGAATGATTAGGGCGTAGGCGTCTAGCCTGACCCCTTCACTCAGCATTGTGGTGCAGGCGTCCCGCCTGCTTTCTTACAAACCAAGCTTCTAGTTTGCAGGCGAGACGCCTGCACCACAAAAGGACGATCAACGTGAAGCCTTTTGTTCTTGGCGCTGTCGGTGGAGATCGATGAGGTCGTCCACGTAGTCGCTTTCGACGGGGTATTTCAACTGGCCGGCTTTCCTGGCGTCCCGGAGGGCTTCATCGTACCTCTTCTGTTGTTTCAGCAACTGGGACCGGAGGTAGTAAGAATGACCCAGCTCCGGAGCGAGTGCCATGGCCTTCAGAAAATCTTCATGGGCCCCCTGCAGATCCCCCAGATAGGCCTTGGCGACTCCCCGGTAGTTGTAGTGTCCGGGGTTCCGAGGGTCGAGCGCGATGGCGCGGCTCTGGTCCTCGATACTTTTCGCATATTGGCCGGTTTTTTCGTAAAGCAGGCCCCGATTGACATATCCCAGAGGGGCATCATCCTTCAACGAGATGGCTTGGTCGAGATCCGTCAAGGCGCTCTCGTACTTCGCCAGGTTCATGTAGATGACGCCGCGGTTTACATAGGCCATGTGGTTCGAGCCGTCGAGCTCGATCGCTCGGGTACAGCTGGCTACTGCGCGGTTGAAATCCTTCATCTGAAAATGGGCCATGCCGATGTGGTTGTAGCCATCGGAAAAATCCGGATCCACCCTGACGGTTTGCTGATAGTCCGGCAGCGCCAGGTCGGGACGCCCGGAGCTGGTGAAATAGCCACCCCTCTGGTAGTAGCCGAAAACCTTCTCGGGGTAATTCTCTATAACGTTTGTCCACAGCGTATAGCTGTCTTTCCAGACCTTGCTTCGCTCGTGAGCCAAATAGCCGAATAACAAAACCGATGCACCCACCACCCCGATGGCCACAAAGGGTCGGAAACCTGCGGATCTGCCGGTGAACTTTTGCAAGGCACAAGCGAGCAGGTAGAAGAGGCCAAGATACGATATGTAGACATACCGTTCGGCGATGATGGCATATCCAATGGGCAGGAACTGCAAGGTTGGCAAGAGAGGTATCACGAACAGACTCACTCCGAAAACGAGCCTGCGGTTCTCACGGCCATAACGTCTGATGCCATACGCCAGTGCCAGCGCCGGAAGGATGGAGGCATAAACATACCAGGGAAGACCTCCCGCGGCCGATTCCGGGTAGAGGTGAACCGACGACAGTGAAACCGGAACGATGGCTTTCCAGAGATAGAGCATCAAGCCGTAGAAGGGATAGAACGCTGTCTTGTAGAACGGTATGTCGCCGAGACTCGGCAAGTTAGCCGTTTCCTTTTGAATGGAGAGGGCTAACAGGCCGAATCCGAGGCTCAGCAAAAAAAAAGGCGCTTTCTCGAGCACCTGCGTCGTCCGGAAATCTCTTCCTTCCAGGTGATCGACTGCAAACAATACAATCGGAAAAGTAACCGCGACGGCTTTGGAGAGGAGTGCCAGCACGAAGGCTACGAGTGTCAGCGTAAAAAACAGGGCCTTCTTCTCCTGTTTGCGGACATAAAGCAGATAGGTGATCAACCCCAGCACATAGAACAAGCCCAGCAAGAGGTCTTTTCGCGCGGAGATCCAGGCTACGGCTTCCACATTCATGGGGTGGACGCCGAAGAGCACCGCGCACAGCGCCGACAGATGTGCCCGGCCTGTCAGCATCAACATCAACGCGAAAACCAACGCGACGTTGATCAGGTGCAGGATCAAGCTGGTGGCATGGAATCCGGCTGCCGCTGTTTTGTGAAAGGCGAAATCCAGTGCCAGCGACAATACCGTGATGGGATGGTAGTTGGCGGCTACCTGTTTGGTGCTGAAGATCGCGGCAATGTTGTCGGCTTCCAGGCTGCGCACCAGCGGGTTTTCGAGGACATAAAGGGTGTCGTCCCAGTTGGTCCAGCCGTTCTCTACACTGGGGTAGACACAGATGGAGGTGAGCAGCAGGCAGCCGGCCAGCCACAAGATCGACGTCTTGGTGGCAGACTTGGGTTCAAACCCCTGCAACTTCCTCTTGAAGCATTGTGGCATTGTGGTGCGGGCGTCCCGCCTGCCAACCAGAAGCTCGATTACAAGAAAGCAGACGAGCGCCTGCGCCACAATAGACCAGAAGCGCGATTACGAGAAAGCAAGCGCCTGCGCCGCCAGGGTTTCCGTTCCCGTACCCGTTCCCCGAAGGGAACGGGTACGGGAAGGAAGAAAAACCCTACTTAATCCGGGACGCAGGTGTCAATGCAGCTCGTGTTATCCACCTCGATACAGTTCGGACAGTTCGGTGGGCTCAGGACCGTCGGAATACAGTCCGGGTGCGGGACGGCGCCACTGAAGGTCCAGGCCAGTTGACCGACACCGTCGGACAGATCCAGAGTGCCGTCATTGCTCCAGTCGAGAACCTGCAGCCCGACAGCGGTCATAACGTCAGGGTCCCCTGGGGTAGCCAGGCAAAGCTCGTGACCCGGAGGCGCCGGAAAATCGACACCCGCGAAGAACCAGCTCAGGAACGCAACCGGGTCGGCGCCGTCCAGGACGCCATCCCCGTTGGCGTCGCCGGGCTTGACCGAAACCGTAAGACAATTCGTGGCGGAGGCGCAGTCGCTATCGTCGCAGTCGGTGTCGCCGTCGAGGTCGTTGTCCATGTTGTCGTTGCAGGCAGTCTCCGGAATGCAGTTCACCGCGGCGGCGCAGTCCGAGTCGGCACAGTCGGTGTCGCCGTCGAGGTCGTTGTCCATGTTGTCGTTGCAGGCAGTCTCCGGATTGCAATTCACCGCGGCGGCGCAGTCCGAGTCGGCACAGTCGGTGTCGCCGTCGAGGTCGTTGTCCAAATTGTCGTTGCAGGCAGTCTCCGGCACGCACTTCGGGGCGGCGGCGCAGGCCGCGTCGACGCAGCAGTCTAAGTCGTCGCAGTCGGTGTCGCCGTCGAGGTCGTTGTCGATGTTGTCCGCGCAGAACGACTCGACAGAAAGCGAGCCTGCGCTGTCGCCGATCTCGAGCTCGTCGATGACATTCTCTATGAGTGTGTGGACGCGCACACCGGTGACGCCCGTCAGGTCGGCGGGTAACGTGTACTGTCGACGTCTGCCCCTCGTCGCTGCCTCCCCGCTGGGGGAATGGGCATTCGCAATGCCCAGCGGACACCAATAGACATCGGGAAAGATGTTCGCCGAATCGTCGCAGACCGTGCCCTCAGCAGGACATGGGACGGGCGTGAACACGTCCGTCGTGTACTCGAATTTATAGGCGCCGACGGCGCGGTTGTTTTCATCTTGAAAGTTGTTGCGGCCGATGGCCACTTCCCGGATGGTCCGTCCTCCCCCGGTCCAGTAGATACCCGCATAGGTCTGTCCCGACGTTGGTCCACCTCCGTTAATGCGGAAGTAAATGCCGTTCGAGTCGCCGTACAGGCCGTTATTGATGAATTCCGCATCGTGGCCGCTGCGGAAGGACGTATTGAAAAAGACCGCGTCGGGTGCCCGGGCAACGTTGCCGTCCGCGAAGGTGGGCACGGAGTCGGCGGGACGCAAAGCACTGGTGTCAACGTGCGTAAGCCCCGGCGTAGGTTGCGGGTCACACGGCACGACCTCGAGCGAGCCGGCGCTATCGCCGATCTCGAGCTCGTCGATGACATTCTCTACGAGGGTGAGGACGCGCACACCGGTGACGCCCGTCAGGTCGGCGGGTAACGTGTACCGTCGACGCGCGCCCCTCGTCGCTGCCTCCCCGCCGGGGGAATGGGCATTCGCAATGCCCAGCGGACACCACTGCACCTCCGGCCAGGTGTTCGCCGAATCGTCGCAGGCACTGAGGTGATTACCACACTGGACCGGCTCGAAGGTGTCCCTGGTGTACTCGAGCGTATAGGCGCCGACCGCGCGGTCGGTGTGATTGTGGTTCTCGTTGTCGCGGCCTATTGCCACTTCCCGGATGGTCCGTCCTCCCCCGGTCCAGTAGACACCTGCATAGATCTCTCCCGAGCTCGGTACGCCGCGGAAATAAAAGCCTAGCTCGTCGCTGTAATTGCCATCCTGGATACTATCCTGGACGTGGCCGCTGCGGTACGGCGAGTTGAAAAAGACCGCGTCGGGCGCTCGGGCAACGTTGCCCTGTGCGAATGTGGGCACGGAGAAGCGGCTAACCTCACCACTTTTGTCCAGGAGCGTAAGCCCCGGCGTAGGTTGAGGGAGACACGGCTCGACAAAGAGCGAGCCTGTGCTGTCGCCGATCTCGAGCTCGTCGACGACATTCTCTACCCTTGTGAGGAAGCGCACACCGGTGACGCCCGTCAGGTCGGCGGGTAACGTGTACCGTCGACGTGCGCCCTTGTCGGGGGTGTTGGGGTTATGGGCCGTCGCAAGGCCCAGCGGACACCATTGCACCGTTGGCCAGGTGTTCGCCGAATCGTCGCAGCTCGTACCCTGATCACCACAGGAGAAAGGCGAGAACACATCCGTGGTGTACTCGAACGTATAGGTGCCGACCGCGCGGTCGGTGTTATTGTGGTTCGCGTTGTCGCGGCCTATTGCCACTTCCCGGATGGTCCGTGGTCCCCCGGTCCAGTAGACACCCGCATAGATCTCGCCCGAGGTGGGTACCCCGCGGAAGAAAATGCCGTTTGAATCGCCGTACCGGCCGTCATTGATGAACGACGCAACGTGGCCGCTGCGGTGATTGGAGTTGAAAAAGACCGCGTCGGGCGCCCGGGCAACGTTGCCGGCTGCGAAGGTGGGCACGGAGGTGACGCTAACCTCACCACTTGTGTCCACGAGTGTGAGTCCCGGCGTGGGTTGAGGCAGACACGGCGCGACCTCGAGCGCGTCTAGGCTGCCGCCGATCTCGAGCTCGTCGATGACATTCTCTAGGACCGAGACGACGCGCACACCGGTGACGCTCGCCAGGTCGGCGGGTAACGTGTAACGTCGACGGTGACCCCGCGTGGACCCTGGAGAGTTGGGTTCGCTGGTGTGGTCACTCGCAACGCCGAGAGGACACCACGTCACATTTGGCGCGACGTTCGCCGAATCGTCGCAGGGCGCGGTTCCACAGGAGAAAGGCGTGAACACATCCGTCGTGTACTCGAACGTATAGGAGCCGACGGCACGGTCGTTGTGATCGAAAGTGGCGTCGCGACCGATGGCGACTTCCCGGATGGTCCGTCCTCCCCCGGTCCAATAGATACCCGTATAGACCTGTCCCGAGGTGGCTGTGCCGCGGAAGTACATGCCTCGCGCGTCGCTGTACTGGCCGTCATTGATGAATTCCGCATCGTGGCCGCTGCGGTGGGGGGTGTTGAAAAAGACCGCGTCAGGCGCCCGGGCAAGGTTGCCCTGTGCGAAGGTGGGCACGGAGGTGACGCTAACCTCACCACTTGTCTCCACGTGCGTGAGCCCCGGTGCAGTTGGGCACGGCGGTCCGCCGTAAAGCGGCGCAAAAGCGAAGCACAAGACGACGGCAATCGGTAGAAACGTTGCGCGCGACAACATACTTTCCTCCCCGAAAAAGACCACGTTGCAACCAAAATGGCAGTGCCCAGGTTGGCTACCTTGGGACCCTACGCCTCTACGCCAAACCGGAGCGTCTCTGCCGGAGACAAACCCTATTAGCGGAGTTTCTCATGGGAAAGGCGCCTGTGTAAAGCAAAAAAACGAACTTTCGCGGGTCTGGCGAAATCGTCTCGGCATGGTTTACAATTCTCGAGGTGCGAGACAAGATGAATCCATGGCGGGGAAACTCGACGGAAAGATCGACAAGCTATGGAGGTGGAGATCGTGCGCGACGTTCCTGGTCTTCCTGGCCGCTTGCGCGTCGAGTCCCGCCGCCGAGGAGGTGGCGCGCGTCCTGATCGTTTTTCGGCAGGGCCTGCTGGCACCGGAGGAGATCTCACCCCGCTCACAGGGTGATGCCCCGGCGCTGTGGAAACTAGCCCTCGAGGGAACGAGCGTGGCGGAGCTCGAGACTCCTCGAGACCTGTCGCCGTCAGCTGGACCGGCGCAGGTCGCGAAGCTCCTCCTGCCGGAGTCGGTCCGGAACAGCGGGGACGACTGGCTCCTCCTGGAGTTGAAGGCGTCCGTCAAGGTCTGGTCCGGGGAGCCGCCCGCAGGCGCCGGGCTGCCCTTCGAGGAACTTTACACGGTAGTCGGGCCATCTCGCCCGGCGAAGAAGTCGGAGAAGAAGGAGGAAGATGGGGCTGGGAAGAAGCCGCCCGGTGACACCCAAGAGCCGGAGAAGGAAAGCGCCACGAGAGAGAGTCCGGCCGGGGAAAAGGTACCCCCTTCCGACCCGATCGCCGCGAGTCGTGTGACGATCGTACGGGTTCGGTCTTCACTATACACGCAGGATCTGGTTCACGGTCGAGATCGCTTTCTGGCTCACCTGGTGGACAAGGTGGGGCAGGGGGCTTACGTTTTTGTGGTGAACCATCCTGACGAAGGCGCGGGCAGTCTCGTCGCCAAGGGGCCTCTGTTAAAAAAGGGAAAGGTTTTGGGCCGCAAAAAATCTTTCTCTCTGATGGAAAGTGCACTGGCGTACTTGTTTCAGGACTCTGGCAAGAGAGCTTCCCAGCATGAGCTTTTTGAGTGAATCCACTTTTTAGGTTAAGGTGACGCATCCTGATCGTGCCCGTGCCCGAGCCCGTGCCCCTGCCCGGAGAGGAGCTCACGATGGAAACGTTTGACCATGAAAAGCTGGATGTCTACCAAGCGGCGATCGACTTCGTGGTCTTGGCGGACCAGACTGTGGAACGATCGGGCACGGGCTCGAAATGATGGGCCGAAGTATCAAGCACCTCCTCCTGGTCTCCCTCGCTTGCTTCCCGTGCCTCCCGGCGATCGCAGGGCAAGCACTCGACCGTCGGGTCAACGCAGCCATCAAGCGGGGAACGGCGGCCCTGCTACCGCTCCTTGAAAAAGTTCTCGAAGAGCCGCCGGCGCGTTACGCGATGGGAAAGATCGCACTCGCACTCACGGCCCTCCTCGAGTCGCGTCTGCCGCCGGATGACGAGGTCGTGCGACGCGCCTTTGAAAAACTCGATGCGCTCCCGTTCCAGCAAACGTACTCGGTTGCGTGCTACCTCTTCGCCCTCGACGCCTACTGGCAGGCACGACGCCGTGAGTGGAAAGAACAGGTTGCCTCGGACTCGAAAACGATAACGATCGAAGGCGACGTTCCCCGACTTCCTCCGGACGGGCCCGTGCGGGAGAAGATGGAGGAGCTGGTCGGCTGGCTGGTGAGCGGAAGCGGAGGTAGCTGGACGTACAAAGGGCGCGTCGAGGGCGGCGACCTCTCCAACGCCCAGTTCGCCGTTCTTGGCCTCAAGATCGGCCTGCAAAACAGAATTCCGGTTCCGGCTGAGGCCTTTCGGGCCGTCGCGGAGCAGCTGGCATCGTCACTGTTCCGGGCACGCTCGCGGCCGCGATTCGTGATCGTCTACAGGACACGAGCGTGGGAGGGAGTCACTGCGGGGCGCTCGAGGCCGCAGCGGTACCAGGTAGAGATCGGTGGCTGGAATTACAAGTACAGGCCGAACGAAGCTGCCAACAGCAACATGACCGCTGCGGGACTTTCCAGCCTGCTCATCGCCCGGGAGGGGCTCAAGGAGCAGAGCGCCTATCCGGAGGAGCTCGCGGCGAAGGTCGATCCGTGCATCGATGCGGCGCTGGGCTGGATGGCGTTGAATATCGAGCGCTACTTCGGACACGATTTGTACGGCATGTACAGCCTGGAGAAGGTAGGGGACATCGCGAGCATCGCTCAGTTCGGCAAGGTCGACTGGTACGCAAGGGGCGCCGCCTGGCTCCTGGAGACGCAAACAAGGGAAGGCACCTGGGACGGAGGGCGCGGGACTCTCGTAGGCACGTCTCTCGCCCTCCTCTTTTTCACTCGGGCGACCCAGTCTCCCCTGCAGATCCTCGGTCCACCGGTTTTCGCCCGCGGGGAGAAGGGATACCAGGGCGATAGCGGCCTCGTGTACCTCCCGCAGCAGAACGGCTTCGTTTCGGCGAAAGTGTTCTTCGAGTTTCTCGCGGAAACCCGTGACCCGAAGGTCTTGAGCCTGGCGGCAGACGCCGTCAAGAGTTACCCACCTCACCTGGTGCACGAGTTGCTAGCGTACCTTCTCGAGCTGTGGACAAAGAAGAAGGACCCCGTCACCCGCTTCGCAGCGGAACAAGCCGCGATCCTTGCCGGCCTGAGGAAGATCAAACGGAAAGACTGTGCCGTTCTTGCCGAGCAGCTCGGGAGAGTGCGAGAGATGGATCGGTCGAGCGAGGTAGAGGGAGACCAGGTTTCCGAACTGCTCCGGAAGACGCGTAGCCCTGTCCTCAAACGTCGCGTCCTGGAGGTCATAGATCGCCTCGGCCAGGTGGATACCTTTGACGCGGTGGTGGCGACCCTCGGGGACCGGGATCGGAAGATCGCCGCACGCGCCGGTGAGATCCTCGCCGCCTGGGCCAGTCAGTACGAGGACATCACCGGCGGCGAGATCCCGCGTGTGACGAAAAACGACAAAAGGGGGAAGCGGGTCTGGACTGATTGGTGGGGGCGCCACAAGAAAGACATCCTTTCAGCGTGGCGTCTGCACAGGACCGTGGCGTCGCTGATGAGGGTCGGCGGTACGGAGGCCGGGGAGGCCGTCTTCGAGGAGATCGTCGACCTGGGCCCGGAGGCTGTTCCGGCTCTGCTCGCGGCTCTGAAGAGAAGCGAGTACAGCATCTACCATATCCGCGCTCTGGAGGACGTTACCGGTGAGAGCCTCGGAATTCGTGCTTCGGCCTGGCTCAGCTGGTGGGAGTCGTCCGGGCGAAGGCAGCGCTGAAGCATTGTGGTGCGGGCGTCCCGCCTGCAAAGCAGAAGCTTGCTTGCTAAGAAGACAGGCGAGACGCCTGCACCACAATAGGAGGAAGAAAAACCGTGGACCCCACGTCCTCCTTGCTGCTTTACTACGCCGACTGATGAAAAAGACCGAACAATTCCGTCGGCTCTTGACGAGCCCGGACCTCGAGTTCCTTCTGGAAGCCCACAACGGCGTGAGCGCCAGGATCGGTGAGGAAGCAGGCTTCAAGGGGTTGTGGGCCAGCGGGCTGTGTCTCTCCGCGCAGTACGGAGTTCGGGACAGCAACGAGGCGAGCTGGACCCAGGTGCTCGAGATGCTCGAGTTCATGGCCGACGTCACGAGCGTCCCGATCCTGCTCGACGGCGATACCGGGTACGGGAACTTCAACAATGTTCGCCGGCTGGTGCGCAAGCTCGAGCAGCGTGGCATCAGCGCCGTGTGCATCGAGGACAAGCTCTACCCCAAGACGAACAGCTTCATCGATGGCAACAAGCAGCAGCTGGCCGATGTCGACGAGTTCTGCGGCCGCATCCGGGCCGGCAAGGACGCCCAGTCCGACGACGATTTTTGCATCGTCACCCGGGTCGAGGCGTTGATCGCGGGCTGGGGAATGGGTGAGGCGCTTTCGCGCGCGGCCGCTTACCACGAGGCCGGTGCGGACGCGATTCTCGTGCACAGCGCGCTCTCTTCACCCCGTGAGGTGCTCCAGTTCAAGGCTGAGTGGGGGGGGCGCTGCCCGATCGTCATCGTGCCGACGAAGTACTACGCCACGCCGACCGACGTATTCCGGGACGCGGGCATCTCTGTCGCCATCTGGGCCAATCATGTTCTGCGCGCGGCCGTCCTCGCCATGCAGCAATGTGCCGCGACGCTGGCCGAGGAGCAGAACCTGCTCGCGGTCGAGGATCGGATCGCCTCTCTGGCCGAGATCTTCCGCCTCCAGGGGGCTTCCGAGCTGAAAGACGCCGAAGCGCTGTATCTGCCGAAGCGGGGCGACGCGGCGCGCGCCATCGTCCTGGCTGCTTCCCGAGGTTCGGCGCTCGGCGAACTGACGGAGTCGCGGCCGAAAGCGATGGTAAAGGTCGCCGGGCGGCCGCTGCTCGCGCACATCGTCTCCACTTACAACGCCGCCGGCATCAAGGACATTACCGTGGTACGTGGGTACTGCAAGGAAACCATCGACTTGCCTCAGCTCCACTACGTCGACAATGACGAGTTTGCCGACACGGGCGAGCTCCTGTCGCTCGCGGTGGCCCTCGACGCGGCTACGGATGCGGAGCGGGACCTCCTGGTCTCCTACGGCGACGTGATTTTCAACCGCTACATTCTCGACGCGCTGGCGGAGACAGACGAAGACTTTTCCATCGTCGTGGACACGGACTGGCGGGAGTCCGTCAATCGCGACCGTGTGGCCGACTACGTGTCCTCTTCCGAGCCTCACTCGCGGCGGGCGTTCCACCGCAGGGTCACCCTTGTGCGAACGGCCGAGGAGTTGCCAGAGGGCGACATCCATGGCGAGTGGATGGGCTTCTTGCGCGTGGCAGCCGGGGCGCTGCCTCGACTGCGACAGGCCGTTTCGCAGCTAGCGGCCCGGTCGGAGTGTCGTCGCGCGAAGCTGCATCATCTACTGACCGATCTTGTCGAGCGCGGTGAGCAGGTGCGCGTGATCTACACCACCGGGCACTGGCTCGACGTCGACAGTCTCGAGGACGTCATCGCCGCTGGCAGTTTTTAGGCGTAGTTATGATTAGTGCAGAGAGCTTTATCGAAGCCGCCGCGAGCCACGGATTTCGCCTTTACACCGGGGTGCCGTGCTCGTTTCTCAAGCCGTTCATCAACTACTGCATCGATTCGGAGCAGGTGCGCTACGTGGGTGCGGCCAACGAGGGCGATGCTATCGGTATTGCGGCCGGCGCGGAGCTCGGCGGGCTGCGCAGCGTCGCCATGTTTCAGAACTCGGGGCTCGGCAACGCGGTCAACCCACTGACGTCGCTGACGTACACGTTAGGCATCCCGGTGCTGCTCATTCCGACGCTGCGCGGGGATCCCGCCGGCGCCCCGGATGAGCCGCAGCACGACCTGATGGGGCGGATTACCGGCGCCATGCTGGAGCTGATGGGGATTCCCTGGGAGTACTTTCCGACCGAGGAGGCGGAGGTGGCAGGCGCCCTCTCGCGGGCGGTGACCTGCATGGATGCCGAGAGACGTCCCTATGCGCTGCTGATGAAAAAGGGTTCTGTCGAGAGCTGGCCTCTCCGGTCCAGAGCCGAGCCACGTCCCGTCGGGCGACGGGACGTGGAGAGCGCCGAGTCACGTTTTACGCGTCAGGACATGCTGCGCGCGGTCCAGGCGAGCGCGGCGGATAGCGACGTGATCGTGGCGACCACGGGCTACACGGGGCGCGAGCTCTACGCCTGCGAGGACCGGCCGAATCAGCTCTACATGGTGGGCTCGATGGGCTGTGCTTCGAGCGTGGGGCTCGGGATCGCGCTGGCCTGTCCAGAGCGGCGCGTGATCGTTCTCGACGGAGACGGTGCCGTGCTGATGCGGATGGGCGCGCTGGCCACGGTGGGCTACGAACGGCCGCCCAACCTGGTTCACGTCGTTCTGGACAACGGCGTGCACGAGTCGACCGGCGGACAGTCGACCGTCGCGCATTCCCTCGATCTACCCGGAGTCGCCGTGGCCTGTGGATATCCCGACGTCAGGAGCGTTGACTCGCCGGAGGGGCTGGCCGCGGCGTTGGAAGGGAAGGCCGGGGGGCTGCGCTTCGTGCACGTCAAGGTGAAGCCGGGAGTTCCCGATGGGCTGCCACGCCCCTGCATCACGCCGGAGAAGGTCGCTGCGCGCCTGCGTCATTGGGTGCGGGGGTAGCGTTCACTTCTGGATCCCGAGCAACTCGATCTCGAAAACCAGCGTGGCGTTGGCGCCGATCTGGCGTCCGAACCCGTTCGTGTCATAGGCGAGTTCCGCGGGGATGTAAAGCTTCCACTTCGACCCGACCGGCATCAGTTGCAGGGCTTCGATCCACCCTTTGATCACGCCTTGGAGCCGAGTAACATACGGCTTGTTGCGCTTGTAGGAGCTGTCAAACTCGGTGCCGTCGAGCAAGGTTCCACGATAGTGCGCTCTCACTATATCGGTAACCTTCGGTCTCTCGCCGGTGCCCTGCGTGAGCACCTCGTACTGCAAGCCACTCGGCAACGTGACCACCCCGGGCTTCACCTTGTTTTTTGCGAGAAATGCTTTCCCTTCGGCCGCGTTCTTTGCCGCCAGCTCCTCGGCTTTTCTCCTCTGCTCCTCCTGTTTTGCCCTGTAGAGCTCGGACCTGATTTCGCGAATCTCTTCATCATTCAATCGCGGTTCTCTCCCGGCAAGGACATCGTCGACGGCCATGTAGACTGCACTCAGATTCACCTTGACCGCCTGGTTTTGGAGGCGTTTTCCACAGGTGAGCCCCGATATGTAACTGGCCTTGTCCTCCAAGGTCTTGAGCTCGATTTCGGACGGCTCCTGGGCAGCTCCCGTCGGCGGCCTTGTCTCTCCCGGCTTTTTCTCTTCCGTCTGGGGGTTACTCGCACAACCCAGGAAACCCAAGCCGAGAGCCAGGAAACATTGCCATCTCATTGGAAAGCCTTTCTGCCAGAGGGAGAGAAACACGGGGACACGAACAAAAATTTTCCCACAATTCGCGACGTCTCGCTACGTCTTGGGTGAGTCATTCCCTTTGACCGTCCTTGAAAAGCTCCTCCAGCTGCTTGCGTAGGGACTGAACCATGTTCTGGTCGCCGGCATCGCTGGCCAGTCGCAGGGCGATTCGATAGTTGGTCCGTGCTTCCTCGAGGTTTCCCTGCTGGATGAGCGCCTCCGCCAAAGAGCGGTAGACCAGGGGCTCCTGCGGTGCAAGCTGCACGGTTTGTCGAAAGTGCGGTAGCGCCTCGTCGAGCTTGCCCTGGGATTGTAACGCGTTAGCCAGGTTGTAGTGCGACCGCGCGAGATGGGGCGCGACCTGCACAGCTCGACGGTAATGTTGCATCGCTCCGTCAGCATCGCCACGGGCCATCAGAGTGCGTCCTAGATTGTTCAGTGTGTCGGCGTTGTCGGGATTCAGCTCCAGCGCCCGCTGATAGTGATGGACCGCCTTGTCCAGCTTACCCTGCGAGTTGTAACAGGTTCCGAGGTTGTAGTGGGCCAGGGGTTGGTCCGGGTCCACCTGCAGCGCTTGCTGAAAACGCGCAATGGCTTCGCCGAGCTTTCCCTGCGCTCGAAGCGCCAGGGCCAGATTGTTGTGTGTCCGGGAATCGTAGGGGTCGATCTGCAAGGCCCGTTCATAGTGCCGCACGGCGTCGTCGAGCCTGCCTTTGGCTTCCAGCGCATTGGCCAGATTGTAGTGCGCGGCAGCGTACTCGGGGTCGGTCCGCAGCGCCTGTTCGTATTGTTCGATCGCCGCATCCTTGTTGCCCAGAGCCGCCAGCGCGACCCCGAGATTGGCGTAGGCATCCGTGTAGTCGGGGCTGGCCTCTACTGCGAGCCGGTAGTGACGGACCGCCTCGTTCAGCCGGTTTCCCTTGTGCAGCGCCTGGCCCAGACGGTAGTGCGTTTCGCCGCGGTCGTGCGCTCGCTGTTTTTCTTGTGCGGCCGTGAGCTGCGCCTCTTGCGCATTGGGATCGCTCTCGTGCTGAATCGCCAGCTGGAGAAAGCGGATACTGTCTTCTTGATAACGCTCCTCGAAGTGCCGTGCCAGAGACTTCAACCCTGGCGCGGGGCGGCGCATTGCCGACCGATGTGTGAGCCCGGCCATGGGTAGGGCCAGTTGCCGAAGGCGTTCTGGTGAAACGTCGAGGTTTTTCAGATCACCCAGCAGTCGCTCTGTTCCCACGGAGCCCCGGTAGACGGCCGCGAGGCGTCCCTGGCGGTCCAGCAGCAGGCTCATCGGCACCGCAAAAGGTGGATGCCGGTCGAACAGATACTGCAACATCAGGTCCACCTTGTCGACCAGCTCTCTCGTCGCCATTGCCCCATCGAACATCGCCCCATCGAATGGGAACGCGAGTCGTTCTAACGTGCGTTTCGCGCCAGCCGCGTCCGTGTCATGTTCCTTATCCAGGCCATCGACGCTCAGCGCGAGAAGATGGAGTCCCTCCGACCGCAGTTTAACAGCGTGCTCGGTGAAATCCTTGAGCTCGGCAGTGCACGGGGAACACCAGCTCGCCCAGAGACTGATCAGCAACGGCGTTCGTCGCGATTCGACCTCGCGTTCGGATCCCTCGAAAGTCGCATAGCGCAGGATGGGCAAAGGAAGACGCGTCGGCAGAATGACCTGCGCGGCGTCCGTCGTTTCGGCGGGCGGTTGTGTGGACGCGCTCAGCTCGAGGGGACGATCGGCATGCGGGCGCTTCCATGCGGTGGCCTTGCCCGAACCCTGCTGGATCAGGTAGTGGCCACCGGGCCGCACACCGGAAAAACTTTCGGTCTGTCCGTGTGGCCAGCGGACCTGCACTGAAGCAATCTGCTCGTCAGTGCCCAGGCCAAAGTGCAACCACTTGCTCGATTGAGAGAGGAACGCGTCTCCGGCGCGCAGGGTCTGAATCAGTTTTTTGTTTTGGAGGTGCAGGTCGACGCGCGCGCCGATCGCGTCACGGTTGCAGTCGACACCGACAAGTCGCAGCGCCACGAAGGCCGGCTGGTCGTGTGAGGCTTGCGCTGACTCCTGCCCCCTGGTCTGATTGAGCATCAGGCGCAGGCGTGGGCCGGTGCGGTTGCGTAGCCACACGTCCAGGTCGCCGTCGTGGTCCCAATCCGTCATCGCCATGGCTCGCCCGTCATCGGCAAAATCCAGGCCCGAGCAGGCCGAGACGTTAGCAAAGCTCACGCCACCCCGATTCAGGAAGGCGCAGTTGCGTTCACGACCGCTCCAGGACTTTCCCTGTCGGGCAAGGTCCAGGATCGCTCCCCAGCCGTTCGAATAATCCTCAACGCCTCTGCGTGCCTTGGTGCTCTGCGGCGAATGCGACACGACCTGTCGCCAGAAAAAACTTCACAAATCGCCGGTGTCTTCGTTGGTCAGATAGCCGTTGGTCACCACCAGGTCCGGCCAGGTGTCGTTGTTGAAGTCGGCGAAGCGTGAGGCCCACGACCAGCGGCCCATGAAGACGGCGGCCGTTTCGCTGACGTCGGCGAATTGAAGGGCGTCGGGATCGCCGTTGCTGGCAAACAGGGTATTGCCGCGCGCCATGCGCTGGTAGGTTGGAGCGGGTCGCTGTGGATCGTCCTCGGTGAATCTGCGCTGGTAGGTGACGCGTTTGCCAGCGGCGGAAAACATGTTTCCGACGTACAGGTCCATCCAACCGTCGCGGTTGTAGTCATCCCAGGCGACCGACATGCCCGCGGCCATGTCCTCGACACCTGTTTGAGCGGCCACGTCGTGAAAATGACCCGCGTCGTTGCGGTAGAGGTTGTTGCGGCCAAAGTCGTTGGCCACATAAAGGTCCAGGTCGCCATCGTTGTCGTAGTCTTCCCACGCCGCAGCGAAGCTGAAGCGACGATTGTTGTGGTCGAGACCGACCTCTGAGGTCACGTTGGCAAAACTAACCCCACCCTCGTTACGGAGCAGCGCGTTGGCAACACCATTGTTCGCGTCGTGGTACGGGATGGGTGAACCAGGCCCATCCAGGTCAAACCCGTAGGAGCACACGTATACATCCAGGTAGGAGTCGCCGTCATAGTCTGCGGCGCACAGCGATGTGGCATGTTCTAGATCTCCGCGTTTGCCCAGAAGCGTGAACCGCCCCCGGTCTTCGTTGCGGGCAAACAGGAGCGTCGATCCCGCTCCCACGATCAGGTCCTGGTCGCCGTCGTTGTCCAGATCCACCAGGAGGGCGGCGGAGCAATTCTCCAGCCAGTTGGCCCCTGAGTCGTGGGAAGTGTCGGTCACGGTGCCACCTGGATTTTGCACATAAATCCTGTTGGGCAGCCCGCCACTATCACACACGTACAGGTCATCCAACCCGTCGCCGTTGATATCTCCCACGGCCAGCCCGTGGTGCCCGAACAACGACATGTCGTCAAGCGTGCTGATCCGAACCAGCCAGTCGCTGATGGACGGAAGAACCTGCTGAGCATACGAAGCGTTCAGAGCCATCGCCGACTCGGTGGCATCCACAAATAGCTTCCCGCCGGCCGCATCTACTGTTACCCGTTCGTATTGCTCCAGGGTAATTCGCAATAGCCGCGGCGGGTCGGGATCGGGGTACGTCCAGCGGCATTGCCAAGTTGCGTTCTGCTGTACGCCTTGTCGTGCCGAACGCTGGCTGGCTTCGTAATAGATCTTCGTGGTGAAGAAGGCTTCCGCTCTGTCGAGGCGGAAGAGTTTCAACTTGGTGCGGATGCCCTGTCCGTCACCAAGACCTTCCACCAGCGCCGCGAGCGCATGGACCAGCGCCTCCGGCCCGTGGCGGACGACGGCCTCAGGAGACGGGGCCGATTCGTGGCCGACCCACCGCGTCACCACGAAGCGGCCGTCGCGGAAGACTTCTTCGAGTTTCGCTGGTCGCAGGGAAGGCTCGCAGGAGAAATCACCGGTGACAAGTGGACGCGTGTGCTCGAGGTCGATCTGCTGCGGATTTTCGATGAGCTTGCTGAGTGCTTTGAGCTGTTGGCCTGTCTGTTCGTTCAGGACCTCGGTCGGCCAGTCGTCACGCTTTGCGTCAAATTTCTCGGCCTGAAGCTCTACGGAAGTTCGAGAACGCGGGGATGGATCGAGCGGGACAATCGAAAGCGGTCCTGCACTTGTGGCATCGGCACTCGTGGCACCGGTCCCGACGGCCTGCGGGCTTCTGGCGTCCGGTTTCGTTGACACCTCCGTCGAACGACGGTTGATGATCAGAGCACCCACGAGGGATACCAGCACTGCCACCGCGGCGCACCACAGGATGTGCCGGCGTTGGAACGGCGATGTCGCGGGTTTCTCGGATGGGGACTGAGGCTGCTTGGAGCTCATAGGTGCCTCGCGTTCCACGCGTTAAGTCGAATCTTGAGCATCTAGTTAAGATGCGCCGGCAAACGAGGTCTGTACAGAGGATTCCTCGTGGATCACAGCGACCACGCCACCAGAACAGTTTCCATCTCTTCGCGGGTAAGCCCACCGTGGTGGCCGCGAAATTTGAATTCGGGCCCGCCCGCCTCACCGCCCCAGTAGACGGCCTCATCGGCATAGGGAAGGACGAGCAAGTTTCCCATGCGTTCCCGAAAACCCCGCGAAGCCTCGCCGGGTCCGAACATCCCCGCCGCTTCCAGCTCCTCGGCACGATAGACCTCTGCGCGTCCCTCCAGATCCGCCGCGAGCCGCGCCTGGACCCGATCGAGATGTTCCGGCTCGACGTAAAGAAAGTAGTCTCTTTGCGAACCCGCAGGAGCGATGGGCTCTCCGACACGGGTCTTCTTGACGCAATCGACCAGCTCTGGCCATTCGCGGTCGAGCAAATGCACGGACTCCGGATCCTGTTCCACCTGACCGTGATCGGCCGTGAGAAGAAACAACGTGTTCGTCGCCTCTCCCAGTTCAGCGAAAAACTCTCGCTCGAGCGATTCGAAGAACCTTCTCGCGCGAGTTTCTGCTTGCCTCGAGCCCGGACCGCGCTCGTGACAGATGGAGTCGAAGCGGTCGAAATAGTACACCATGTAACTCGGTGAGTCCGCAGTCCGCAGTATGTCGCACAGCTTCTTGAAGCCGTCGTACAGACTGTAATACGGTACGATGCGCGAGCCTCGACAAACCACCTGTGAGTACGGACTCTGAGCATACGCCTCATCCTGAAAAACGTACGAGTCCACACCTGCCGCTTTCAGTCGTGGGTACAGCTCCGAAGTCGGCAGGACCTCGTCCGGGGCCAGGCCGGCCGCGAGCAGCGAATTTCGTTTTGCGCTCTTCTGATGAGAGAAAAGGAGCGGCGCGATGACAGCGTCGATGGCAGGGTCGTAGTAGTACCACTCGCACACGCCGGATTGTTTCATGGGTAGGCCGGTGTGCAGCGCCGTGACGTGGACGGAGGTCGTCGAGGGGAACATCGACGTGATCTTGGAGACGACGCCGCGCTCGGAGAGCTGTTCCAAAAACGGAAACTCATCGCGCCAGCGGTCGAAAAAGCGCCAGCCGAAAGCATCGACAAGGAAGAGGACCACTTTTTCGTACCGTTGCGGCAGTGGGCCCAAGACGTCTGCGGGAAGAGGCGGATCCGCCGAGCATCCCGTCAACAACCGTTCGACCGTCGCGGGGATTCCGGAGAAACAGTAGGAGCCGTAAAGCGGCCGCACGAACGACGACGACCAACCGGCCGCATCGACCGCCGCGACGGATTTTTCGTTGATCATGTCAGCTGCTTTCTACCGAGCCCGACCCCTCCCCATGACACGATCCCGTTTGCGGGCTCGGGCACGATCCTGATACGGCACCATAGTTCCAGGATCGCACGCCTACCCCCCGCACTGCATCGCGTCCTGTGTGGGATCGAATCCAACCCCGGGGAAGGGCGCGAGCGGGGGCAGCTCGTGGCGGAACAGATACCCGAGGATACCGACTGCGTCCGTGACATTGACAACACCCGAGTCATCGAAATCCGCGGCGTCCATGCAAGGGAGCGTCAATCCTTGAAAGAGGAAAAGAACGGTGGTGATCGCGTCGAGGACGTTCACGGACAGGTCGCCGTTGGCATCGCCACGGATGAATTCCCCCCCGGCGCGGCTAATGGTGATGGCGACTGTCCCGGCGGGCCGATCGTTACCGTCAAACCCGAGAATCTCGATGCGGTTGGCCCCTGGGCTGAGGATCAACGGCGCCGACCACGTGGTCGCAGAGGTCCACGTCGGCTCGAAAGGCCGCGGCTCTCCGTCGTTTCTTCGAAGGTGGAGGGAGGTGACGAGCACCGACGCCTGTCCTTCGAGCGTCACGATCGAATTGTCGAGAGTAAAGTCTTCCCCGTTGTTCGTTAGTATGCGGAACTCCGCCGTGAGAAACTGCTCAAGGAAAGACTCGAAGAGCGTCTTACTGGAGCCAATGTAGGTCTTCATGGAGGCTCCTATGCCCGCAGCTTCCTCGAGAGCATCGAGGAACGGGCCGGCGACCTCCTCGGACCAGTATCCCTGCAGGTACTGGTGGATCATTCGGTAGTACAAGCGCTGTGTCCGCGGGTGGTGGATGAGGCGGCTCGCCGGGATATCTTGCACGAGCAGTAACTCCGGAGGAAAAGAATTCCAGGCACTCCCCATATCGAAAGGCAGGTATCGCCAGCGCATGTCTGTCGGTTCCCAGAAGAGATAGCCGTTGTGACCATTGAAAGAGACAAGCGCGTCCACGTCGTGCATGAGGACCCGCGGCATGAAGCCGCTCAGGAAGGCCTCGACGTCGACGACGCTTTCAAAGAGTTGGTCGAACTCTGCATCCGGAGTCGTCGTGGCATCCAGGATGCGGGTGCCGTCAATCAGTGGCTGCCAGTTGTCACGGGTTTGGTTGATGCCGTGGAAGAAGTAGAAGCGGTAATTTTCCGTGTTCTCCCCTCGATGGCCCAACGTGGCATCGTCCCACCTGACGACGTTACAGTCGTCGTCGAACCGGTGCCTGCCCTGCGCCTTGAGGACGACGCCGTCGCGGGCCGCCGTGGCTCCGTACCATTTCTCGATGAAATCCCTGTCGATCGGCTCGAAGATACCCGGGTTTCCCATGGAAATGCCGTTGAAGCTGGCGCGGATATACTTGTAGTCGGGCACGGCGACCGGTCTCCCGGCCGTGCCGGCCCGTCCGGCGATGAAATACGCTACTCCATCCTGTCGATCTCGGTTGGTCAAGTTGATGTCCCTCAGCCTCTCCCGGAACCGCTGATCATCCGGAAATCGCACCCGGATG
>Ga0315336_1002591_pt1 | contig 27053 bp, 25 predicted proteins | sample ASW5metaG_FD_204512 | JGI IMG/M metagenome (GOLD analysis project Ga0315336, IMG submission 204512) | Ammonia-oxidizing marine archaeal communities from Monterey Bay, California, United States - ASW #5 | ecosystem: Environmental > Aquatic > Marine > Intertidal zone | place: USA: California... | reverse complement strand
AAAGTATCCTGCAGGTACTTCAAGAAAGCGGCGTCGCTGCACCTTCATCGTGTGAGCAGGGAGCCTGTGGTACTTGCGTGGTGAGACTGTTGGTAGGCGATCCCATCCATCAGGACGTATATCTCAGTGCATCAGAACGTCAGGAGGGAAAATGGATCGCAACCTGTGTCTCGAGATCTGCTTCAGATGAACTCGTTCTCGATCTTTAGGACGCGTCCGTGCTTAAGTTATACGACTACGAGTTATCCGGAAACTGCTTCAAGATCAGGTGGTTTCTCAGTATGCTGGATGTCGAATATGAGTCGATCACAGTAGAGTTTTATCCAGGCAAGGAGCATAAGTCGTCCTGGTTCAAAGAGATTAATCCTCTAGGACAGCTTCCAGTCATTGACGATGATGGCGTTAGGCTACGAGATGCACAGGCGATCCTGGTATATCTCGCGACCCAATACGATCAAAGCGGAAAGTGGTATCCCGTAGATGATGCCCGGCAGGTCGGTGAGATATCTCAATGGCTTTCATTTGCCGATAGCCTGACGACCACCATATCGTCCGCGAGACTCACGACAACATTCTTTTTTGATTTCAATCTGGAAGAGTGTCAGGCGGGCGCCCATCGGCTTTTACGGATTCTTGATGAGCATCTGTGGTTTCAGGAGAAACAGCGCTTGGAGTGGATATGTAGCGGGGTACATCCATCACTGGCAGAGGTTGCTTGTTTTCCTTATATCGCGCTTTGCGAAGAGGGCAGAATCTCACGGCAGGAATATGCCGCTGTGCGCCGGTGGATCGACCGAGTCAAGAGAATTCCCGGGTTCATTGTCATGCCGGGGATTTTCCCGGCGGGTTCATGAGCGCAAAATGGCGTTCGGCCTGAAAGACCAGGCCCGACAGAAATTTCCGCTTTAGTCGAGGCATAAAATGACGAGTCCCATGAATGTCCTTTTTCTGATGGCGGATCAACTTGCTCCGCACTTCCTGCCAGCGTATGGCCATCCGGTGGTGAAAACACCGAGGCTCGATGAGATTGCGCAGAACAGCGTTGTTTTTGATGCGCATTACTCGAATTCGCCGCTGTGTGTGCCGGCCCGGGCGGGTTTAATGACTGGCCGGATGCCGTCTTCGATTGAATGTTTTGACAGCGGCTGTGACTATCCGTTCTCTGTCCCGACGCTTGCGCATTACCTCCGGGCTGCGGGTTACGAGACGGTACAAAGCGGAAAAGCGCACTTTATCGGTCCTGATCAGCTACATGGTCTTGAAAAAAGACTCACCACGGACATCTGCCCGTCGGATAACTGTTGGTACGGGATCTGGGATGATCCGGACCGGATTCTTGACTGGTTTCATACGCTTGAGAACGTGGTCACGGCCGGGATTGCCGAGCGGTCAAGCCAGCAGGATCACGACTTTGATGCGGCCCATACAGCGGTACGCTGGCTCTATGACTATGCCCGCAGCCCCGAGCAGCGGCCTTTTTTTCTGAAGGTCTCTTTCAGCCACCCCCACGACCCGTACGTAACCCCACCCGCTTATTGGAAGCGGTACGCGGATGCCGAGATTGATATGCCGGTGACGCCCTATATCCCTGTGCTGGACCGGGACCGTCATGGCCAGTGGCTTTACCGGCACTATGATCGGGGCGAATACGACGTCACTGAGGGGCATATCCGGCAGGCCCGGCACGGCTACTACGGATCCATCTCGCTGGTGGACGACCTGGTAGGCCAGGTGATGGATGCCTTGGTGTCGGCGCGGCTCGATCAGAACACCATAGTGGTGTTCACAGCCGACCACGGCGATATGCTGGGCGAGCGTGGTGCGTGGTACAAAATGAGTTTTTACGAGCACTCATGCCGTGTTCCGCTGATGATATCGGTCCCCGGTGAAAGCGGTTGTCGACGGGTCACGCAATGTACGTCGCTCATAGATCTGATGCCCACGCTGCTCGATCTGACACTCGATCAGGGGTGTACCGATCTAGTGGAGCCCATTGAAGGCCGCAGTCTGACGAGTCTCATGAGTGGCAGCACCGACTCGTGGGCAGACGAAACCCGGGCCGAGATTCTCTTCGAAGGCGTAAATGCCCCTGGCCTTATGATTCGTCGCGGCTCAAGGAAGTACGTACATTGGGAAGGCCTTCCCTGCAGTCTTTTTGATCTTGGGTCCGATCCCGACGAAATGGATAACTTGGTTGATGATCCCGCAAACGCAGATGAGGTTGCCGCTTTCGAAAGTCAGGCCCAGCACGACTGGCCGATTGAAGAATTGACCGAGCGGGTGCTCCTCAAGCAGCGGCGAAATGCCCTGGTGCACCGGGCCTTAATGACCGGACATCGGACACCACTTGATTTTCAGCCCTTTGATGATGCTTCAAAAAGATTCTATCGGGGACACGGCAACTGGCACGAAACAGAGGCCAGAGACTTTCTGAGATTTGATGCTGCCAAAGATGATTAGTTTGAGAAGGTGTCTTTCGAAAGTCAGAACTTTGGTAGATGCTGCATAATCTTTGACTGCTGCTCACCTATTCAGGGGAAAGGGAAAAGATGGCCATTGAGGACTTCTTCAACGAAAAAACCATTATTGATCTCAGCTTTTTCAATTTTCGAAATGCAGTCACTGCTGCTTACTTTGCGAATGAAGACCTGGAGGTCCAGAAGGTCAATGACAATTTCCGCTCATTTTTCCCCATACTGGGCAATGTAACCAATGTTTATCTCCCTGACGTTCTGGAGCAACTGGGTGTTTCGGGTGAACAGGTCGATCACTTTGTTCACGAAATCAAGAAAGAGGGACGGGTTCTGATCCCGGAGGTCCAAATCGACATCGAGGGTGATGTTCGGGTCTACTCGCTGCTCTCAACTCGCACCACCGATTCAGTTTTTCCATACCTCAATGGCGTGCAGGGGCAGTTTGTCGACCGCACACAGGAGTGGCATCTAAAGCGCGATAAAGAAGCGCTTTTAGATCAGCAGCTCAAGAATCAGGAACTAATTGCCAACAAGACCCGGGAACTCGAACGGTTGGCGAACCGGCTGGCGCAGTACCTTTCGCCCCAGATCTACGAGACTATTTTCTCGGGTAAGGAGTCGGAGACAGATACCTATACCCGAAAGAACCTGATCGTGTTTTTCTCGGATATCGTCCATTTTACGGATATGAGTGATTCGCTTGAGCCGGAAAAACTCGCCACCGTGATCAATTCTTATCTCTCCGAGATGACCCAGATTGCGCTTGACTGCGGCGGTACGATCGACAAGTTTATTGGTGATGCTATTTTGGTGTTTTTTGGTGACCCTGAGAGCCGTGGCGAAAGCGAGGATGCCCTGGCCTGTGTTGATATGGCAATCCAGATGCAGGCGCGGATTCAAGAGTTGCAGGGACACTGGAAGAAAAACGGCGTGTCAGATGGCTTTAAGGTACGGATGGGGATTACCTCTGGCTACTGCACGGTCGGCAACTTTGGTTCCAGCCAGCGTATGGACTACACCGTGCTGGGCAAACCGGTGAATCTTGCTGCCAGACTCCAGTCGCTTGCGCAGGCCGGCCAGATCCTGATCGGGGATACCGCTCATGCCCTTATTGAGCAAGAGGTTGACTGCACCTTTGTCGATGAGGTCCAGCCAAAAGGGTTCGCGCGTGCAGTCAAATTTCATTCGGTGAACGGATTCAAACAAGCCTATCAGCGCCAACATACAAGCCTGAGCCGTACACTTGACCACATAGAGGTCAATATTCTGGATAGCTCTGATATACCCGCGGCGATCCGAGAGCTCAAACAGATCGAAAAAGAAATTGAAGAGCATCTGAAGAGCAGTGAGCAGTCGGATGAGAGTCCGACATGAGTAGGGCGATGGGGTTTGAAGAGGTAGAAGGGGCTGATCAGTGACGGACCTGTCCTGGGTGCAGCAGAGGCTGTCAGGCGGGGGATTGCCCCTCATTATCGATGGCGGTATGGGTACCGAACTCGAGAAGTCCGGTGTCCCGATGGACCGCAAGGTCTGGAGCGCGCGCGCCATGTTGTCTTACCCGGATATGGTTCGGAGCGTGCATGAGCAATTTATCCGGGCGGGCGCCGAGGCCATTATCACCAATACCTTCTCTTCTGCCCGGCACATGCTTGAGCCCGGCGGCCTGGGCACCGAGGTGCGCAGCATCAATATCAAAGCGGTTGAATTGGCCCGCGAGGCACGGGATACAGCAGCCAGATCTCCCGTTGCACTTGTAGGATCGATCTGCGAATGGGCGCACGATGAGCACCCAACCTGGAACTCACCGGAAGTCGTGGGGCGTGCTGCGGCCGAGCAGGCCCAGATCCTCGCGGAAGCCGGCGTCGAGATTCTGGCTGTGGAGATGTGTGAACGGGTGGAACTTTCCGACGCCGTTGCGGACGCAGTTATAAAAGTAGGACTTCCGGTGTGGTTTGGGGTCAGTGCGCGTAGCCATTCGGATCGCGATCGTTTGTCAGTTTTTGGTTATCCGGAACGAGACTTTGAAGGACTCGTTAAGGCCCTCTCTAAATATTCGGTTGATCTGATCAATGTGATGCACACACCGGTCTCAGATGTACCCGCCGCGATTGATATCGTTCGGAACTATTGGGAGGGGCCAGTGGGTGTCTACCCTGAATCTGGTGAGTTCATGATGCCGAACTGGAACTTCGTCGACATTGAGCCCTCAGTGCTGGCAGAAAAAGCGGTCTCTTGGGCGCAGGACGGTATCAGACTGATCGGGGGCTGTTGCGGCCTTGGACCGCAGCACATCAGCGCGTGTCGCGATGCCCTGACCAAAGCTTACGCTCCATAGTGCCCCCTGTAATCCCCACATCATCGGTGACAGGGGCGTACCTTCTGTGCAGCTAGCCTTGATCATGATCCACCAGTTCAGTCGGGGTATAAATGCGGACAGGCTGGGTTCTTCCCCGTAGGGAGGTCTCACCCAGTTGGGAGAACTTGATTCCGGGGCAGCAGTCGACAATCTCCCGGGCCACGATCAGTTTCGGCTCATACTTCCGCCCAGCGAGTGCTTCCAGTCGGGAGGCGACGTTGACTGTATCTCCGATAACGGTGTAGTTAAACCGGCTCTTTGATCCGATATTGCCCGCGACAACGGGGCCGCAGTGGATACCAATACCAAAATTACAGGTTGAACCCTGATCTTCGTTTGCGCCATCGCTGTGTGGTGCAATCAGGACATTGGCCTGGCTGCAGATTGCCATACCGGCTTTCACCGCGTTGACCGCGTGTTCGGGATCATCTTGTGGTGCTCCAAAAACTGCCATCACCGCATCGCCGATATATTTGTCAATCACGCCGCCATGCGCCTCGATGATTTCACTCACCTGGGAGAAAAACCGGTTCAGCGAGTGCAGAACTTCTTTAGGCAGATGTTGTTCAGACATTGAGGTGAAGCCTTGGATATCGCAGAAAAGGACTGAGACCTCACGCTGTTCTCCCGCAACTTCAATCTGTCCTGACATCAGTTTCTTGGCGATTTTTGGGGATACTACCTTTCCGAGCAGGTCCCGGACCCGTTCTTTCTCTGCCAGGCCAGTGACCATCTCATTAAAGGTCCGGGACAGTGTGCCGATCTCGTCTTTTGAAGACACAGTAACGCTCGCCTCTAAATTACCTTTCGCCACCGCATCTGCAGCAGCGGAGAGCTGTGTAATGGGGTAGGTAACGCTCCGGGAAAGACGTACGGTAGCGATCGCAAAAACAATGACTGCCAAAAGCAGAATCGCCACGGCATACCAGAGCAGCCGTTGATAAGGCGCCAGCGCTTGATCCAGTGACTGCTGGACGAATAATGAAAAAGGAACATCGTCAATAACGTCCAGAATGATCTGGCTGCCTAAGAAGGTTTCCTGATCGGATTGATACGCTATCAATCCAGCTACCGGGCTCGTAGTTTGTAGAAAGGCAGCCAGATCGGTCTGTGTTTTTCTGTCCAGGCTCGAGGCAACAACCCGGTTCGAATGCTGAGTCCCATAGACAAAGGTCACGTCAGACTGGGTTAGCGTCGACAATTCTCTTGCCATCTGCGGGCCTGTACGAAAGCCGCTAATGATCCACGCATCCAGATCGGGTGCCAGAAGCGGTGTCACAACCAGCTGGTATACATCCCCGGTGAGATCGGCGTACGTGGTCTCTTCACCAGTGTCGCTGTCATAAGCCGAGTCCAGAAAGGACATCCACGGAATAGATTGCCCATTGAGATCATCGTCGAATGTGTTGGCAAGTACGAGACCATCGAGGTCACACAGCATCATCAGTTCTGCGTCACCGAGGCGCTCCTGATGATTCTGCAGGGCCGTCTTGATGGTGCCGGTGTCACCCGTACCATAGGCTGTCTTAAAGCCGTAGTCTCCCGCCAGCAGTCGAACATTTCGTTGAAGATTTTCGACGCGGGCGGTATGTAGTTTGTTTACCGTGGTGAAGGTAGCTGCAAGAGACTGCTCAATTTCACTGGTCACTGTCTTACGACTGATCTGCCCGACCAATGCCATGACCAAAACCAGTGAAAACACCAGCAGGCTGCCAAAAAGCAGGGAGACCCTTGTCTGAAACCGCATGCTGCGCTACCTGATCCGTTCAGCGATGAATCGGACTTGGCCAATTTCTGCTGGCGGTTACCATTATTGTAATAATCGTGTCGATAACTAGTAATTCCCTCCTTTTTCTTCTGGATAGGCCGAGGTCGCCGGTTTCGTTTTCTTATGAACCGATTTCCGCAGCCTTAGGTCTACCGTGATCTCATTATTTTGGCCATTGACCATGGTTAGACTATGTCTGACGATTCGCTTGGTGTTGCGAAAGCGTGGATTCCATACCCGGACTTCGTATTCTCCGGCAGCAAGCCCGGTAAACATCACCGGGCTGCCTGATATCTCTTTGACAAGATCGCCTTCATTTACGTAAATGTAGGCGATCATCCAATCATGAATGTTGCACCCCAGTTTGACGATGCCGTGATTGTTCAGAATGACTTCCTGTTGGGAAGGTCGTGAAAAGAGAGGAATATCGAACTGGTTCCCTTTGGAAAGTGAGTAGATGTGGTGCTTGAAAGAGTCGTCATTCAGCAGCAGGATTGTTGATCCTTTGGGGACAACCGAGATCAGCGGGTCAAAGTCTTTGTCGATCTGGTTGATGACGTGAGCCTTTTGCGATGCCGTGACGGGGCCAGGCCCTGCCAACTCGACAATTGTGCCATCCAGAGGCAAGTTCTTTTTTTCATTCAGATGGATGGTGAGCTCTAACGCTACCGCCGATGAGCAAAGAAGAATGCCACAGAAGATGGAGCAAATTATCTGGGATGGTGTGATCCGCCGACGGGCCGGAGAAAGCGGGTGCAAATAGTTGAGTAGTTGCATTCGATTAATCCTCGGTTTCGCAGGTTATCCAGTCGACGATGTAATCTGGAAGTTGATCATCCTGAACATCGGCTTCAGAAATTACGCGCTGGGCGACTTTTAACAAGCTGATATCAACATCTATTGAACGATTCTCATGCTTGAGGCGATAGGCACAGGTCGTCGGCATAATGTCGAGAATGGATAGATCATTGGGGGACAGTTTTACGCATTCAGGGTTGATACTGCAACGGTTGGCGTAGTCGGTACATCGGCAGGTTTCGGTCTCGAGGTATCGGCAGGCGACGTTGGTGTAGTGGACCTTGCCGGTATCTTCATTCTCCAGCTTAACAACGCAGCAACGACCGCATCCATCACAAAGGGCTTCCCACTGGGTGTGATCGAGAGACAAAAGAGGGCTGACCATGCTTAAAATCCCCACCAAAAGCAAGCATTCTGCATCACCGCGCTGCGAAACTGAAGCAGATGAGATGACCGTTCAATAAAAAAAGGGGGAATATGGACCCGCAAGACAGCAAGCAGTTGATCATGGCGCTTCACGAGATCTGGAACAGCGGTAACGTCGGTAACATTCCGGATGTTTATGCCGTTGATTGTATCGTGCACTGGGCCAAGGGCTGGGGTCCTGCGTCCAGAGGGTATTCACAGATCAAAGATGCAATTCTTCATACCCGGAGGACCTTTCCCGACTGGCACGAGGAGGTTCTGGATATGATCGTGACTCCGGATAAGGTTGTCACCCGGTACCGCTCAACGGGGACCCAGCACGGGGAGTATCTCGGAAACGCGCCGACAGGACGAAAAGTCGCATTTGAGGAGATCTCAATCTACCGCATTGAGAAAGACCGGGTGGCAGAGCAGTGGTGTCTGGGGGATGATCTACACTGCATGGCACAGCTTAAGTCCGATGACGGTTAGCGCGCCTCACAAGGCAGCGATCTCGATACGTTTATGAATCCCGATATGCGCAGACTGGCGATCCTCTTGATGATTGCGAGTTCCGTTGTGATCAGTTTCTCTGGCTTGATCGTCCGCCTGCTGGAGGTTGGGCCCCTCGTAATGAACTTTTACCGGGGACTGTTTCTGATGTGTGCCGTAATGGTGCTGTTGGTCGTGCGCTATCGGGGTGCCACGGTCATCCGCGTCATAGGGGTAGGCTGGCCCGGAGTGATTGCCGGGATCATGCTGGCAGGGGCCGCCATGACGTTTCTGCAGTCGCTCACGCATACGACGGTTGCCAATACCTTGTTCGTACTGGGTGCGATTCCTTTTGTTACAGCGGCTCTTGCCTGGGTGTTTCTAAAGGAGCGTCCCAATCAGGCGACGCTGGTGACGATGATCATCGCCTTTGCCGGAATCGTCATTATGATCGGAGAGGGCTTTACCATTGGCTCGGCCTATGGAAATGTCATGGCCTTGTTGACTACCTTGTGTTTTTCCATTTATGCGGTACTGGTGCGCCACAACCGCCAGGTGGATATGCTGCCCGCCATCCTGATCTCAACCATCATCATCATGGCGGTTGTGGCACTGGCGCGCCAGGGTCACCTTGAAATCTCACGCCAGGATTTCCTGCTCTGCCTGCTTTGGGGCGGGATAATGTCGGGCTTTACCAGCGCCTGCTTCATCGTCGCTTCCAGACACATTGTTGCCGCCGAACTCACCATATTCATGCTGTTGGAATTTGCGCTGGGGCCTGTCTGGGTCTGGCTTTTTATCAATGAAATTCCGTCGCGATGGACGCTGGTCGGGGGTGCCCTGGTGATCTCCGCTGTGCTCGGACGGTCACTTTCCGAATTTCGATCCCGCGGCTCATCTGGCAGTTCTTCCTGAGGTGCGCTGATACGGGGGCGATGAGACAGCAGTCAGGCGGGCATCCCGTGAACCACGCCCTTTTCGCTACCGATGACCCGGGTCTGACGCATCCTGCGGCGCCAACGCCCGGCGTCATAGCCGGCACCGCGGTGAAGCAGGCACCGGTTATCCCAGATAACGGTCTGCCCGGACTGCCACGAATGACACAGTATGTGCTCGGGCGTGGTCGTGTGTTCCAGCAGCATGTCGAGCAACTGGCGGCTTTGAATCCCAGACAGTCCAACGACCGATCGCGCATGGGAGCCGATGTAGTAATTCCTTAGCCCGTTTTCCGGATTGACGCGTACCATGGGGTGCATCACCGGCGGCAGTGACGCTGCATGATTGGGATTAACGGGAGCAACTGTGCTGCGAGAAAAAACATAGTCGTGAATGACATGCAGCGGTGCAATATGCTGCTGCTGGCCCCGGGATAAACGGTTGTACCCTGAACGCATACTGACAAAGGCGGTTTCCCCACCGGTGGGTGGGACTTCATAAGCATGCAGGATCGAAACAAACGAGGGTGTCTCGCGGAACGAAGAATCAGAGTGCCACAGCTGGTTGCCGCTCTGGTAATGGGCGTTGGCGTCATCCTGCACGCTGCCGTCGTCCTTGATGTTGCCGACGGTACCGAAATAACTAACCTCGCCGGTGCTTCCAAAACGCACATGTTCGGCTTCAGGTTCGCCAAGCAGTTGTGTGAATGCGAGCTGCTTCTCGTCGCTCATGTCCTGATCAGGAAAACACAGAAAAGAGTATTCGTCGATGGCGCGACGTAGGGAGTCCAGCGTGTCGGCATCCAAGGCGCCGCTCAGCGTGACCCCGGTGATGCTTGCCCCGAAATCCTCGTGTAGTGGCTGAATCTGCACAAGGCTTCTCAATGTGTCGAATAATCGGATATCGAATACCCTGAGAATGCAGTGCGGCGCATCTCCCGGCGGTATCCATGATAGTCGTTCACCGCATAGTGCTGCGTGGAAAAGTTGTCCCAGATAGCCACCATGCCCCGAGACCAGCGAAGGCGGCAGCAGAACTCAGGCTGCGTCGCATGCTGAAACAGGGATTCTAGAATCGGTCGGCTTGCGTCTTCACTCATGCCGTCCAGCCGCAGCGTATAAGTGGGGTTGAGGTAAAGCGCCCGGCGTTTGGTGACCGGATGGGTAAGAACAGCGAGATGAAAACGCTCCCGGTCGGCATCAGGGTCGTTGCGAAGAGAGCTGCCCTTCATGGATTGTTCCTCCACAGGTGGTGCCCACTTGATGCCGTAGGGTTTTCCCACATGAACGAGTCTGCGGTCGTTGAGAATCTCTCGAAGCGGCGGAGCAAGGGCATCCCAGGCCGCCTGCTGGCTTGAGAAGAGCGTGTCCCCGCCGAAGCGGGGCACTTCCAGAGCACACAGCACCGAGCCGTTGGGGGGTTGGTCAAAGAAACTGAGGTCGGTATGCCACCCGCCTCCAAAAACCCCCGCCCGATCATCAGCTTCTTTGATCACGTGGGTCATCTCCGGATAGGGATCTGCACCGGGGGCATAGGGATTCACCATCGGTTTTCCGAAGACTTCAGACAAACGGCGGTGCTGACCGGCATCAAGATGCTGATCGTGGATCACCAGCACCAGATGTTCATCGAGCGCAGCCCGAAGTTCTGCCCCAAGGTCAGTAGAGATGGGCTGTTTGAGAACAATGCCCGAGAGTTCCGCCCCTATAGTTCCGGTAAGCGGCGTGATCTGCATGATGAGTAATCTAAAGTCAGTTGGCTTGCTCAGTTTCTGACGGCGCTTGGCCACAGCGTCGGAAACAGTGATTCGGGCATTCGCGTTCCCGGAGTGACACCAAGGTCTTTTAGGGGAGGAGAGGTCTCACCGGCCCGCTCACAGTAGACCATGTCATCACCTAGCCACCTGGTGGAAAACGCCCTACGCCGGGCTTTAATCGGAGCAGCCGTTGTACCATGTAGTGTTCGAAAGTCAAAAAGCAGCGTATCTCCCGGTTGCAGTGCAAAAGCGCGGATGTCTTCCTCCCGAAAAGTATCCTCAAGCGACATTACCGAGGTCATCTCCTCTTCATCCTGGACATAATCGGCGCCATCGACAAAATGACGGGGAAAGTACAGTTGCCCACTCCGATGGGAGCCCGCAAGAAAGCGTACTGCGGTCTCAGCTGGTGCCTCATCTAAAGAAACATAAATACTCACGTTCTGATGTCCATCGACACAGTAATAGGGCAGATCATGATGCCACGGTGTGGCCGTCTGTGTGCCGGGTTCTTTGCAGAAGACGTGCTCGTGGAAAAATTGTGCCCGCGACGACTCCATAAACTGCGCTGCCATGGCAGCGGCTGATGACTCCGAGATAAATGCGGTGTACTCAGGCATCCTGTGCCAGTTGCAGTAACTGTCGAAAAACCGGCCAGTGCCGCCCGGAGCCACGCTGTCACACGGAAAAGCGTAATCATCAGGCTGGTCCATGTTACGCTGTAAACCAGTCCTTAAAGGGTCGACCCATTCTGAGAAAAGTCCTTTAATAAGGATGACGCCCTCGCGTTGAAAAAGGGCGATGTCTTCTACATCCGCCTCAAATTCTGATGGTGCGCTGAGACCCTCAATGACCTCAGCCGAAGGTCGCCAGTCAACGGTGGTGTTATTACCCTTTAATTCTGATACCTGCATAAGTGTTCTCGTCAAAACGGAAGATCAGTTCCTCGGGATGATCTCGAAACCAATTTTAAGTAACAACGATGCCACCCCACCGTAGCACAATTTTCTATGGAAGCGAGGAATATACTTTGCGGTCAGGGCTTACCAGGGCCTTCGTCATCAGCAGTCTTTAGCCCGTGTTCTCAGAAGGCTTTAACGCTAGAAATTGACCCCATCGCTGAGCCCCGATCCGAGCGCGATCAATTTTTCGATGCCAGTCGGTTTGGAGACTCTGACGAAGGTCGTCGTCGATATTCAGAGTGCCGATCGTTTTGAGTTCTGCTTCACTGAAAGCGATAAACTGGTCCGTGACATCGGTTGCCTCCACCACCTCAAATCCCGCTTCTCCCAACAAATTTTGGTACTCAGACACGCTGCACAAGTGATAACCCCTACGCTTAATGTACCCCGTGAAATCGTCAGACCATGACCCCTCTGAGCAACAGTAATCGGTGAACAACAGTTTTGCGGATGGCTTGAGTGCCTCGAAAAGGATCGCAAACAGTTTTGTTTTCTCTTTGATGTGCAGGAACACATCTCTGCTGTAGATGCCGTCGTAAACATTTTTTACATCGATATCCAGACAGTTCTGGTTGTGTAGCGAAAGCTGACCGGCCAGGCCCATTTCGGTTAACCGCAGCTGGGCCAGAGCGAGCATGTTATCTGACAGGTCAATGGCATCGACGTTGAGACTGAATTGCTGCTTCATCAGGAATGCGCTTCCACCGAGCCCGCACCCGGCATCCAGGACACGACCACCTGGTTCGACGCCAAGCTTCTCGATTAACTCAATCGCGCAGCGCTTGCCGCCCGGGCTGACAAAATTAGCACCGTAAACCAGTTCGTACTTGAGGATGGATTCGCGTGTGTATTGGCCCGAATCCAGAAAGGTCTGGTCTACACCGGCTTCGCTATGTGCTGGGACCATCTTGAACGGCCGCAAGGTGTTTGGAAAACGCTTCGGTCGCCATCAACGTTCGGCATCGTTGGAGCCGCTCCACGGCATAGGCCCAGAAATCGTCGACGGGATTCTGGTTGGCGTGTTGAACGACACCCCACAGCGTCCACAGGAGATCACACATCGCCTTGTACATAATCATCCTGCCCACATCAAAAGGATCGGGCTCATGGCCAAAGTAGGCCGATAGCAGAATGCGATCTTGTTCAGCTGAAAAATGCCCTTCGACCGCGAGGTCGCCCAGATCCCACATGGGATCATTGTTTCCCGCATATTCAAAGTCGATGACAAAAACCTGGTTTCCATCGTCAATACAGTTTTCAACCATCGGATCGCAGTGGCAGGGCGTTGAAGGCAGAGCGTGCCTTGAAAGCGCGCCGCGCACGGCCTCGCCACTTTCCTGCACCATGGCATAGCCCTCCGGCAACTCCGCCTTGAGTTGGGTTAGCACCTCAAGGTACTGATCGATCTGCTCGAACAGATCAAAATGCCCGTCGAAGAGCTCGGGACTGTCATGAAGTCGCCGAAATGCCCGCCCCGTCCGCTCCAGTACGGCCGCATCCTTGAACCCGTCGATGTCAAGAGTGATCGCATTTTCGATAAAACGTGTAACCATGGTCCCACTACTTGAATCAAAATGGACGATCTCTGCATTGACCCCGACATCGGCGGCAATCTGCGCGTTTTTCTGTTCCCGCTTTCTGTCGATGTACTGCTCTGTACCTTCTCCCGCCAAGCGAAGTACGAATCGTCCATCGGGGGACTGCACCAGGAAATTACGGTTAGTCAGACCTCCGAGCCTTTCCGCGGCAAGATCTTTTAAATCGTATTGATTGAAAGGCGGAACCGAGATGAGCGCTTCTTGAAGTGAATCATCCATCGGACAGTCCTCCAGTTAAATGGCCTCGCGACTTAGCTTTACAGCGGTTTTGCCGCATCTAGTTTCTCGGCAAGAAATTGTCAGGATCATAAAGCCCTTTGCAGCCGACCGTTTCAACTTTCACGGGAAACGGCTCGTCGAAATACTCAATCACCAGCGTCCGCCCTTCCTGGGCGTAGGCTTTCGGAAGATAGCCCAGCGCAATGTTCTTACCCACGGAGGGGCCATAGGCGATGCTCGTCGTATATGACCGTCGTCCGAGGTCATCAACTAGCACCTCACCCGTGTCAGGGTCGACAATAGGGCAGGTCCCGACCGGATAGCGCGCTACACCCGACTGATCCCGGTTATCGGTCATGGTTAGGGTACAAAGGTATGCCGTCTGGGACTCACGCGCCCGCTGTGCGAGATAAGCCGACTTGCCATAAAAATCATCGTCTTTAACCGTCGGGCGGGCAAGACCCGCCTCGATCAGGTTGTATTCGGTCAGAAGGTCTGCATTTTGCAACCGGAAACTTTTCTCCAGACGTCTTGAGTTCGCGTAGGTTTCCACACCGACTGGGGTCGCGCCTTGTTCGAAGATCAGATCCCATAGCGACATTCCGTAACTGAAAGGAACGTGCAGTTCCCATCCGGATTCACCGACATAAGAGATACGAAAAGCCAGGACGGGAATTCCCTGCAACGTGATGTCTTTGGTCGTCGCGAAGGAGAAATTGGCGGGATCCAGCTCCTCTGGTGCATCTGCAACAGCTTGAATGATTTTGAGCGCATTCGGCCCCCATAGTCCCAGGCAGGCCATGTGATCGCTACGATCCTCTATGTACACACGCCAGTTGCGGTCTTCAGACATGCGCTTCAGCCAGACACAGTCGCGGTTACCGGCGTCGGCACCGTCAATGACCCGGAAACGGTCCTGTGCAAGCCGAATGACTGTAAGGTCAGCGCGGACGCCGCCCTCGGGATCCAGAAAATGTGTGTAGATGCCTTTTCCGACAGCCGTATTTCCCGCAACTTTGGCCACGCAGGTGTACTCCATGAGCGCCTGGGCATCTGTGCCACTGACGTCATAGACCGCAAAATGTGACAGGTTGATCATCCCGGCGTTATCCGACATTGCCAGATGCTCCGCATTGGAAACCCGCCAGAAATGCCGGTTGTCCCATTCGTTTTCCCGAACCGGGACCCGGTCGGCGTATTGCTCCAGCAGGTGCTCGTTGGCGGCATAGCCATGGGCGCGCTCCCAACCGGCAAGTTCCATAAAGTATCCGCCCAGTTCCTGTTCGCGTTGCCAGAAGGGGCTCCGGCGCAGACCGCGACCCTGCGTGTAGGGTTCGCGGTTGTGGACCGCGGGGTTATAGATCTTGAAAGCGCTCTCGTAGCAGCGTCCGCGGATGTATTCGGGTGTCTTCTGCATCGGGTAGTAGCGTGTGACATCGATGCTGTGGATATCCATCTCCGTGGTCCCGTCGGTCATCATGTCCACCAGTACCTTGGCGACGCCGGGGGCGTCTTTGACCCAGACGGCTTCGGCAAACCATAGTCCCCGGGTCTTGGGGGATTCGCCAATCGATGGGCCGCCATCTGCCGTCACCTGTAGTAATCCGTTAAAGGAATGCCGGTCGTTCCAGCCGAGTTCCCCCAGTATTGGGGTCAGTTCCATAGCCCGCTCCAGAGGCTCCATGATTTGTTCCAACTCAAGATCGCGCTGAGACGGGGACCAGTGGGACTCACCTTTCTCGAGCAGATCCTTAGGGTGGACCAGCCTCGGATCTTTCTCCTCGTAATAGCCCCACTCGATCTGACCGCCTTCGGCTGTCGTCGGATCTCCGGTATCACGCAGGTAGGCAGAGTTGCCCTGATCGCGCAGAAGCGGATATCCGATCTCCTTGCCAGTGCCGGAAAACGCTTCATAGGGCCCAAAGAAGGACAAGGGATGATCGACCGGCATGATCGGGAGATCCTCCCCTGCCATCTGGGCAATCAGTCGGCCCCACAGTCCCGCGCATACCACCACGGTATCGGCGGCGATCGTACCCCGACTCGTTTCTACGCTTTGGACCCGGCCGCCTACAATACGAAAACCGGTTGCTTCGGTATTCTGAAAGACCTGTAATTCGCCGCTGGCCTCTGCCTGTTCCACCAGCTTGCCAGCGACGGTCTGGGACCGCGGGATCACGAGACCTGCATCCGGATCCCACATGGCGCCCTGAATCATGTCCTGCTCAATGAGCGGCATTTTTTCTTTCGTCTCTTCAGGACCGATCATCTTGACGTTGGTTCCAAAGGCCCGTCCTGAGCTGACCTTACGTTTGAGCTCAGCCATCCGTTCATCGTCATCGTGGCGTGCTACCTCCAGACCCCCGATACGGCTGTAATGACCCATCGCGGAATAGAACTCGACGCTGTAGCGCGTGGTGTAGCAGGTCATGTTGTCGTGTGCCGTCATGTAGCAAAAGTCAGAAGCATGCGAGGTAGACCCGATATCGGTGGGGACCGAGGATTTGTCGATCCCGACGATGTCTTTCCAGCCTTTAGCGATCAGGTGGTGGGCGACGGATGATCCTACGATGCCGCCGAGGCCGATAATGACGACATTCGCTTTTTCGGGAAAAGTGGCCATGGATAACTCCCTGATCTACTGCATGAATTCTGTTAACTGAGGTGCGACGGTCCGAGAAAGGTCTAAAGCCGGATTCCTGCCGCAGGACAGAGGTTACGCTCGTGTTCCGTGAAAAATCAACCGAATCTGCGAAGCATTCATTAGCCGGAGGGCCTAGTGAGTGCTCTGACGCCGACCTTCACATGGAAGCACTCATCAGGGCAATTCCGCAAACTACAACAACGGCGGCACTGAGCCGAAACAGCAGATGCTGTTCTTTGAGGAAAAATGCACCGATCAGGACGGCAATGACAACACTGGTCTCGCGCAGCGCAGAAACCCACGCCATCGGATGCGTGCTCATCACGTAGATCACGAGCCCGTATGCCAGCGCCGCAACAAGACCACTGAGCCACAGACCCTGCCAGTGATCAAGATAGTAGCGCCTCCAGGTTCTTCTACGCATCGCGATGACAAAGGGGCAGAAGGTCACCGCCTCCAGTACGAACAGCCAGATGATATAACTCAGTTTTGAGCCGGCCTCCCGCACACCCAGACCGTCCGTCAGCGTGTAGACAGTGATCCACAAAGCCGTGCCGAGAGCGAAAAGTATGGGCTTAAAGGTACGCCTGGCGGGCAGACCGTTTTCAAAACTCAGGCTGACGATCCCGAGACTCGCCAGCGTAAGACCGGCCATTGCCAATGGTGGAAAACGTTCGCCCGCGATAAGCGCTCCCGTAACGGCGATCATCAGGGGCGCGCTTCCCCGCGCAAGAGGATAAACGACACCAAGGTCCCCATGGCGGTATCCGCTGACGAGGCAAAGGTAATAGCCCCAGTGCAGTACTGCGGAAAGCGCAAGATAGGGCCAGGATGCGGGGTCCGGCAGGGGAAAGAAGGGCAGCAGACACAGGCCCAGAGCACCCGAACACGCGTGCATGAGAGCGAGGCTCAGTAATTTGTCGTTACCTGCCTTGACGAAGGCATTCCAGGAGGCATGCAGCAGCGCCGCTACCAGGACAAGAAGCGTTACCGAGAAAGTCACAGCATTGATCCGGACATTTTTAGCCGCAGAGCTTAGCGAAGGTCCCAACGCATCAGGAGTCTGCCGCAGTCTATCCGAAACGGGGATTAAATCGTTCGCCGTATGCCGAAGTCTTTTCGATAAATCGCGACTAGCAGCGCACCCGTCGTCAGCATCAGCCCGATCTGAAAAGCTGAATTGGCAATCGTCCAAACCGGGATGGCGGGGATAATCAGGATGGCGCTTATAAAGCTCGTTATAAAAATCAGGCGCGATTCGGTTTCAGGATAGTTCCACGCTTTCACAAAGGTCGGTACAGTGGCCAACGTATTCGCGGTGGTGGCGAGCAGTACTGCGACCAGGGGAGAGTCGGCGAGTTGCCAGAAGAAAAGCGCCGCCAATGAAAGCCCCCCGCAGAACCAGTCGAAGCGTCCAAGGCGCCAGTAGCTGCTTTTGTTAATAAAAGACGCGAGAAAAATTACCGCGGGAACGATACCGCCGACAAGCACCCTGACCGAAGCCCAGACGTCCGCATCCGCCGATAATGCTGCACCAAGACTGATGAGGGGGGCCAACGCCCACAGCGACCATGAAACCCGGTTGGGTTTCGTTCTGCCGGCCAGGGTATCTCGCAGATAACCATGCCCACCCCAGAGCATCAGCAGGGTGCTGATGACGACAAGGAACTGAGGGAAGGTCATCTAGGCTTCATTCGGCGATCATATAAAACTTGCGAAGCGTCTCAGTGACCTCCCAGATGCATTTGGTTCCCTTGGCAATAAAGAAGGTATCCCCCGCAGTAAAGGTATCTACGGAGCCGTCGGCGTTGGTCATGGTTACGGACCCGGAGATTACGGTCATCATTTCGTGCACGGGGTAGCCCTCGATATCTTCTCGGCAGGGGGCGCATTCCCATACTCCACTCAGAATCGAACCGTCATCCTTCTGAAAGAAGGTGTGGTTGGTCTCACTGTGATCAGAAGTTGTAAACGCGGACGCGTCGATCATGTCGGACGGCCCCATACCCGTCGTGGGGTCACCATCGGACAATAGTCGAAATACGTGGGTAGTCATCTTGCCTATTCCTTGAAAAAGTGCCGCAAAGCGGGCGTCAGGCGCGCAACTTTATAGCAACCATGTCCAGTTGTCCCAACAGTTAAGTTCACAAGAAGTATGATGAAGATTCCTTTTCAGAAAATCACCCCAGGGAGGCATTGAACCCAAGTTTGCAAGCCGGAGCTTCATGGATGGCCTGCGCCAGAAGATGCCCCTATCTGAGACCCGAAGGCCTGTCTATCAGGAGGTTGAGTGCTGTGGCCGCCTGCGTGCTTTCAGACGACGCTCAGAGCGACATGAACCATTCAGATGTAAAAAACGCATATAAGACCGCCTATTTTGCATTTGAAATCGTCCAGGAGGTATCTAATACTTGTCTCTGGGAACTCTGGAAGATTACCGCTACTAGGGGGGGTTCATGGCTATCAGTCTGTCAGTGATAAGAGAGATGTCTGGAATTACGGTACACGGGATGAGAAGCGAACAGTTTTGTCTGATGACTTAAAACAGCCTTCTATCGGTGGGACGGCCGCATCAAACTGGCATTACACGCCGAAGTTGCCGTTGGCGACATCGCCATACTTCCGCTGGCCACCTGATATCCGCGTTGTCTTGAAGTGGGTTGTAGCCAGCTGGTTCCCGTTGTCCGAGCGGCTCATCATCCTGATGCTATCAGTCGTATCGTGGGCGGTTTTTCACCCCGCCCTGGAGCGTTGCCGCGAATTCGCGCCAGACTGGATCGGCGAGATTTTCCTGCGCAATCTTGCTCTGCTATTTATTGTCGCGGGCGGCCTGCACCTGTATTTCTATGTCTGGAAGGTGCAGGGTGACGAGCGCCGGTACGATAGTCGACCGCTGGTAAAAAACAGCCGCAAATTTACCTTCGGCTCGCAGGTGCGTGACAACATGTTCTGGTCGTGCGCAAGCGGTGTCACCGTATGGACCGCTTACGAGGTGCTGATGATGTGGGCTCTGGCCAACGGTTGGGTCCCGATGCTGGCCATGCCGTCAGGCCTGCCCTGGTTGATCCTGATTATCCTTCTGTTGCCTGTATGGGAGACCTTTCACTTTTTTATGATCCATCGGCTTATACACTGGTCACCATTCTATAAGTGGATTCACACCCTGCATCACCGCAATACCAACATCGGGCCATGGTCCGGTTTGTCTATGCACCCGCTTGAGCATCTGATCTATCTGAGCACAGTCCTGATTCACTGGGTCGTACCATCGACGCCCCTACTGGTCATATTTCACCTTCAGTACTTCACACTGTCGGCGGCAACAACCCACACAGGCTTTCAGGGCATGATGGCGGGTAACCGGCTTGTTCTACCACTGGGGACATATCATCACCAGATGCACCACCGGTATTTCGAGTGCAACTATGGAGGACTTGAAATTCCCATGGATCGATGGACGGATAATTTCCATGATGGGACAGCCGATGCCCATGAACAGTTTCTGGAGCGTCGACGCAGAAAAGTCACTGCCTGAGTTGAAGGGGGGATCAGGTTGATTGAAGGCACTTTCCGAGTCCCACAGGGCAGACCTGCTCTGATGTCGTCAAACTGCCGAGCAAAAGTTTGAGACGCAGCTGCTCTTTGTGGTGGTTATGTCATTGAAATTCTTAATGTGGTGTTGAATACTCGCTATCTTTGAAGTCCTGAGAATCCCAATATGCATCTGGCTCGTTTTCCCCGTATTCATCTGGCACACCTACCAACACCGTTGGAGCGGCTTGATCGACTTTCGGAGTCGCTCGGCGGGCCCGAAATCTGGGTAAAACGTGACGACTGCACCGGTCTTTCCACCGGGGGGAACAAGACCCGCAAGCTAGAGTTCCTGATGGCCGAGGCGCAACTGCAGGGAGCCGACCTTGTCATCACCCAAGGAGCGACCCAGTCGAACCATGCCCGCCAGACTGCAGCTTTTGCGGCGAAGTTGGGCATGGACTGCCATATCCTGCTGGAAGACCGAACGGGCTCCAAGGAAGAGAACTACAACCACAACGGTAACGTCCTGCTCGATTTCCTCCATGGGGCAAGCGCAGAAAAGCGCGGACCAGGGCTCGACATGAACGCCGAGATGGAGGCTGTGGCGGATGACTTCAGGGGCCAGGGGCGCAATGTCTATACCATCCCAGGTGGGGGTTCGAATACAACTGGGGCTCTGGGCTACGCGAACTGCGCTTTTGAACTTGTTGCGCAGGCAAACGACCGGGACCTCGTCATTGATCACATAGTTCATGCGACCGGCAGCACCGGCACGCAGGCCGGGCTGGTAGTGGGTCTCAAGGCCATCAATGCCCATATTCCGGTACTGGGGATTTCTGTCAGGGCCGAAAAAAAGGCGCAGGAGGCGAACGTCCTGAGACTTGCTGAGGCAACTGCCGAGAAGCTCGGCTGCCCCGGCGCGGTGACATCTGAGGATATCGCTGCAAATTCGGATTACGTCGGTGAGGGGTATGGTTTGCCGACCCCAGAAGGGATCGAGGCGATCCGTATGTTCGCCGAGCAGGAGGCGATTTTGCTGGATCCGGTTTATTCATCAAAAGGTGCCGCCGGGTTAATTGATCTCATCCGCAAAGGCTTCTTTAAGGAAGGAGCGCGCGTGGTTTTCCTGCATACCGGAGGGTCGGCCTCTCTGTTTGGCTATATGTCAACGTTTGGCTTCGAGAATCAACTAGCATCGCCGTCTCAATAACGACGGAATAACAGAGCAAAATTCTCCATGAGTCCCAACGCGTTCGCTGGAAACTTTACCCAGCAGGAGTCAATCAGCGACAGCGCGATAGCGGCTGCAACAGAAGTTCTGCGTTCGGGTCGACTTCACCGTTACAACACGGCGGAGGATGAAGTTTCACAGACGGCGCAGCTCGAAACAGACTATGCCGCCTGGCAGGGCAGCAAGTACTGCCTCGCCTGTACTTCCGGCGGTTATGCCCTGAGTACCGTTCTCAAGGCTGCTGGTCTCGAAGTGGGCGAACAGGTTCTGACGAATTCGTTCACGCTTGCACCGGTCCCCGGCGCAATCGTCAACGCCGGCGGTCAGCCGGTTTTTGTCGAAGTCACAGACAATCTGGTGATTGATCTGGATGACCTGGCTGCGAAAGCCCAGATCAGCGGCGCGCGTTTCTTAATGCTGTCGCACATGCGGGGTCACCTCGCCGATATGGACAGAATCACGGAGATGGTTACCGCCCACAATCTGATCCTGATCGAAGACTGCGCGCATACCATGGGTGCCTTATGGGATGGTAAAAGGAGCGGTAATTTCGGCCTCGCGTCCTGCTTCAGCACCCAGACCTACAAGCATGTGAATTCCGGTGAGGGTGGATTTATTACCTCGGATTCACCGGAACTGATGGCGAGAGCCATCATGCTGTCAGGTTCGTATATGCTCTATGAGCGGCATGGCGCGTCTCCGGACCCGGCGGTCTTCTCTGAGATCCGGCTTCACACACCCAACTGCTCAGGCCGCATGGACAATCTGCGCGCGGCCATTTTGCGCCCCCAGTTTGCAGATCTGGAGTCGAACGTCGGCCGGTGGAACGCGCGTTACAGAACGATCGAGAAAAAGCTTCAAACCGTCGTTTCCGTTCAGGTTCCCGTCAGGCCGCACAAAGAGACTTACGTGGGCAGTTCGTTTCAGTTCCTGATTCCGGGTATCTCCGATGCCGATGCCCGCCAGTTTGTCCAGGCTAACAAGGAGCTCGGTGTGGAACTAAAATGGTTTGGTGACCATGAGCCGCACGGCTACACCAGTAACCACAAGAGCTGGCAATACACGAATCTTCAATCATTGCCGGCAACGGACGAGGTCCTTGCAGGCCTGTTTGATATTCGCATACCGCTCACCTTCTCGGTGCAGGACTGCGAACACATCGCTACGATCATCGCGCATTGCGCGCAGTCCCTGCTGAACAAAGCGGCTTAACGTGTCAGCGGATTCAAAACCCGAGGTTGGAATTTGCGGTGGCGTCAGGTCCGCCCGGGAACCTGTGACTGACTTGATCAGCTCTCTCGTCGGATAACCGGTATCCGGAATCGTTTCGCCTCGTCTGAAGTCCGGTCATCTTGTCTTCTGGAAATGAAGAGTAACGAAAGTCGGGCGCGTTGAAAGTAGAATGTCTACCAAACCACAATAGTGCCGAACCTCCGGAGAAGATCGGGGAAGATAAATCGAAAAAAGGAGAGGAATATGGCTTCACTCTTATATGAGGTCAAAGACGAAATTGCGTGGATAAGATTTAATAAACCCGAAATCCTGAATGCCTTCGATGCCGACGAATGCCGGCATTTTGTCAAAACACTTAAGGGGGCGGCCGAGGACAAAAACGTCAAGGCCATTATCCTTTCCAGTATGGGGCCGGCGTTTTCTGCCGGAGATGACCTCAAAGCCGCGCTGGAAGAGTATCCGCAGATCCAGTCCGGCGAGATTCACCCGATTCTCGATATCGTAGAGGACATCACCGAAAATCTCCAAGAGATTCCCAGAATCATCCGCCGGGCCCCAAAAGTCGTTATTGCGGCGGTCCGTGGTTACGCCGTTGGAGCCGGCTTTGAGATCTCAATCGATTCGGACATGATCGTTGCCGCCGAAGACGCCGTCTTTGGGTTCCCAGAGAGTAATGCTGGTATGACTATCACCGGAGGAGCGACCAAACTGCTGCCCATGATTGTCGGTTTGAACAAGGCACGAGAGCTTATGCTGACGGGAGAGTTTATCGATGCCGAAGAGGCTTACCGGATAGGCCTTGTAAATAAGTTGGTTCCGGTCGGTGAGGAAGAAAATGAAGCGGAGCGATTGGCCCGTGTGGTGATGTCCCGGGCACCCATGGCGGTCATTCACCATAAACGGATGGTGACCCAGTCGACGGAGGCCGACTTCGAAACGGCGTTGAACCTTGAGAAGCAGACGATTGCAACGCTGGTCTATTCTGAAGATTATGGAGAGGCAGTCCGCGCGTTTTCGGAAAAACGCAAGCCGCAGTTCAAAGGACGGTAACCATGAGGTTTTTTGATGACCAGCGTCATCATGACCTGCCAACCGTCCTTGATTACCAGGTACAGCATCGTCCGGATAAGTCCTGGATCCTGTCGGGCGAGCAGGTATTCAGTTACCGGGATGTCGATACCCTCTCGGGCCGGCTAGCACGGGGCCTTAACAGAATCGGCGTTGCCTCAGGCGACACCGTGCTCTGCATGTCGCAAAACCGCGTCGAGCAGGTCCTTCTCTGGTGTGCGTCGTCTAAATGTGGCGCTCTGCTGGTCCCTGTCAATACACACTACCGAGGAAGCATATTCTCGTACCTGATCAATGATTCGCTCGCAGAAACGATTGCAATCGAAGTGGAGTTCCTGCCGCAGCTCGTCGATGTTTCAGATGAACTGCTTCACCTTAAGCGGGTAATCCTTCTCGGTGAGGCGCGAGAGAGCCTGCGGCAGGTCTGGGAGCAGATCACCAGTCATTACGAAGCCTATCAATACCCTGACATCCTGGACGAGACGGTTTTTGAGGGTAAGTCCCCTGGTTACCGGGACCTGATGGGCGTCTTTTATACCTCGGGCACGACAGGGCGTTCCAAGGGAGTCACGATGACCCACGCCCATGCTTTTGAGTATGCCCGCGGCGTCACCGAGATGCTCGAATTGCGCGAAACCGATGTTTATTGCTCACCTCTGCCGCTCTTTCATATTGCGGGCCTGCTGGCCACTGTATATGCCGCCGGGATCGTCGGCGCATCGACCGTCATTGTTGGGCCATTCAGCGTCGAACGATTTTGGCAGGATGCAAAAAGATACCGCGTCACGACTACGTTTCTGTTGGGTGCGATGGCGAATTTCATCTATAAGCAACCGCGGACAGAGCAGGATGCCGAAAACACGCTTGACCGCGTACTGATGGTGCCGCTGATACCGGAGGTGGAGACATTCAAGAATCGTTTTGCCTGTCGGGTTTCGACCACCTGGGGCGGTACCGAGATGAACTGCCCGACGCAGTCAGGATTCGAGCTGACTGACAACAAGACCTGTGGCCGTGTTCTCGAAGACCGTTATGAAGTCAAAATCGTCGATGAATTTGACCATGAGGTGCCAGACGGAACTCCGGGCGAGGCGCTGGTGAGAACAAAAGTCCCCTGGATTGCAACGAATGGTTATTGGCAGCACCCCGAGTGGACCACAGCATTGCTAAAAAACCAGTGGATCCACACCGGCGATATGCTCTCGAAAGATCAAAATGGCAACCTGTACTTCGTGGATAGAACAAAGGATGCCATCCGACGACGCGGCGAAAACATATCGTCGATGGAAGTTGAAAATGAAATCAACGCCCACGATCAGGTAGTCGAGTGTGCAGTAGTCCCGGTTGCCTCAGCCGACACCGAACAAGAGGTACTCGCAGTGATTCTGAGTCAGCCTGAAGAGAAAGTAGATCCTGAAGACCTAATTCGCTTCCTGGAGCACCGTCTTCCGTACTTCATGATTCCGCGATATGTCCGTTTTGTCGAGGCACTACCGAAAACGCCAACGGGAAAAATTCAGAAATATGTGGTGCGGGAGGCAGGTCTGACGGAAGGCACCTGGGACCGGGAGGAAGCCGGTGTGAAACTCAAACGGTGAAAACGGTGTCGACAGGATTCATCAAAGAGGCACCCAATAGCGCGCTGAGGAAAAGGATCGATGTCCAGCCGTGAAAAAAGTATCAGGCGCGAATACTCGGCCGTGTATTCTCAGTTTGATTCGTCGCTTACCCAGAAAGTCCGCTCTGAGGCTTTTGAAGAAGACATTGGCCAGCACTCGTGGATAGTCGCGAATGACCTGCGGGAGTACCTGGACTGGCTCGCCCTGTCCGCGGCAGATCATGTGCTGGATTTTGGCTGTGGGCCGGCGGGCCCGTTGACCTATCTGGTAAGTCGAACCGGCGTAAAGGCCACCGGCGTCGATATCAACGCCGCCGCGCTTGTGTCCGCGCGAAATCGAGTTTCGATGATGGGATTAAGTGAGCGTATCGCACTCCAGGACGTGAGCGAAGATGCCACACTGCCCTTTGAGGATAATTGTTTTGATGCCGTGATCAGTATCGATGTGGTGATGCATCTTCCAGATCGGACGCAAAAGTTCTCCGAACTATGGCGGGTACTGACTCCGGGTGGCCGCTTTCTTTTTACGGATGCCTGCATTGTCAACGGCTCACTGTCGGACGAGGACATCCGGATACGAAGCCATTACGGCAGCAGTAACTTCGTCCCTGATGACTTTAATGAATCGGCGCTGGTGTCCGCAGGTTTTTCGCTTGAGAAAAAAGAACAGCATAGTGACGGATTGATCGCGATCTGCAGCGGTCGTTGGAAGGTAAGAGAGAAATACAAGAAAGAACTGGTAGCTGAATTTGGTGAGACCGCATTTGAACATGAACAGACTTACCTTAAGAGGCTCGTCGAACTCTACTCAGAGAAGAGATTGCTGCGTTACGTCTATCTTGTAAAAAAACAGTGAGGTGGGGTGAATCCCCGTCGCGTTAGCGCGTAGCAGCGGCCTACATCTTGGGTCTATTTTTTTGGGTCGGCGATGAGTGCCAGTCCATAGAGCATCACAGTAGCCGCGAGAAACGCGGTCATCCCGCCGACATCATGAGGCGGGCTCACGGTGTTGACGTCAACAGCAACGATGTTCAGGCCGCGAAGGCCGCTGATCAAAGAAAGCCCCTCCCGGGCCGAGGCGCCTCCGAAGGTCGGTGTGCAGACCCCGGGCGCACACGAGGGGTCAAAAAAATCCATGTCGAAGCACAAATAGATCGGCCTGCCGGCAAGTCGGTCGTGAAGTTCTGCCAATACATTAGTGATCCCGCGTGAATTTAGCGTCTCTCCGTCGATCAGCTGGTAGCCCTGTTTGCGCGTGTGATCGAAAACGCCGGGAACCGTCACCGTACCCCGAGGCCCAATATGAAAGGAGTTCGCGGTATCGATCAACCGCTCTTCGGCCGCCCGTGTGAAGGTGGTGGCGGTATTGTAGAGATCGCTTGTGCGATTGCCACTGCTGGGGTAGGTATCGGTGTGAGCGTCTATATGAACCAAAGTGAGATCGGAGTGCACTTTGCTGAGGGCCCGCAACTGCGGCAGACTGACGAGTCCGTCTCCTCCCATCGTTACGGGCACAGCCCCCGCCTGACAGATCTCTGAAACTGCGGTTTCAATCTTGGCCATGGCACTTTCAATCTCACCAGGTACGCAGGCTACGTTTCCGCAGTCCACCAGGTTCAGTAGTTTCAGAGGATTGAAGTCAAAGTCCGGCGGGCAATATGGCCGCACGAGCGAGGACTGCATACGGATGGCATCGGGACCCTGGCGGGCACCAATTCGGGTTGGGTGCGTACCACAATCAAAAGGAATGCCCAAAATCGCGGCGCCACTGCCTTTGGGATCTAAAGAGAACGGGACTCCCATGTAACTCATCGGGATAACCCGTGACGATGTATCGCTCATGGTAGGTATTTTTTGTCGGCGGTTTCCAATAGTACTCCGGGTCAGCGATCCAATTATGCTGTAGTGGCGCGCGGCTGTGCCTGCAGCACGTTATCCAGTACCCAGTTGGCCAATGCATG
>Ga0315336_1002589_pt1 | contig 27062 bp, 24 predicted proteins | sample ASW5metaG_FD_204512 | JGI IMG/M metagenome (GOLD analysis project Ga0315336, IMG submission 204512) | Ammonia-oxidizing marine archaeal communities from Monterey Bay, California, United States - ASW #5 | ecosystem: Environmental > Aquatic > Marine > Intertidal zone | place: USA: California... | reverse complement strand
ACTGGTTTAGTCCAAGCCTCATTTGTCGAGATCGTGCCAAACAAAACGTCAGAGTGGCCGACAAACATTTTGGTGCCCGCATGGACGACGATATCTGCGCCAAGGTTTAGCGGCTTATAGTAAAGCGGTGTTGCCCAACTATTGTCGACAATGATTGCGATCTTGCGATCACCGCGTGCCTTCACAATGGCTGGAAGATCTTGAATCTCAAATGTCAGCGAGCCGGGGCTTTCGGACAAGATCGCCGTTGTGTTTTGCTTGATCAAACTATCGATGTTTGCGCCGATTCTTGGGTCATAGTACTCGACCTCAATATTGTTAGCCTTAAGAACAACGTCGCAAAACTGTCGTGTCGGTTCATAAGCGCTGTCACTAATTAGTATATGATCTCCTGAATGTGCCACTGCGGTTAATGCCGTGCTGATGGCGCTTAAACCAGATGGGGCGAGCATCGTATCGTGCGCACATTCGAGCGCGGTAACGACAGACTGAACAGCCTCATTAGTTGGGTTCCCGTGGCGGCCATAAGTAAAGGAGCGGTTTTGGGTCAATAATTGTTCGAAATTGTCGAAAAGCACAGTAGAGCCGCGCACTATGGGTGTGTTCACAAAGCCGTCTTGAGACTTCGGGTTTCTACCCATGTGAGTGAGAATCGTTTCATCACCACCAAGAGGCGCATTTGCATCAGCTGATGCCGATTTTTGTTCATTGCTCATAAGTTGTTCTGCCATCAAAATTATTTTTGTAACTACCCAGAATCCGAGTCAAGTTCACTATAGCGTGGGAATTAAGTAACTAAAGGTCTTGACCGCAAGAGAAAAACCCTTTTCCATTGTCCCTGCTTCGTAGTGAAATATTCTACGAAGGATATGGCGCCTCAACTTCGGAGGGGAGCGCGCCATCAAAATAAAAAAAGGGTTAGGAAACAAAGTTATGAAGAAACAACTCGTAACAATCGCTCTCGGAGCAGTGCTGGGTCTTTCAGCATCAGCTGCTTTCGCAGACACACTAGAAGACGTAACTGCAAAAGGTTACCTACAGTGCGGTGTTTCACCAAGCACGCCAGGTTTCGCTGCTCCAGATGCGAACAACGAATGGGCTGGCTTGGATGTTGACTTCTGTCGCGCCATGGCTGCAGCGATCTTTGATGATTCACAAGCTGTTCGTTTTACGCCACTAACATCTAAAGAACGCTTCACAGCGCTTTCTTCAGGTGAAATTGACGTTCTTTCACGTACAACAACATGGACAATGAGCCGCGATACAAACCTTGGTATCGATTTTGCTGGCACAATGTTCTATGACGGCCAAGGCTTCATGGTTCGTAAAGATCTCGGTGTGGCGTCAGCTTCTGAACTTTCAGGCGCTGCGATCTGTATCGAAGCTGGTACAACTACTGAGTTGAACGCTGCTGATTACTTCTCTTCAAATGGCATGGACTACAACGCTGTTGTGTTCGAAGACCAAGACGAAGTTGTAAAAGCTTATGATGACGGTCGTTGTGACGTGTTCACAACAGATTCATCAGCTCTAGCTGCTGAGCGTTTGTCACTTGCAAATCCTGATGAGAACATGATTCTTCCAGAAATCATTTCTAAAGAGCCATTGGGCCCATCAGTTCGTCAAGGTGATGACCTTTGGTTCAACGTAACTCGTTGGGTTTACTTCGCACTTCTTGAGTCAGAAGAGCTAGGTGTTACTGGTGCAAACGTTGATGACATGCTTGGTTCAGATAACCCAGGTGTTCGTCGTTTGCTCGGTGTTGAAGGCGACTTCGGTACAGCAATCGGTCTATCAAACGACTGGGCTTACAAAGTTGTTAAGCACGTAGGTAACTACAATGACATCTACGAGCGTCACGTTGGTGAGAATACACCAGTGGGCATCACACGTGCAGGATCAGTTAATGATCTTTGGACACGCGGTGGCCTAATGTACTCTCCACCAGTTCGCTAAGCGAATTTGTGTTATGCGGCTCGGCGTCATTAGACGCCGGGCCGTTTTTATAAGGGGGAGGGCAGATTTGCCCGCCAGCTCTGATTGGGAGTAATCAGAGAGACTACCAAACTATAAAAAACAAAATAGGGTAGCTATGGCCAAGAGTCAGGAACAGTTGCAGCAAACGCGCAGCGCCACGTCATTACTATATGACCCAAAGTTCCGATCATATGCATTTCAAATATTGCTATTGGTCGGGCTAGTCGCTTTCGGCTGGTGGATCGTGAACAACACGATTACCAATCTACAAGCGCAAAACAAAACCACGGGTTTTGACTTTCTATCAAACACATCTGGGTTCGATATCGGGTTCTCACTATTTGAGTACAGCCGTTCATCAACTTATTTCGATGTGTTTCTGGTTGGTATCGCAAACACGCTGCTTGTCGCCATCATCGGCATCATTCTAGCGACGATACTTGGATTTATTATGGGCGTAGCCCGTCTGTCCAGCAACTGGATCATTGCCCGTCTTGCGACAGTCTACATTGAAGTATTCCGGAATGTTCCGTTGTTGCTTCAGTTGTTCTTCTGGTATTTTGCGGTTCTGCAAACAATGCCAGCGGTGAAAGACAGTATCGCTTTTGTAGAAGGTGCTATGTACCTGAACAAACGGGGACTTTATGTACCAGATCCAAATCCAAATGCAGCATTCCTTTGGGTGCAGCTAGCAGTTGGTGCTGTGATCATAGGTGGATATTTCCTCAATCGTTGGGCAAAGAAACGTCAAGAACAAACTGGTGAAAGATTTCCATTTGTTCCAGCATTCATCGGTCTACTGATCGTTGTGCCAACAATCGTTTGGTTTATCACAGGCGCAAATGTAGATTTTATCTATCCAGAGCTTGGACGCTTCAACTTTAAAGGCGGAATTCAAATTCCACCTGAGTTTATGGCGCTATTGTTCGGACTGGTGATCTACACTGGTGCATTTATTGCTGAGACAGTTCGTGCCGGTATTGTTGCCGTGGACAGTGGTCAATCAGAAGCCGCTCAGTCGCTTGGACTGAAAAACGGCGACCGTTTGAACCTTGTGGTTATCCCACAAGCGATGCGGGTGATCATCCCACCGCTAACAAGTCAGTATTTGAATTTAGCGAAGAACTCATCTCTGGCTGTTGCCATTGGTTATCCGGACATCGTGAACGTTTTCATGGGCACGGCATTGAACCAATCAGGTAAAGCTGTGGAAGTGATCTTCATGACAATGATGGTTTATCTAACGATTTCATTGGTCACATCAGTTCTTATGAACATCTACAACGCGCGTATCGCGCTAACAGAGCGATAGGAGAGTATTATGACTGATAATTCTGTCGCATTTGTACGCGGTGAAATGGCAGACGCTCAGCCTGCTCCATCTACGAGCAAGGGTGTCGTAGGTTGGATGCGGTTTAATCTGTTTTCAGATATTCCGAATTCAATCATGACAGTCATTGGCGCGATTTTCCTATTGTGGTTCATCCCGCCAATCTTCAACTTCTTGGTTACCGATGCGGTCTTCCCGTGGTCTGTCGTCAATACTGTTGAAGCCTGTCGTGATCACGCAGCAGGCGCTTGCTGGATTTACGTCCTAGATCGCATGGATTTCTTCATCTATGGGTTCTACCCATCTGAAGAATACTGGCGTGTGAATATTTGTTTTGCACTTGGTGCATTGACAATTCTTCCACTTCTTTGGCCTGACCTACCGCACAAGGGTTTGTCTGCAATTGGTTTCTTCGTAGTGATGCCAATCATTACGTTCTTCCTGCTTAATGGCGGAAACTTTGGCTTGGCTGAAGTGCCTACAGAAAAGTGGGGTGGTCTAACCATCACATTGATCATCGCAACAGTTGGTATCGTAGCGTCGCTACCTATCGGGGTTGTGTTGGCTCTTGGTCGTCGATCAAAAATGCCGTTTGTGAAGTATGTCTGTATCGCGTTCATCGAGTTGTGGCGTGCGGTACCGTTGATTACGGTATTGTTCATGGCTTCAATCATGCTTCCGTTGTTCCTGCCTGAAGGCACGACGATCGATAAGTTGCTTCGTGCTCTTGTTGGTGTGTCGCTCTTCTCAGCTGCTTACATGGCGGAAGTTGTACGTGGTGGTTTGCAAGCACTGCCTAAAGGTCAATACGAAGCTGCAGATGCATTGGGTTTGAACTATTTCAAAGCCATGTACCTGATCATTCTGCCTCAAGCGTTGAAACACGTTATTCCAGGCATCGTGAATAGCTTCATCTCACTATTTAAGGACACTTCCTTGGTGTCTATCGTGGGCCTATTTGATCTATTGAACACAGTGCAAGCAACTACTGCTGTCGTTGAATGGAAATCACCTAACCAGGCGATCACCGGCTATCTATTTGCCGCTGCCGTATTCTGGATATTCTGTTTCGGTATGTCGCGCTATTCCATGTATATGGAACGCCGTCTAGACACCGGGCATAAGGAGTAAAAACATGTCAGAACAAGACAAAAAAGATATCAAAGCTGACCGCTCTAAAATGTCCGTATCGGACACTGACGTTGCTGTCGAAATTAACGGCATGAACAAATGGTATGGCGACTTTCACGTTCTTAAAGACGTGAATCTGAAAGTGATGAAAGGCGAACGTATCGTTATCGCCGGTCCATCAGGCTCAGGTAAGTCAACGCTCATTCGTTGCATCAACCGTTTGGAAGAGCATCAACAAGGCCAAATTATTGTTGATGGTATCGAACTTACAAATGACTTGAAGCGAATTGATGAGGTTCGTCGTGAAGTAGGTATGGTGTTCCAACACTTTAACCTATTCCCACACCTTACCATTTTGGAAAACTGTACACTTGCTCCTATGTGGGTTCGCGGTATTCCAAAAGCTGAAGCCGAAGCAACGGCGATGGAATACCTTGAAAAGGTGAAAATTCCTGAGCAAGCTGACAAGTTCCCAGGCCAATTGTCTGGTGGACAACAGCAACGTGTGGCGATTGCGCGCTCTTTGTGCATGAACCCAAATATCATGTTGTTTGATGAGCCAACGTCAGCCCTTGATCCTGAGATGATCAAGGAAGTGCTTGAAGTGATGGTAAACCTTGCTGAAACCGGCATGACAATGTTGTGCGTGACCCACGAAATGGGCTTTGCGCGTCAAGTTGCTAACCGCGTTATCTTCATGGACCAAGGTCAGATTATTGAGCAAAACGAACCAGATGCGTTCTTTGATAATCCTCAACATGAGCGTACAAAGCTCTTCTTGAGCCAAATCCTGCACTAGGCAAAACTGCGTATCGGCTGTTCAAAAGCCGATACATCAATTGCTTACGAGTATTCAGTGATTTACAAACTTGTGGAGCGGCCCTGCGGAGGCCGCTCGACGTCTAAGAGGAACAAGTGAAAAGTTTGCGTATTCTATTTCTCTCTATTGTTACAATTTGTACGCTTTTATCGAGCGTTGCATATGCCGATACACTTGACAGTGTACTCGAGCGTGGATTTGTTCGTTGCGGTGCAACACAGGGCCACCAGGGTTTTTCAAATCTCTCAGCAGACGGTTTTTGGTCAGGTTATGACGTTGACCTATGTCGCGCCATATCTGCGGCTGTGTTTGGCGATGCCAACCGTGTTGAGTTTATCGAATATGAAGGCACAAGCCGCGCCGCGCCGTTGCAAGGTGATCAAGTAGATTTGTTCGCGCGCAATGCCTATTGGACGATGTCGCGAGACACCCAATACAACCTTCATTACGTTGGAATTACATATTTTGACGGCCAGGCCATCATGGTTCCAGAAGCCAAGGGGGTCGTCTCAGCAGTTTCACTGCAAGACGTAACTGTTTGTGCTGTTGAAGGATCGATCGAGAGCGATCGGATTGAAAAATACTTCTTCGAACATCAAATCAATTACACAGAGACTTACTACGAAGAACTCAGCGACTTACAGACTGCCTATATGGCCGGTCTTTGTGATGTTGTGACAGCTCCTGCAAGTCACCTTCAATCGCTGTTGTTATCTGAGGCTATTGATCCTGCAGCACACCGCATACTGCCAGAGCGCTTGTCGGTTGAGCCATGGGGCCCAGTTGTACGAGCTGGAGATGATCGTTGGCAAAATGTTGTGCGTTGGACATTGTTTGCTCTGCTGAACGCTGAAGAACTTGGCGTGAACTCGCGCAATGTAGAGACAATGGTTGAAAGTAAAAACCCGAAGGTAAGACGTCTATTGGGTGTTGATGGTCAGTTTGGCGAACCACTTGGTATCCCAGATAGTTGGGCACATGATGTGATCAAGGGCGTTGGCAATTTCGGTGAGATCTTTAGTCGAAATCTTGGCAAAGATTCTGGTCTGAATATTATCCGTGGCAATAACGAGCTATGGACGCGGGGCGGCTTGATGTATGCGCCGCCGATCCGCTAATCCAGTTTAGAGCTATTCGCCCGCTAGTGAGAGGCCTGCACCGTTCAGAATGTCCGGCGTGAGTGTGTTCACGTCTACCCCAGCAAGACACGCTAGATTGATGCCATAAAGTTCTGGCGCCGACCGCGGACGGTGGAATGTGTATATGCCACAGTTTGTGCAGAAGTGATGCTTGGCAACTTTCGTGTTCCATTGGTAAGTGCCAAGGCTGTCTTCGCCGCTTATCATTGTGAATTTTTCAGCTGGCAAACGAACCATTACAGCGTTCTTTTTGCTACACAGTGAGCAATTGCACTTAATCGCATCGTCCAAGTTTAGTTCAACGTCAAATTTGACGTTTCCGCAGTGGCACGAGCCGGAATACTTCTGTTCCATGTGATCTCCTTTGTTGTTTTATTCAACCATAGACATGCTTGCGCCGTCCACATTGGTGATTTGAATTGTGTTGTAGTCGATCCCGCCTAAGCAGTGGATGTTGATTCCAAAATAAGATGGATCTGAGCGTTTACGATGAAACGGATAGATGCCGCATATTTTGCAAAAATGGTGCTGTGCTACGCCCGTATTCCAGACATAAGTGGAGAGGTTTTCTTCACCAGTTAGCAGCTCGAAATCACTTTCATGAACACGTGTCATCACCGCATTCTTCTTGCGGCAGAGCGAGCAGTCGCACCAAGTGAACTCCTTGAGGTCGCTCGTGATCTTAAACTGTACTGCTGAACAGTGACATGAACCACTATATGACTGTGACATCCTCAGCTCCTTGGTGAGGCTGACTATTGATCGAAATGTATGGCAACACGTCGATTAATCTTGCCCTTCTTCTCAACCTTGCCAAAACGCATTTTGCCAATCTCTCGAGTATTGGCCACATGGGTGCCGCCGCATGGCTGCCAATCAATTGTTTCTTCGCCATCCTTTATGCGGATCATGCGGATCTTGCCTTGGCCAGAAGGCGGCTTGACCGACATGGTTTTGACGAGGTCGGGATTGGCGTCCAGTTCGGCTTCGCTTATCCACTCTTCTGTCACATCCAGTTCGCGCTCAATCAACGCATTCAATTCTGCTGCAAGAGCTTCTTTGTCCTTTGGTGGCTCTGGCATCTGAAAGTCCAATCGGCCTTTCTCGGCGCCAATTGAACCTCCAGTAACTGGCAAAGGAATGACAACCGACAAAAGGTGCAATGCTGTATGCACACGCATCAGTTTGTAACGGTAATCCCAATCGATGTGGCAAGTAATTTGGTTGCCAACGCTAGGCAGCGTTTGGCCGTCAGCGGGTACGTGAACGATTTCTGTTTTGATCCGTTCAGGGTGAATCGCTGTGGCGATTTCTATCTTGTCGCCGGATTGGGTTTCTAAAAAACCCATATCGCCGGGTTGGCCACCGGACGTGGCATAGAAATTTGTTCTATCCAGCACAATGCCGCCAAGATCATTGATTTCAATGACCTTAGCGGAAACTGTTGTTAAATAACTGTCTTCTCGAAATAAAAACTCAGTGCGGTCTAAACCACTATCCATTGTCACTCGCCATTACAGATTGAATATCAATATCCAAACTGTTGTCCAAAAATGTTGGAACTGGCAAGCCTTTTGAGTTCAAGAAGTCTTTATTGAAGAGTTTTGTTTGGTAGCGATTGCCGTAGTCGCACAATACAGTGACGATGGTGCTGCCTGGGCCCATTTCTTTGGCCATACGGACAGCGCCTGCAATATTGATGGCGCTTGAACCACCAAGGCACAGACCTTCGTCAGCCAACAAGTCATAGATGTAGGGAAGGGCTTCAGCATCTGGGATCTGATAGGCATGATCAACTTCCAAACCTTCAAGGTTCGCAGTGATGCGGCCTTGGCCAATTCCTTCCGTGATAGAGCCGCCAGTTGAGGCAAACTCACCAGTTTTGTAATAGCTGTACAGGGCCGCGCCTTCAGGATCAGCAATGCCGATTTTGATGTCTTTGTTGCGGCCGCGAAGTGCTTCAGCCACACCCGCCAGAGTGCCACCGGAGCCTACAGCACAGATAAAGCCGTCAATCTTACCGTCAGTTTGTTCAAAAATCTCAGGCCCAGTTGTTTCCACATGAGCTTGGCGGTTAGCAACATTGTCAAACTGTTGCGCCCAAATTGCGCCTTCTGGCAACTCTTTGTTGAGCTTTTCAGCTAACCGACCTGAAAAACGAACGTAGTTGTTTGGATCGCGGTATGGCTTAGCAGGAACCTCAATCAATGTCGCTCCAGCTAGCTTGATGCTGTCTTTTTTCTCTTTACTCTGGGTGTCTGGAATAACGATCACAGATTTGTAACCCAGCGCGTTCGCAACCATAGACAAACCGATACCCGTGTTGCCAGCAGTGCCTTCAACAATTGTAGAGCCGGGGCGTAATAGGCCACGTTTCTCAGCATCGCGGATGATATAGAGCGCGGCTCTGTCTTTTACTGACTGGCCTGGGTTCAAGAACTCGGCCTTGCCCCAGATTTCACAGCCCGTCGCCTCTGAAACAGCGTTAAGCCGAATGAGAGGTGTATTGCCAATGGCGTCGAGTACGCTGCTGTGCTTCGTCATAATAAGTTCCTTCTAATGTTGAGCAGACAGTAGGTACCTAATCTTGGTTTCTCAAGACACAATCTGATGAAAAGCAAGGCCTTTTCCCAATTTCGAAAAATTGAAGCATAGCGATCTACACTTTCTAAATATTAGGCGAATGCAATTCCTCGAAAAACGCGCTCTGGACAGTTGTAACTAAGAGTTGGCGCCCGCCGTCGCCAATGAGCGTTGAGCGCAACAGTGAAATAGTTTGCTGCATATTGGGCCGTAGCGACAATTAGATTTTATCATTTTCAAATGGAGTAACTCTTGGGTTTTACGAATATCAATTTTCTGGCAACCCTAGACTTATGAACCCTAACGCACTGATTTGTATGATTGTTTTGAAGGCCTGAAGCGCCTATTTTGTGTGTAACAATTGTTCAGGCACCGGAGCCATCATGTCGGCCACACAATCATCAATCTCGCATCTTCAAGCGCTTGAAGCTGAGAGCATCGAGATCTTTCGCGAAGTAGCATCCTCCTTTGAGCGTCCGGTAATGATGTATTCGGTTGGCAAGGATTCAAGCGTGCTGTTGCACTTGGCGCGTAAAGCATTCTTCCCGTCAAAGATTCCATTTCCTTTGCTTCATGTGGACACCACTTGGAAGTTTAAGGAGATGATCTCGTTTCGTGATCGGATGGCTGAAGAACACGGTTTTGACTTGATTACCCACACTAATCCTGAGGGCAAAGCCGACAACATCAATCCATTTGATCACGGTTCTTCTCGTTACACTGACATCATGAAAACTGTTGCCCTGCGTCAAGCGTTGGACGCGGGTAAATATGATGCGGCCATTGGCGGGGCTCGTCGTGACGAAGAGAAGTCCCGCGCCAAAGAACGCATTTTCTCTCACCGAAACGCACAACATGCGTGGGACCCGAAAAACCAACGCCCAGAGTTATGGCGTGTGTTTAACACTCGTTTGGCGCCGGGCGAGAGCATGCGTGTGTTTCCATTGTCGAACTGGACAGAGTTGGACATTTGGACCTACATCTACTCTGAAGGCATTGAAATTCCACCTTTGTATTTGGCCAAAAAACGTCCTGTAGTTGAGCGTTCTGGAACGCTCATCATGGTGGATGACGATCGTATGCCTTTGAATGAAGGCGAAGTACCAAAAGAAGAAATGGTGCGGTTCCGCACATTGGGTTGTTATCCGCTGACAGGCGCAATTCGTTCGGACGCAGCCACGCTGCCAGAAATCATCATGGAAATGAACGCATCGACGACCTCTGAAAGAGAGGGACGTTTGATCGATAGCGATCAAGCCGGCTCGATGGAGAAGAAGAAACAAGAAGGATATTTTTGATCATGGCTACCAATGAAAATATCCAGAAAAACAATGCTTTAGACGTTGATAGTTGGCTTGGCCAACAAACCAACAAGAGTTTGTTGCGTTTCCTGACATGTGGTTCTGTCGATGATGGCAAGTCTACGCTCATTGGGCGTTTGCTTTATGATAGCCAATTGATTTTGGATGATCAGCTTGCTGCATTGCAGAAGGAAAGCCACAATCGTACAACTGGTGACGAAGGCATTGACTTCTCGTTGCTTGTGGATGGACTGACGGCAGAAAGAGAGCAGGGCATCACGATCGATGTTGCTTACCGATTTTTCACGACCAACAAGCGCAAATTCATTGTCGCCGATACCCCGGGACATGAACAATACACGCGCAACATGGCTACGGGCGCATCGAATGCCGATGTTGCTTTGGTGCTTATCGATGCGCGTAAGGGCATTCTAACGCAAACACGTCGCCACAGCTTTATCTTGTCGCTTATTGGTGTGAAGCACGTTGTAGCGGTGATCAACAAGATTGATTTGGTCGACTACGACAAAGAGACTTTTGATCGCATTGACGCTGAATATCGCGAGTTCGCCGGCCAGCTTGGATTCAAGTCACTTGTAACTATTCCTGTCTCCGCGCTTCGTGGCGACAATATCGTCAACAAAAGCGAAGCCATGGATTGGTATCGTGGTCCTCAGTTAGTGCCATACCTCGAAGAAATTGACGTTGCAGAAGACGGGATTGAAAAGCCGTTTAGGTTCCCAGTGCAATGGGTTAACCGCGCAAGCTTAGATTTCCGTGGTTTCTCAGGAACAATTGCCTCTGGTTCTGTTCGTCCAGGTGACGAAGTGCTGGTTGCGGCTTCACGAAAGCCGGCAAAGATCAGTCGTGTTGTCACAATGGATGGCGACCTAGATGTTGCAGTCGCAGGACAAGCTGTGACACTCGTTCTTGATCGAGAGATCGATATCTCCCGCGGTGATGTGCTTTCTGCGCCTGGCAAAACGGCCGAATACTCAAATCAGTTCGAAGGAAAACTGGTTTGGATGAACGAAAACAAAGCCATGTCAGGCCGTTCTTATTTGATCAGGGTCGGTACGCAGCTGGTTCCAGCAACGTTGTCCAACATCAAGCACAAAATTGATGTGAATACACTTGAACAAAGCAAGACAGCAGCTCTTGATTTGAATGAAGTTGGCACTGTCACCATTTCGACTGACAAACCAATTGCGTTCGACCCATATAGCGAAAATGGCACCACTGGCGGTTTCATCCTAATCGACCGTCTTACCAATGCGACCTTGGCTGCAGGCACAGTGGATTTCGGTTTGCACAAAGCGCAAAACCTGACGTATCAGGATTTTGATGTCAGCCGTAAAACCCGTTCTGAAATGAAGGGGCAAACGCCACGTATCGTTTGGTTCACAGGGCTGTCCGGTTCAGGAAAATCAACCGTTGCTAATTTGCTCGAGAAACGTATCGCAGCGGAGGGCAAGCACACATACATCCTTGACGGTGATAACGTTCGTCACGGACTAAACAAAGACCTTGGTTTCTCTGATGAAGATCGTGTTGAAAACATTCGCCGTATAGCTGAAGTTGCTCGATTGATGGCCGACGCTGGTTTGATTGTTCTGGTCTCGTTCATCTCTCCATTCAAGAACGAACGCAAACTCGCACGCGAAGTCGCTGGAGACATAAAATTCATCGAGACCTATGTGAATACACCATTAGAGGTGTGTGCCGAGCGCGACCCTAAAGGCCTTTATGCGCGTGCAAAGAAAGGTGAAATCAAGAACTTCACCGGTATAGACTCGCCATTTGAAGCGCCAGAAAATCCTGACATTACGCTGAATGCAGCCAATAGAGATCCGGCTGATCTAGCAAATGAATTGTATGATCTAATGTTTGAAGGTCATCAATACCGCGCGCTCTAATTTCAAATCCCTCTTGGTAGAGATTGCGCTCAACACTTCAGGCGGCCTTCGGGCCGCCTTTTTTAGCTTGCCTTTGCATCTTGCCACTCGTAGCCGGGCATCTGATGGTAAAACCCGTTAGCAAAAGGCGCATCAACTCCATCATCCCGCATCATTTCCAACGCTTCTGCTGGACTAATTCTGTCGTCCAATACCTGCTGAAACGCATTTATGGCGCCAAAAGTTCCTTTAGATTGCGGCGAAATCCTAAACGCTTTTACGCCTATTTCTTGAAGCTCATCCATTTGCTCGACTAGGTTTAACACCGAATGTGATTGTGTTTGGATACCGTTGACCGTTAGGAATTTCTCGCCCTCAAGCGTATCTAATCGCATGCCGTCTGGGTCCTCGTCACAAACGAACAAACAAGAGTCTTTCGTTCGGTTGTGAGCGCGTGCATGGTAGCATCGCGCTGAGAGTGCCAGTGAAACACGGCCGTACACTTGTACCTCAATGTCTACGCCCAGTGGCGTCGCCGCATTCACTAAAGCAGCTACCCCTGACTTTGGAATTTCGGGATTGAGGCAAATCGAAGTGGCCCCACCTTTGGCATACACGTCGACTGCTTCTTCATTGTAGCAGTTCATAAACGGACCAATATGATGTGGTCCTTTTGCCATCTGATACAATGCAGACACGTCGTTGGCTTCAATCAGGAAGCCCTCCGATGTCGCGACTTTCTTGACTTGTCTTCGATCGATATCGGTCGTGACTTCTGACAAGGTAGAGAAAACTACGGTTTTGCCAGCGTCGGTGAGACGTTCGTAAATGTCAGGGATGAATTTGTCATATAGTGGCGCGCGTTTTGAGCAAATCACTTCGCCCACATAAACAGTTTGCACAGACGTTTCGTCAGCAACTCTGAAATAGAAGTCGCGCCAGTCATCCGCAGCCCAGTTGTACTGTATGGGACCAAGTGTCAGTTGAGCAGTCATATTTGATCTCCGGTTCTCTATCGCCAAGCTTTAGACTTGAACGCGCCTTCTGTTTCCTTGCCGCCCTCTGTCAGCGCGATAAGCTGAGAGATATCTGGTTCATCACCTGCAGCGTAGGCGTCAATCGCTTCACGAAACGACGAAACAACTGAACGAATATAGGCCCGAGAACGTTGACGACCCTCAATTTTCAAAGCGGTGACGCCCGCTTTGATAAGGTCTGGCAATAATCGGGTTAGGTTGAGGCTTACTGGTTCCTCGAAAGCGTAATAGTTTTTCTTTATCGCGGTGTCGTAGCGGCCTTTACAGATGGTCGGATACCCCGCCGTTTCACCACATGAAATACAATCGATCGCAAATTCACCCAATCGAGTGGTTAGATTTTCATTCTCATCAGGTTCATATTCCACATGACTTGCAGGAGAGCAGACACCATCCATATTGGTGGATACGCCAGTAACATAATTGGTGAGTGAGCAGCGGCCTTCGGCCATCATGCCAATATTACCGAAAACAAATGCTTCAATTTCGCAATCGATAGCATCGTGGACCCGCTTGATTTCCGCAACGGTCAGAATGCGCGGAAGAACAACCCGCTTTACATCAAACTGTTCGACGTAATAGTTGATCGCTTCGGGTGATGATGCACCAGCCTGTACAGAGAGATGCAGCCGTTGATTAGGGTGCTCGCGAGCGACATATTGGGCCATACCGATGTCGGCGATGATCACGGCATCAATACCAAGCTCTACTGCGTCATCCACCGACTTCTTCCATAGGTCCGTTCTGCCAGCGGTTGGAAATGAGTTTATGGCAGCAAGCACGAGAGAATCCTTTCCGTGTGCGTATTTGACAGCCTCAGCAAGCTCCAGCTTTGTGAAGTTTAAGCCAGCAAAATTTCGGGCGTTGGTTGGTCCTTTGAAACCACAGTAAACCGCGTCAGCACCTGCATCCACAGCGGTCCTTAAGCTCGCGGGAGTGCCCGCGGGGCACACTAGTTCAGGTTTGAATAGATTTGACATCAGCTTGTCCCTGTCACTCTGTTTGCCATGTTAATGGTTGCTTTGACCTGTTTTGAAAACGGGCCGAACGCACTTGCGACATCCTCAGCCAATGTAGTGTCCATGTCGTCCAATGCATTGCGCAACAACACGATGGCTTCGGTGTCGCCTGTTATGAGAAGGTCGCGATTAAAGAACAAAGCATCACTGTCTGTTTTGCTGTCGATCATTCTTAGAAGTGTTTTGAATTTGGCTGTAACCAACACGTCATATTCAATTTCTCCGTGTCGTGATTTAGCGACTAAGGACGGGGACGCTGGATTCGGTTTTAGCACCAACAAAAAAGGCACATCTTTTGCGTTGATAAGAAAGGTTTTCGTGCATCCTGTGTCTAATCTCTCAAACAATGATGGATGAGCATTTGTCACATGGTTGACGATGCGACGAAGGATTGGTTGTAACGGATAGAGTGGCAATACACGCGAAATTGGCCCCGCATCTGGATCGCGGTATAGGCGTGGTTGACCCTTTTGATGTTTGTTTTTCATAACGTCGATTACGACAGTAAAAAACAGAAAGGCTTGATATATATCAATTATAAAGGAAGAATCGGTTAGTTAGTTACAAAATTTGTCCGTCAATTGATGTAAAATGGCCTTCAGTCACCACTTGTAACTTGATGGTCTCATTTTATTGTCCAATTTCTACTGAACAATAGAACCTAATAATGCCGTGAGTCGGAGAAGCATATGACCAAGATCTCAAAACGACAATTCTACATCAATGGTGAGTGGGTAGACCCCATTGTTGCTAATGACTTTGACGTAATTAATCCGGCAACCGAACAATCGTTTGCAACTATTTCATTGGGTAATGAGGCAGACGTAAACAAAGCAGTTTCGGCCGCAAAACGAGCGTTTGAAAGCTATTCACAAACCAGTAAAGCTGATCGACTTGCCCTTTTGAACCGTATACTTGAGGTTTATGAACGCCGCAAGCATGAGGTTGCAGAAGCGATTACGCTTGAGTTAGGTGCACCCAAAGACTTGGCGCATGGCGCTCAAGCAGGTGTAGGCGTGGGACACCTTAAGGGGTTTATTGCTGCACTGGAGAAGACTGAATTTGAATCAAGTGTTCCCAATGGAGACCTGATTTTCAAGGAACCTATTGGTGTTTGTGGTCTAATCACGCCGTGGAACTGGCCTGTAAATCAAATTGCGCTCAAAGTTCTGCCTGCTTTGGCTGTCGGGTGCACGGTGGTATTGAAACCGAGTGAGATGACACCGTTGAACGCCATCCTGTATGCAGAAATCCTGCATGAGGCAGGGGTGCCTAAAGGTGTCTTTAATATGGTGATGGGCGATGGCCCGACTGTTGGCGCTGCGCTCTCTAGGCACCCAGATATTGCGATGATGTCATTTACAGGATCGACTAATGCTGGAATTGCGGTGTCAAAAGATGCCGCAGACGGTGTGAAAAAAGTCACTCTTGAACTTGGCGGTAAATCTCCAAACATCATTTTTGATGAAGAAGGCGCTATGGATGCGGTTAAACGCGAAGTTCGCCGTGTATTTGGCAACTCTGGCCAAAGCTGCAACGCGCGTACGCGTATGCTTGTAGAACGACCCATTTATGAAGAAGCCATGAAAGTCGCTGCAGCTGCTGCAAATGGCCAGCCAGTGGGTGATCCGAGCAAAGAGGGGCATCATATTGGTCCGCTGGTCAGCGAACTCCAGTTTAACCGCGTACAGACTTTGATAAAGGCTGGCATCGACGAGGGCGCAACTGTGTTGGCTGGTGGTCTTGGCCGCCCAGACGGACTGGACAGTGGCTACTTCGTTAAACCAACAGTCTTTGGTGATGCCAACAATGATATGCGCATAGCCCGTGAAGAAATATTTGGCCCCGTGATGGCGCTTATACCTTTTGATACTGAGGAAGAGGCGATCGCCATTGCCAATGACACCGAGTATGGCTTGGCGGCTGCCGTTCAGACCTCAGACAAAGACCGCGCACTGCGAATTGCCAAAAAATTACGCGCAGGGATGGTCTATATCAACAACTCGCAAACCGGATATGGTTCACCGTTCGGTGGTTACAAGAAGTCCGGAACAGGCCGAGAAGGTGGAGAATACGGTCTTGAAGACTATTTAGAGATCAAGGCGATTTCTTTGCCAGCATAGTTGGCTATTGAAGCCTAACAATTGGCGCAGCTCGTTCCTCGAGTTGCGCCTTTTTGTGTCTATTCCATATCTGGCACGTCGCCTGAACGATAGAGTTCTACCGGGTCGCCATATTCGCCAACCATCGGCTCCGCAGCCCTGGACCAAGCAACAACACCAGCATGATCGCTGGCAATCTGCTTTGCTTTGCTGATCGCTGAACCCTCGCTTTGCATCTGCATTGGTTCGAAAGCAGGCAGCAACTCACCTTCTTCATCACGATCAAAAGCAGCAAGAACAACAAGGTTTGGCATTATGCCTCCAGTTAAATGGTTAGATCTAGGTTTGGTCCAGCGTCACTCAACAAGGACTACAAGTACAGTTTCTCACAGCACTTGTTCTTGAAAGAGCGCTCAACGACAGCTTAACCGGATTCACGAGCATATCATCAGCTAATAAGTACTAATGGATGAAACTATTGCAGCTTAGGGAGCGTGCGATGCTACTAAACAGAGTCATGCCAACGGCTTGAGCGGATTGTTTAATGTAAGGGAGCAAGATAATGGCTCCTCAGGCAAGACTCGAACTTGCGACAAATCGGTTAACAGCCGATTGCTCTACCAACTGAGCTACTGAGGATCACCAATACGAACCTGATGATCAGGTGAGACGGGGTTTAACTGTTTTGATTGGACTTGCCAAGACCCTTTTTCCAATTTTTCGAAACTTTTCTACGCCGTGCCGAAAAAAGCCGATTAGTTGGGGCTTAAAGCGAGAAGATCTGTGATTTTATTGACGTTGCGAAACGGGTCCTGATTTGAATATTGCTTGTAATCCAAGTGACTTACGCGAATCGTGTCCATGAATGCACGGATAGAGTTGTTTTTAGCGGTCTGTCGAGTTTTCCCGATCTGCAGAAGGGCAGAAATACGCCAGAGCCCACACACTGGGTACGTCTGCTCGCCAAAGCTGCCGAGGACGACATCTGCGTCATTCAACATCGGTTTAGCATGTGCAACGAAGTCAGTTGGAAAGTGTGGTGTATCAACTGGAGCGATAAGAAGAGTGTCTTCATCGATATTCCGAGATTTTTCGCTCGCCCAAAGACCACCCGCGTACATACCGCCAAGCGGACCGATTTGTGGAACAAATGGATCGACGAGGCATTCAAACTGATTGGCAGAGTGCAATTTTTCAAGTCCACTGGAAAGCGCAAACAATTCCGTCTGATCTGAAATCGAATTGATTAGTGTATTCAAAAGGTTGTTAGGGCCTAAACGTAAGCGAGCTTTGTCGACGCCACCTAGCCGACTACCACTTCCACCAGTCAGAATTAATCCAAAAACACGCATCAATCGTCCTTACTTCAATGGCAAACTGAATATCGCAATTGCGATGTAAAGGCCAGCTGCCACGTAAACGTGACACCAAAAACTTGACAAACGCCGCGGCAATTCATATGTACCCTTTATACCAAGGGTACAAGTAATTCACGTGACGGAGAGTGTGATATGCGCATATCCATAAATGTCGATGAGGATATCCCGCTGTTTCAGCAACTTGTTGAGCAGGTGAAACAGGCGGTTATGTCAGGTGGGGTAAGACCCGGAGACGCCTTGCCTTCCATTCGCCAATTGGCCAACGACTTAGATATTAACAACAAGACAGTGGCAAAAGCCTACCGAATGCTGGAACGCGACAATGTGATCGAAACCAAGGGCTACCGTGGAACATTTGTTCACCCTGAAGCGAAGAGCAACGCAGTCGTTGATCTTACCGGCTGGGTTCAATCAGAACTGACGCAACTCGTTAAAAAACTTAAAGATGCGGGAATAACCGATTCAGAGATCAGGATCGCTTTTGGCGACGTGATGAATGACCGCGCGATAATTGGAGCAACAAAATGACAACAATCATTTTCGTAATGGTTTTTCTGACCCAAATCTATGTGATTTCAGTCTATTATCCGATGAAATTTGTCCGCAGAATTGAACATGTTTTGTTGAATTACCCAGCGAGTGAATATCCAAAGCTTTACGCAAATCAAGATCCAGTCATAGCAAGTGCAAATGCACAAAAGGGCAAAGTGATCTTTAGAAACCTTAGTCTTGCGATTGCGTTGCTTGGGTTGATCATTCTCGGACTGAATTTTGCCACCGTCTTACCAATTGGCGAAGGGAACGACGTCGAACAACATGCATTCTTCTATTTACTTCAAATGCTGCCATACATTTTGTTGGAGCTCTCAGAGTTCAAACAGATGAGCAGAATGAGGGCAAGCCTCGAAAAGACCAACAGAAGCGCCGAACTGCAACCGCGAACTCTTTCGAATTATGTTTCGCCCGTACTGGTCATTCTTGCTGGTGTGTTGCACGTTACTTGGATTGTGTTCTTTCTGTTCGTCAAAGGCGACGGCGATCTTATGAATGCTGATCTCTGGGATAGCAAAGCAGTGTTCGTTGTGGGCTTTACAACATTGGCTCAAGTGTTGTTCATCACTATCGCCATGTGGCATTTGTTTGGGCGCAAGTTTGACCCATATCTGTCAGACGAAGACAGATTTGCTCGGACAAAACTCATCCTTCAGATACTTCTGATCGCGTCATTTGGCATAAGCATATTCCTATCCACAAGCCTGCTTATGGGCCAACTAGGTTGGCACCAATATCGCTTTGTCATGATCAGTGCTTACCTGCAATTTGCCATAATCTTTGGCCCGGGCATGATGCTGCGAAGACATAAATTGGAGGACATCGATTTTAGCGTTTATCGAGTTGGGTAAATGCGACGTTGTTTAGTGGAGGAGGCGCCTAATTGCAGAGCGCCTTTTCTGCATTCACTAATTCTCGTTACCAAGGTGAATTGTCATAGCCGTAGGCTTTTGACGGAGTCTCTAAGCCGTTTGGCAGCGAAATCCAGATGACGTCTTGAGCTTCAGAAGAGTGGCGAGAGAGGTGACCTTTGCCGTGAGTGTCTTCAATTAGAATATACTCACCAGCTGAGACTGACCGGGTCTCACCGTCGCTTGTTTCATACACTACCGTCCCATTTAGCCGCACAGTAAGAACTTTATCCGGCACCGTGTGCCAATCGACTTGCCGCATGCCTGCAGGGATGTGCGTAAAACGGATGCGAGAGGCAGGATAGTTAGAGGTGACATCGAATGGTGTAGCGGCCGAGTGAACGGAAACCTTTGTCGTTGGCATCTCTATTTCATCAAAGTGTGATTCTCCATCCGGAGTGGCATAGATGCGTGTGCACTTCATTTTAGTAATACCTTCAGTTTCATATCAAAATATGACCTAACCGTATCACGGTCTAGGGAAGGCGCAGCATAAATCAGGCGATTATGCTCAAATGCATAATCAGTTGATTTAACCGAGTTCAAAGCATCATAAAACATGCTGAAAACGCGGTGCGAAGATATCAAATTTCTGGGAAAATTGGAGGCCACGCCCGGAATCGAACCGGGGTACACGGATTTGCAATCCGCTGCGTCACCACTCCGCCACGTGGCCTCAATCTGGATGCAGTTGCTATACCAATCTATGAGTAGTTTCAAGCTATTGTTCGCCACATTATTTGAATGTTTGCGATTGGCCTGTAAAAAACCTTAAAGAATTGAATTCGCATTGCTTGCATATCGCTTTTTAGAACGATATTGATCCCAATAACGCGAAACCCCTAAAGGAACGTAAAATGGACTTTCAGCGCGCACGTACAGTAATGGTCGACTGCCAAGTTAGACCTAACTCGGTTACTGATTTTGAGATTATTCAAATGATGGGCGAAGTGCCGCGTGAGAATTTTGTTCCTGCCGATCAGCGTGAGTTGGCCTACATTGACCAACACATGCCGTTGCAAAATGGCCGTAACATGTTGTCTCCAATGCGTTTATCACAGTTGATCCAATTGGCTGAGATTAAAGAAACTGATGTTGTGCTGGATGTTGCTTGCAACACGGGTTACGCAGCTGCAATTCTTTCAGGCCTTGCTAGCTCCATTGTTGCGATCGACGAAGATGCAACCTTTGTGGATGCCGCAACTGAGTCGTTAGCTGATCTAGATATCGGCAATGTGGCTGTTATGCAGGCCGAAGTGGCTCAGGGATTCGCAAAAGAAGCACCATACGATGTGATTCTCATTGAAGGTTCAGTTCAAAGTGTTGCCCCAATACTAACGAAACAGCTGGCTGAAGGCGGTCGTTTGGTTTGTGTGGAGCCTTGTGAAGGCGTTGATTGCGCTGTGATTTACACGAAATCAGGCGGTGAAGTTTCACGTCGTGAGGCCTTTAATGCCACTGTCCCTGTCCTAAGCGCGTTTACAAAAGAGAAAGAGTTTCAGTTTTAATCTGAAATTCACTTGAAGTTTTACAACGAGTTCTTATCTGCATCGAAATCAGTGTTGCTCCTGAGCCACTGATTTGCATTTATGAGGATATTAACAAAAAGTTAATTTTACCTTTTTGCTTTTGGGTGCATAGTGGGGACTTAGTTTGTTGTTTGGGGTTAGATCGTGTTTTCAAGAATTAGTTTAGTTGCGGCCACTGTCTTTTCGGTGGGACTTATTCAATCGGCCAGTGCAGAAAGCCTGACGAACGCGTTAGCTCGCGCATACACCAAAAATCCTGCGATAACATCGGCGCTTTTGAGCGTTAAAATCGCGACAGAAGACATCGTGATGCGAAAGGCGGGCACGCGACCAACTGTCGGTTTGAACGCAACAACGCAACTTACGGCGATTTCCTCTCCGGGAACGACTGCAAATAGCGCGAAAACAACGTTGAACCTGTCTTATAACCATCGACTATTCGACAATCTCAAAACTCCAGCACAGATCGATCAAGCTCGTGCATTAGCAGATGTCGCATCCTCTGGATTGCGCAACACTGAGCAAAACGTGCTTTTGTCCGCTGCCACCGCCTATATGGATGTAGTACGCGACACAAATCTAGCCAGCCTTCGAGCAGAGAACGTGAAATTTCTTCGTGCTCAGGTTTCATCTGCGAAAAATCGCTTGAGCATCGGTGAGGGCACTAAAATTGACGTAGCGCAAGCTGAAGCGCGGTTGGCCCAGGCTGTTGCGGCTTACAAGTCAGGCGTAAACTCACTTCGCACCGCACAAGCGTCTTATGTACGTTGGATGGGCGCAAAACCTTCTGGTTTGAACACAAACTTCAAGTTCGGCAAATCTCTTCCACGTACGTTGGATGATGCGCTTAGTTCAGCGAAACGGAATCACCCCGCAATTCAAAGTGCACGAGCACAAGTAGAAGCGGCGAAATATGGAACGGACGCGGCATTGCGTGCATTCGGACCAACGTTTGATCTAATTGGCTCGATCTGTGCACTTGAATGTGGTGTGGGCTCGCAAAATGGCACAACTGGTTCAGTTCGTTTGCAGCTTTCTATCCCGATTTATCAGGGCGGCACTTTGGGCGCTTCAGCGCGAAAAGCCAATCTTTCTCATGTTAAAGCAGAGCTTGATGCACGCTCAACTCAGAACCAAATTGAAGAGAGCGTGATCTCTGCTTGGTCAGGACTACAGTCCTCTACAGCCATGATCGAATCCGCGAATGCGTCAGTTAAGGCAAGTCAGATTGCTTTGGACGGCGTCATTGAAGAGCAAAAAGTAGGTCAACGCACAACGTTGGACGTGTTGAATGCTCGTGCAGAACTAACAAGTGCAAAAGAAGGGCTATATACCGCTCGACGCAATCGTGTGGTTGCTGCATTCTCCCTTGTTGCGGCCTCCGGGCGTCTTGACGCTGCTACATTGCACCTTCCTGTGACAATTCAAACTGGCGACGGATACCGCGCTAAAGTTGAAGATATCTGGAGCGAATTGCGCGATTAGTCGTCAATAGTTAAGTTCTTGGTGGAAAACCCGCGTTTCTTAGAGAACTAGACTCATATATTAATAATCCGCAGAATAGGCTTAATTAGTGCGAATCGCGTCGTGTGTTTGACGTGTTAGGGGTTCGCTCGATTGTGAGGCCAAGATGAATCAAGCTGCGTCTAAAGAGCCATCCATGGACGAAATTCTGTCTTCAATTAGACAGATTATCGCGGATGACGAGCCGTCAGCACCTGCTGAATTGCCAGCAGATATAGCGCTAGCAGAAGAAGCTGCTCCAGCACCGGAGCCAGAAATGGCTGCGATGCCAGATGTTGTTGCGCACGCTTCACCAGAACCCGTACCAGTTCAAGAGCCTGAAGAAGACGCTGCCGACGCCATGATGGCGATGGCCGCGGCAGAAGCTGCGGCAGTTCCAGCGATGGAAGAGCCAGCAGAAGATGCTCCATTGTCGCTCGGCGTAGACCAGATGCTCAATCCACCTGCTGCGGCGCCAGCTGTTGCAGAGCCAGAAATAGAAATGTCAGATGAAGATGCGCCGCTTTCGCTGAGCCCTGACATGATGCTGAACCCAGAGCCTGCAGCGCCGATTGAGCCGCAGTTTAATGAAGATGGTGATGAACTTGTTGCTCAGATCGCGGATGAAATTCCCACGGAAGTCGAACAAGTAATACCTGATGACATTGCATTTGTTTCTGACGAAGGTGACGTTGAAGAACCAATCGACGTTTCAGCGATGATCGAAGATGTGGTGATAGAAGAGCCCGTGATTGAAGCAATCGCGGAGCCCGCTCCAGAGCCTGAAATGGCAGCTAGCCCGTTGCCGGATCCAGATTTGACTTCAGATATGGCAGAACAACTGCTTGAGCCAACTACTCAGGCCGCAGCAACGAGCGCATTCAGTCAGTTGGATGCTTTGACTTTATCTGGTGGCAATGGCCAAACAGTTGAAGATTTGATCCGCGAGATGTTACGCCCAATGCTCAAAGGTTGGTTGGATGAAAACCTGCCGAGTGTTGTCGAAAAGCTTGTTCAGCGTGAAATCGAGCGCGTTTCTCGCGGTAACCGCTAGCATTCATTGCAAATTATGACGTCGGCGCTGTTGACAGCGCGGCGTTGCTTCGCTTTACACCTAAACCTAAGAATTTTTGCCTGACGCAATACGTGCTTCGGGCCAACAAGGCTGTGCGACATGATTGATAAGAGTTACAACCCACAAGAGGTTGAAGGCCGTATTTATGACGGCTGGACTGGCAATGACCTTTTTGCTGCAGGTGCTGGTGCTAAAGAGGGCGCTGAAAGCTACTGTATTGCTATGCCACCGCCAAATGTCACAGGCGACTTGCATGTTGGCCACGCTCTAACTTTTACAATCCAGGATTTGCTGACCCGATTTGAACGCATGCGCGGCAAAAATGTGCTGTGGCAACCAGGCACGGATCACGCGGGTATTGCGACCCAAATGATTGTTGAGCGAAAACTGATGGAAAACCAACTCCCATCACGCCGTGAACTTGGCCGCGAGAAATTCTTGGAAAAAGTTTGGGAATGGAAAGAGCAAAGCGGCGGCACGATCGTTTCACAACTTCGTCGTCTTGGCGCTTCTGCAGACTGGTCACGTGAACGCTTTACGATGGACGAAGGTCTTTCAGACGCAGTTCTAAAAGTGTTTGTTCAACTTCACAAAGAAGGTTTGATCTATAAAGACAAACGTCTTGTGAACTGGCATCCTGTGTTGCAAACCGCGATTTCAGACCTTGAAGTTGAGAATATCGACGTCAACGGCCACATGTGGCACTTGCGCTACCCAATTGAGGGAACCGACGAGACCATTACCGTTGCGACTACGCGCCCAGAAACAATGTTGGGCGATACAGCTGTTGCTGTGCATCCAGAAGATGAGCGCTACACTCACCTTGTTGGCAAGATGGTTGTTCTGCCATTGACTGGTCGTAAAATTCCAATCGTTACAGATGAACACGCTGATCCTGAGCAAGGCTCTGGCGCGGTGAAGATTACGCCTGCACATGACTTCAATGACTTCGAAGTAGGCAAACGCAACGACCTTGAAATGATCAACATTTTCACGGTTGACGCAAAAATCAACGACGAAGCTCCAGAAGCCTATCGCGGTTTGGATCGATTTGATGCGCGTAAGCAGGTTCTGAAAGACCTGAGTGCACTTGGTGTTGTTGTTGAGATCGAAGACAAGGTGATTTCAGTTCCACATGATGAAAAGTCAAAACAAGTGGTTATCGAGCCATATTTGACTGATCAGTGGTATGTGGATGCCGTAACTTTGGCAAAACCTGCATTGGCAGCTGTTAAAGAAGGCCGCACCAAGTTTGTGCCCAAGAACTGGGAAAACACCTATTACGCATGGATGGAGAACATCCAGCCGTGGTGTATTTCACGTCAGTTATGGTGGGGACACCAAATTCCGGCTTGGTACGGACCAGACGACAAGGTGTTTGTTGCAGATAGCGAAGAAGCAGCTCAAGCAGACGCGGATGCTCACTATGGCGAAGTCAAAACCTTGCGCCGTGACGAAGATGTCCTTGATACTTGGTTCTCTTCAGCTTTATGGCCGTTCTCGACACTAGGCTGGCCCGAAAAAACAAAAGAACTTGAAACTTATTACCAAACAAACACCTTGGTAACTGGTTTCGATATCATTTTCTTCTGGGTTGCCCGGATGATGATGTTCGGCATTCATTTCATGGATGAAGAACCATTTGAGAATGTCTATGTTCACGCGCTAGTTCGTGACGAAAACGGCCAGAAAATGTCTAAGACCAAAGGCAACGTAATCGATCCTTTGGTGCTGTTTGACGAGTATGGCGCAGATGCATCGCGCTTTACACTTGCTGCTATGGCTGCTCAGGGCAGGGACATTCGTCTCTCGATCTCGCGCGTTGAAGGCTACAGAAACTTTGTCACAAAAATCTGGAATGCGGCGCGTTTCTTGGAAATGAATGAGTGTGTGCGTGTGGAGGGTTATGATCCTTCTTCTGTGAACGCAACGTTGAACAAATGGATCTTGAGCCGAACAGCGAGAGCTGTTGCTGACGTCGAGAAATCGATTGAACAGTTCCGTTTCAACGAGAGTGCAAACTCTGCTTATGATTTTGTGTGGGGCACATTCTGCGATTGGTTCGTTGAACTTGCAAAACCTGTTTTCAATGGCGACGACGAAGCTTTGAAAGCTGAAACACGCGCGACGGCTGCTTTCGCTTTGGATCAAATTCTTGCACTTCTTCATCCATTCATGCCGTTCGTAACTGAAGAGTTGTGGGCGCAAACCGGTCAAAATGGTCCAGCTCGTGAGAAACAATTGATTGTTTCAGAGTGGCCAAGGCTTGGCGCTCTTGTGAATGAAGACGCTGAAGGTGAAATGGCATGGTTGATTGATCTGATCACAGGCACACGGTCAGTGCGCGTTGAGATGAACGTTCCGGCAAGTGCTAAAATCCCTATGGTTGTGGTTGGCGCAAACGATACGACAAAAGCACGTTTGCAGAGCCAAGAAGCTATGGTGAAGCGTTTGGCGCGGATCGAAGAGATTACCTATGCCGACACGGTTCCGGGCGAAGCAACACAGTTGGTTCTAGACGAAGCAACATTCTGCCTTCCTTTAGCGGGTGTTATCGATATCTCTGCTGAGAAAGAGCGTTTGGGCAAGGAACTGGCTAAGCTTGAGAAAGAAATCGACGGTGTTGATCGCAAGCTGAGTAATGAGCAGTTCATATCAAAGGCGCCTGAAAGCGTTGTCGACGACCAAAAGAAACGTCGTCAGGATGCATTAGACAAGAAAACTCGCGTTGAGGCTGCCTTGTCTCGATTGGGCTAAGTCCCTGTCGTAAATATGCAACATTGCTAATAAATCACGCCGAATTGAAGGGCGGTCACATTTTGACAATGTGACCGCCTTTTTTTCATCCAATTACAGGTGCATAGGTGGTCAACAGCGCCTGGGCGGGTGGCGAGTTTGGTCGAAGCAATTGTCAGATTTTGCAAACCGTATGCCTTGGCGTTTTTTGAGCCTTGCATCTAGTTGTGGTCACAGTACAACCACTTGAAATCTTTGATGTTACAAATTTGCGGAAGGAGTAGACCATTGTACGACAGTAAAATCGATCAAAGTGAACTCCTTTGCACCAATCAATCTGGAAGCTCTTGCAAGTCGCGTGAGGCCAGCAATGGTTCAGGTCTGATCTTCAGTTACTCGATAAGTAATGGTCCTTCTTGCGATAATGCGTATTCGCATCATTTCGTGTTGGGCATGAAGGAGATCAATGCTGATTTTTAGTCGCACTTTTGTCGCGTTTATAATCGCAGCTGCTTTGAGTGGGGCAGTGAATTTGCCTGCCAATGCAGAGGACAACAGCAACTTCTCGGCGTTTTTTGGCGGTAGTGAGACCAATGTCTCCAACGAAGATCTATTGGCCGCTTTGGAAGAAGCCGCTGATGCTGGACAACCCATCGCACTTTGGCGCTTAGGCGTCATGTATGAAAATGGCGAAGGGGTTCAACAAGATAAAACCAAGGCCTTCCTCTATTTTCGTGAATTGGCGGATGGGCATGCAGACACACCGCCCAAATCGGTTGGCGCGGACATTGTGGCGCAAAGCTTTCTCAAAGTTGGCGATTATTATCGTGAAGGGGTGCCAGACGCCGGCGTAAAAGCCGACGACAATCTTTCACGCAAGCTTTGGCTTCACGCTGCATCTTATTTTGGAGATGCCGATGCGCAGTTTAAAGTTGGCCAGCTCTACCTCGATGAAGGCGAATTTGGATATTCACCCAAACAAAGTGCCCGTTGGTTAGCCTTAGCATCTCGCAAGGGACATCCTGCGGCACAAGCTACACTAG
>Ga0315336_1002588_pt1 | contig 27065 bp, 19 predicted proteins | sample ASW5metaG_FD_204512 | JGI IMG/M metagenome (GOLD analysis project Ga0315336, IMG submission 204512) | Ammonia-oxidizing marine archaeal communities from Monterey Bay, California, United States - ASW #5 | ecosystem: Environmental > Aquatic > Marine > Intertidal zone | place: USA: California... | reverse complement strand
TCGGTATGCCGGCGTCGGCCACTTGCCGCGCGATGGGCGTCGATTCACCGTCGGGTCGCAGCTCGGCCACGGCGGCCACTTGCACGCCCGCCGCGTGCAGATCCCAGGCCACGCGGTACGCGTCACTGTTGGCCGCCAGGATGACGGCCCGCTTGCAGGGCCGGGTGGCATACAGGTGGATCAATCGTTGAGCCGCGGATCCCAGCAGCACTCCGGGAAGGTCGTTGTTCTGGAATACGGCCGGTTGTTCGAAACAGCCCGTCGCCAGCAATGTGGCCCGGGCTCGGAGTTTGGTCATGCGGACGTCGTCAACCAATGCGATCCAGTGATCGGCGTACCAGCCCGCGGCTTGGGTTCCACAACGCAGTTCGACATTGTTCCGTTCGCTCAGTTGTTGGAGCAGATTCTGGCGTAGCGATTCCGCTTGGGGATCGCTTGTGGACTGCCAGCAGAGACTGCCGCCGGGCCGTGGTTGCTCGTCGACGGCCAGAACGCGCAGGCCGTGTTCCGCAGCTGCGACGGCGGCCGACAGCCCGGCCGGGCCGCAACCGACCACCAACAGGTCGCAAAACGCGTAGTCTTTGGGAGACACCGGCTCTCGGGAATCCGGATCGATCCGGCCCAGGCCAGAAATGCGACGGATCCGCCGTTCGTAAAACGGAAACAGACTCCGCGGTGTGTGGAAGGCCTTGTAGTAGAATCCAACCGGCAGGAAGCGACCGAACAACTCGATGAGTTTGAGCCAGTCGCGGCTGACTCCGCCCAGCGTGTTGACAGCGCGAACGTCCATTCCGACACGGATGGGCAGCAGGTCGCCCCGCAGATTGGTCCGGCCTTGTCCCGCGACCATCACGTTCACGTCGTGTCCGGCCAGACTGTAGATGCCCCGCGGTCGGTGGTACTTGAAACTTCTTCCCAGAACGCGGACACCGTTGGCCCACAAGGCGCTGGATAAAACGTCGCCCGAGCAGCCGTGATACAGGCGGCCCTCGAAGCGAAACGCGACCGGCTGATCGTGATCGATCCAGTGAGTCGGCCGTGGAGGCAGCCGTTCAGGCATTGTCGGCCTCCGCACGGTACATCCAGGTTCGCAGGAATGTGTCCGTTCGATTGTCCCGTTCGGCCAGAAACCACGTTCCACTGGGAATGTGATACCACCACTCGGTCTTGACTCCGGGTTCGCCGCTGCGTTGAAAGACGTAGTCCGACCACTGCCGGTCGTCGGCCGCCTGGGGATCGGGCATCGGCCGCAGTTCGCCACCGAAGTGGAACTCCTGCGCGGGCCGCGGACCGTTGATCGGACAGTGAATGATTTTCATAGGACTTGTTCGCTGCTGTGCCGGTTGTGTGCGTTGCCTCAGTGACCGACGGATGCTGCGCCTTTTTCGCCCACCAGTCGGAATTCAGCGAATCGATCGAGCGTGAAGGCCCGAATCAACTCGTGTTCGGCATCGTGTGCCAGTGTGTAGGCCATGGTCTTGCCGCTGATCGGTGTCGCTTTGAATCCCCAGGTTCCCCAGCCGGCGTCGATGTAGAATCCACGGACGGGGGTGGTGCCCATGATGGGAGAAAAGTCCGGCGTCATGTCGCACAGGCCGGCCCATTGGCGCATGACCTGTATCTGTCCCAGGCTGGGAAACAAGTCCAGCAGATGAGCGCTGAGGCCCTCGGCGAATTCCAGGCTGGATCGCATCGAGATCAATTCGTACGGGTCGAGTGATGCGCCGGCCACCAGTTCACCACGCGACGACTGGCTGACATACAGGTGCAGGCTGGCCGAGACGATGATGTGATCGAGCCAGGGTTTGATGGGTTCCGTCACCAGGGCCTGCAGGGGGTGAATCACCAGCGGCGTCCGCAATCCGACCATGGGTGTGATGTGCGTCGTCCAGCCGGCGACGGCCGAGAGCACTTTGCGTGTCTTGATGTAGCCTCGGTCGGTGTGGACTCCCACCACGGCACCGTCTCGCACCTCGATGTCGTTCACGGCTGTCTGCTGGTGGATTTCCACACCCTGACGGTCCGCTCCACGGGCGTAGGCCCAGGCCACGGCGTCGTGGCGGGCGATCGCTCCCGGTGGATGATACAGCGCTCCGTGAATCGGTGCCTGGCGGCCGCCGCAGCTCAGGTCGATTTGCGGAACGCAGTCGCGGATGAACTCGGGATCGACGACCCGGCTGTCGATTCCCAGGTGCTTGTTGACCTCGGCCCGCCACCGCTGAGTCCTCAAGGAAGCCGGCGAATGAGCCAGGGTGAAGTGGCCCCGCTCCGAATAAAACAGATTGAGATCGAGTTCGCGGGACAGGTCGCGGAACAAGTCGACACTGGCCTGATAAAACAGAGCTCCTTCCCGGGTCAGGTAGTTCGAACGCACAATGGCCGTATTCCGGCCGGTGCCGCCGCCGCCGATGTAGCCTTTGTCGAGTACCGCCACATTGGTGATGCCGTGGTCCCGGGCCAGATAGTAGGCGGCCGCCAGGCCGTGGCCTCCGGCGCCGATGATCACCGCGTCATACTCGGTGTTCAACACAGCCGGACTGTGGAACATCCGCGGCTCGGGGTGCTCGCGGTTCCAGGCGAACTTGAGGAGACGGTAAGGCATGGTGTTTGGAGTGCTGCCGGTTTGCGGTCGCGCGTGTTCCGGGGCGGCGGATGCGGAGTGCGTTTTGTGCCGTCCGAGGCTGTCAGAAAAACGTCAGGTACTGGTCGGTTTCCCACTGGCTGACCTGTCGATCATAGGTTTCCCACTCCTGGGTTTTCAGGCTGATGAACTCGTCGGCGATCGGTCCCAGCGCATGCTGAATCACCGTGTCCTGCCGCAAGGCGTCGAGCGCTTCCAACAGCGACTGCGGCAGGATGCCGGTGCCCTGAGCGGAAACGTCTTCCAGGGTGCGTTCATACATGTTGCTCAGATTCGGGTCTCCCGGATCGATCTGGTTGGCCACTCCGTCCAGACCGGCCGCCAGGTAGACTGCCAGAGCCAGGTAGGGATTGCAGCCGGCGGAGACCGTCCGGTCTTCAAAGTGCCCGGGTCCGGCGGTGCGAATCATCTGTGTGCGGTTGTTGTCTCCGTAAGTGATGAAAGCGGGAGTCCACGTGAATCCGCTGCGACTGGAATACAGTCCGGATCCCAGCAGCAGCCGTTTGTAACAATTGACGGTGGGACTGGTCACGGCGCACAGCGCCCGGGCGTGTTGGAGCACGCCGCCCACGAAGTGATAACCCACGTCCGAGCAGCCGAGCCCACGGGGGTCCTGCGGGCTGTCGAACAGGCAGCGCCCGCTTGCGGCGTCCGCCAGATGGAAGTGAATGTGCAGGCCGCTACCCGTGCGGTCGGCGAACGGTTTGGCCATATGTGTGGCGATCGCCCCGTACTTCTTCGCCAGCTGCGAGGTGGTCATCTTGAAAAACGTGACCCGATCGGCGGTCGTCAACGCTTCTTGATAGTCGAAGTTGACTTCGTATTGGCCGTTGGCGTCTTCGTGGTCTGTTTGATACACGCCCCAATCGAGCTGGTTGAGTGCGGTTGTCAGTTCCTGCAGATAGGCCATGGCCGGGGCCATGGAGCGGAAGTCGTAACAGGGTTTGGCCAGGTGGTCGACCTGATCCGGATCCCAGGGCGCGATGTGTCCTTGCTCGTCGCGCGTGACCAGAAAGTGCTCGGGCTCCATACCCACATTGAACACATACCCCTGCGCACGCGCGTCGTCCAGAATGCGTTTCAGATTGGTCCGCGGGCAGTAGGGGTGCGGCTGCTCGTCGACAAACAGGTCGGCGGCGAATCGAGCGGTGTTGGGCAACCAGGGCAACGGGGTATAGCTGTCCAGATCGATGCGGGCCAGCATGTCGTGGGAGTGCGGTCCCTGTCCGGCGCCCCACACCGCCGCGCCGGCAAAACCCGCTCCCTGGTCCACCATGTCGTCGAGGCTCGAGGCGGGGACCATTTTTACCTTGGCCGCTCCGTGAATGTCCACGAATTGAGCCAGTAGAAACTCGATGCCGTCTTGCTGAATCTGCTGGCGAATCTGCTCTCGGGTTGCCATCTGCGGCCTCCTCAGGGCTGTGAGCTCACGTGTTGATCAGCGTGCCGGCCTTCAGATCGCTCCGCGAGAATCGGTATGGTCATCGCCGGAATGGTCATCGCCGGAATCGTTCGTCGTGGCCGTGGTGTCGGCCTGCAGACGCCGGACCATCGCGGCATACGTCGCGTTCTCGCTGCGGAATTTCCAGACCAGAAACGCGATGCACACCGCGGCACAGGCCAGTCCCATCGGCACTTCCCAGCCGACGAACGGATACAGGGGTCCGATCTCCGCGACGTCCTCGGTCCAGCTTTCGATGGTCGGTTTCACAAATCAATCTCCCCCGGCATCTGCCAGAAATTCACGGCGTTCGGCAGCGGCATACTCCTGAAGCTGCGAGTGTTCGTCCGCCAGGATTTCGTGATCCAGGCCCGCGAATTCGACGGCCCGCGGAATCCGCAGCACTCCCGCTTTTTTCAGGACCGCTGCCAAGACATAACAGGGAGCAAATCCCAGGACAAAGAACATGATCACCGCGCCCAACAGCTGTCCCCAGGGAGTGATCGCGGCGTAGCCGGAATTGGCGGAACTGGGGTAGCCCCACAGCACGAAGCCACAGATGACAACGCCCAGGCTACCGCAGTAGCCGTGAATGGCGACCGCTCCAACCGCATCATCGATCCCAAATCTCTTTTCCACCCAGTAGTGCAACTTGTAGCCACACCATACACCAATCTGCGCAATGAAAAAGGCCTGGAAGGGGTGGTACAGGTCGTTGCCGGCCGAGGCGGTGATGATGCCTCCCAATCCGCCTTGGAATGTCCAGAACGGATCACCGTGAGAGACCACATAGCCCGCCAGCAGCCCACCGGTCAGCGCCATCAGAAAATTCAACGTGATGCCACTCAAGCTGGTCGGAGTCAGGTAGATCGTGGTGGCTGAATACAGGCTGCGGCTGTTATCGGGGTCGATGTCCAGAATGGGCACGTTGCAGGCGGCGTAGAAGCCCCAGAAGCCGGTGTAAATCAGGAACATGCCGATGATCACCATCCAGGTGTTGTGCGCCGGCAGCACGCGGGGTGTTCCGTCGGCCGTGAACCGTCCCAGTCGTGGTCCCAGGTGGATCAAGATCGCCAGAGCCGAACCGCCGGCCAGGCCGTGAATGACACCTGAGGCATAGGCGTCGTGATAGCCCAGCCGTTGGACCATCCACCCCGTGTCCGACCAGCCCCAGGCGGCATCGATGATCCAGGTGACACTGCCCACCAGGATGGCCAGCACCCAGAACGCGCCCGCACGAATCCGTTCGATGACCGCTCCGGATAGAATCGAACCGGCGGTCCAGGAAAACAGCAGAAACGCGGCCCAGAATACTCCGTTGAGCCGAGGCCACGTGGTGAGCTGTTCGGACGTCAGACGCTGGCTGTGTGCCGATCCTCCCAGGTGCGGCGCCATCAGTTCGTTCCAGGGTTCGGACCAGGGGGCCGATTTCAGGCCTCCGGTGATTCCCGGACCGTTCTGGAACGCGAAGTAGATCCACCAGCCGAAGAAGAAGAACGCGCAGGTGATGACCGGCACCAGCATCGCGTTTTTCATCAGCGTGTTGAGCTTGTTTTTTTCCCGCGAGACGCCGACTTCGTACAGGCAGAAGCCCACGTGGATCAGAAACATCATCACCACCGTGACCCAGTAGTAGAACTCGGTAAACAGGACGCTCAACGCGCTCAGCTCGTTGTCCATGACGTCTCTACCGTTTCCGTGTTCAGGTCGCCGCGCGCCCGGGAATCCAGTCGGTGCCCGCCAGCGGGACTTTGGCCATGGCGGCGGATTCGACCGTCAGAGCGACGAGGTCTTCGCGTTCGAGGTGGTGCACATTGGATTTGCCGCAGGCCCGGGCCAGGGTGGTCAGCTCCATGTTGAGAACTTGCAGGTAGTTTCGCAACTGATTGGCGGCGGTCTCGGGCTGCAGGCGCTGCTGCAGTTGTTCGTCTTGCGTGGTAATGCCCACCGGGCAGAGTCCGGTGTGGCAGTGGTGACAGAATCCGGGAGCCGTGTTCAGGGCCGCGTAGTCCGGTGTGGCGTCCATCGGCTGGCCATCGACCAGGTACGCGTGGTGATTGCAGCCCAGGGCGATCAGAGTGCCCTGACCGATGGCCACCGCGTCCGCTCCCAGTGCCAGGGCTTTGGCCACATCGGCACCGGTGCGAATTCCGCCGGAGATAATCAGCTGGACCTCGTCCGCGACGTTGAGTTCCTCCAGTGCTTCCACGGCCAGCGGCAAGGCTGCCAGCGTGGGGATGCCCGTGTGTTCGATGAACACGTGTTGTGTCGCCGCGGTTCCGCCCTGCATTCCGTCGACCACCACCACGTCGGCTCCGGCTTTGACGGCCAGTTTGACATCGTCTCGGACGCGCGTCGCGCCCAGCTTGACGTAGATCGGGATTTCCCAATCCGTGATTTCCCGCAGTTCTTCGATTTTGATTTTGAGGTCGTCCGGACCGACCCAGTCGGGGTGGCGGCAGGCGGAACGCTGGTCGATCCCCGGCGGCAACGTCCGCATTCCCGCGACCCGCTGGCTGACTTTCTGCCCCAACAGCATGCCACCGCCGCCAGGTTTTGCCCCCTGGCCGATCACGATTTCAATCGCATCGGCACGCCGCAGGTCATCGGGGTTGAAACCGTACCGGGAAGGCAAGCATTGGTAGACCAGTGTCTTGGACGATGCGCGCTCCTCGGGAGTCATACCGCCGTCGCCGGTGGTCGTCGACGTGCCCATTTCCGTGGCCGCGCGGCCGATGGCATCCTTGGCGGCAGCCGACAGCGATCCGAAACTCATGCCCGCAATCGTGATCGGGATCTGGAGCTCCAGCGGCTTGCGGGCCGAACGCGTTCCCAGCCGCGTCGTGGAATCACACTGTTCGCGGTAGCCTTCCAGTGGGTACCGCGAGGCGGATGCGGTCAGAAACACCAGGTCGTCAAAGGACGGCAGGTTGCGTTTGGCACCCATACCGCGGATGTCGTACAAACCGGATCGAGACGCATCGCGGATATAGTTCATGGTCCTTCGGTCGAAGGCGGCACTTTCTTCTTTGTGGATCGGCTGGGCCAACGCTAGTACTCCTGATGTGCGTCTGCGTTCCAGTGATACAGACTGCGGGCCGAAGCGACGCGTTTGAATCCGGCAGCGTCGCGATCGATACGTGCCGCCGCCAGCAAACGTTCGACTGCGCGATAGTCGGTGTCCTGCATGTCTTCTTCTCGAGCATCGGCTCCCAGGCCGTGCAGCGTTCCGCCGACGTACAGCGTCGCCTCATACAGCGAGTCGCCCAGGTGTTTGCCGGCATCGCCACACACGACCAGCGTGCCGGCCTGCGCCATGAAGGCCGAGAAATGTCCCACGCTGCCGGCGACGACGATTTCGCAGCCCTTCATCGAGATGCCACAACGACTCGAGGCGTCGCCTTCGATCACGACCAGCCCTCCATGCCCCGAGGCCGCGGCGCATTCCGAGGCGTGGCCCTGGACACGCACACAGCCCGACATAATGTTCTCGGCCACGCTCCAGCCGACATTGCCATGAATGGTGACGTGGGCTTTCTTGTTCATGCCGGCTGTGAAGTATCCGGCATGACCGCGGATGTCGATCTGGACCTCGTGGTCCATGCCGGCGGCGATGCTGTGCAGTCCGTCCGGGTTCAAAATGTCGACTCGGTCGGGTGAGTCCGCCGGCAATTCCCGGTGCAAGTACTGGTTGACATCGCGGACGCTCAGATCCGCCAGATCGAGTTGTTTCACACGGTCCATGAGTAAATCTGCTCCGGTTGCGGTTCGTACACGCGGGCCGAGGCGATCTCGGGCAGATGGGCCAGCGACCGAAATTCAGAGCCCACTGCGACATAATCATCCGTTTCCGCCACGACCGCCGGCTTGCATGCGAAAGCGTCTCGGACCAGCACCATCCGCTCGCCTGTCGCCATCAGAAATGTGAAGAAGCCATCGAGTGCGGAAAACGCGTGTTGGATGGCTTGTTCCAATCCGTCACCCTCGCGCATCCGCCACTCCAGATAACGGCAACCCGCTTCGGTGTCGTTGTCGGTTTCAAATTCGATTCCCCGTTTTTCCAACGTGCGTCGGATGCTGTACGGGTTGGACAGTGATCCATTGTGGACCAGGCAGAAATCCTGGCCCGCGGTGAAAGGATGCGCATGTTGAGGCGACACGCTGGATTCGGTCGCCATCCGCGTGTGTGCGACCGCGTGCGTGCCACTCATCCGCGCGAACTGGTAGCGGTCGGCAATGTCGCGCGGATGGCCTTCGTCTTTGTAAACGTCGATGCTGCGTCCCACCGACAGCAGGTGCAGGTCCGGCTGTGCGCCCCGCAACCAGTTTGTGAATGCTTCCACTGGGATTGTCGAGACCAGACTGGCGTGCCGCTCGACCGCATCGACCTGGCAGGGCGTTTCCGTGTCCGCAACGAAACGACGCTCCAACTCCGCCCAGTCAAAATCGGCATCCGCCGAGAACATTGCGAATCGCCGTTGACCTGATGGCAAGGGCTCCTGGAAAACAGCCAATCCCGCCGAATCCGGACCACGCGTACCCATACAGCTGATCATGGGACAAATCAATGTGCCCAATTGCTGGCGGAGTTCGATCCGCTTGATCAATAGCCCCACAATTCCACACACGTGCCACACTCCGCCTAGCGTGTGATCCGGTCGAACCGACGGAGCCGTTCTCACGGCTACCCAGCCGCGCCGAGATGCCTACGGCGCGAAATTGACCTCGCTCCCTGTCCCGCTTCAGCTGTGGTGCGGAGCCCGGTGATCATGAAAGTGGGCAGGGGCGGAATCGAACCGCCGACACCAGGATTTTCAGTCCTGTGCTCTACCAACTGAGCTACCTGCCCCGACGTAAGTTGCTTCCCTAAAACATCTTCAGTGCGGTGTCTCGCGAAGCGTGGCAGACTATACGCAATTGGCAAGATGCATGCAACCGTTGGCGAATCGGTTTCGCTCCACATCGACTGGCGTCGCCGGCGCGTGGTCCGCGCATTGGGCTTGGTCCGGTGACGCTACGGGATTAGAATCAGCAACCGCAGGGCACGGCGCAATCAACGACCATCGCTGCCATTCCCTGATGCCCCGCGTTCTCTTGCCTTCCACCGGCTGTCAGGACCCGCTCAGTGCGTATCGCCTACCTCGATTGTTCGACCGGGATCAGCGGTGACATGACACTGGCCGCGCTGGTCGACGCCGGTGCGGATTTTGAGCAGATTCGACGTGGAGTGGCATCTTTGGGGATTCCCGATGTGCGACTGGAAATTGCCAGCGTCATCAAGGGGGGGTTCCGAGCGCAGCAGATTCAGATCGATCATCCCGAGCAGCATGCGCATCGACATCTGAGCGATATTCGAAAACTGATTGAGCAAGCCAGCCAGGTCAGTCCCGCGCAGAAAGATCTGGCCACGCGTATTTTTACCGCAGTGGCCCAGGCGGAAGCCACGGTCCATGGTTCCACGGTGGAGCAGGTGCATTTTCATGAAGTGGGCGCGATCGACTCCATCGTCGATATCGTCGGAACGGCCATCGGTTGGGATCTGCTGGCCGTCGAGCAGGTTGTCTGCAGCCACATCCCCACCGGACGCGGCCAGGTGAAAATCGCACATGGCGTGTGTACCGTGCCCACTCCCGGAACTGCCGAACTGCTCAAGGGGATTCCCCTGATCGACGTGCCGATCGAAGCCGAACTGACCACGCCGACCGGCGCAGCCATCCTCAGCACCCTGGTCGATCATTTCGGTCCGTTGCCGGAGATGATCGTTGATGCGGTCGGCTACGGAGCGGGGACGATGGACTTTTCCGATCGAGCGAACTTGCTGCGGCTGTTTGTCGGAGAACGCTCGTTGCCGACCGATACGGATGAAGTCGGATTGCTGGAAACCAATCTGGACGATGTGACGCCGGAGGTCATCGGCTATGCCAAGCGGCGACTGCTCGAATCCGGTGCCTTGGATGTGTTTTCTGTTTCCGCGCACATGAAAAAGGACCGGCCCGGAGTTGTGTTGAGTGTCATCTGTCGACCCAGCGATGTGGAGCGACTGGAGACCCTTTTGTTTCAGGAAACAGGAACGCTGGGCATTCGTCGTCAGCGCATTCAGCGTTCAAAACAAACACGGGAAACACACAGCGTCCAAACCGAGTGGGGGGCCGTGACCGGGAAGTTGTCACGCCGCGGCGGAGTGGCTCAGTGTTTTGTGCCGGAATTCAGCGACTGCGCGCGGATCGCCGAGCAGCACAATCAACCGTTGCGTCGTGTCTACCGAGCGGCGGAAGCGGGGTACTTCCAAGCGGAAGTTCCCCGCCCCACGATCGCTCACGACCACGACCACGACCACGACCACGACCACGACCACGCTCCCGACCACGACCACGACCATGACCACGACCACGACCACGACGGCACGCGATAGCAGTTGAGCAGGTGGCGGTCAGTGGCATTCCGCTGATCAGCCGGTGATGGAGTGCATGCCTGGAGACAAGGGATTGTTGACATGCTGTTAGCCGAACTGTGGACAGTTCCGAATCTTGCCGCGCTGGGCATGGCGTTGATCGCCGCAGCGCTGCTGAAACGCGCTTTGGGAAAGAGCCAACAAAGCCGGCGGGCGGATCCGCAGAAGCAGGTGCATGCGCAGATGCGCGCGGCCGAAAACAGTGTGGGCGGCATCGTGCGGAACATGGAAGTCGAGTTGCACAATTATCAGAGAGAAGTTGAGGGTCGGATTGATACCAAACTGACCGTGTTGTCTGAATTGATGGAAGTCGCGGATCAGGAGATCGATCACCTGTCGCATCTCCTGGAAGACGTGCGTCCGCATTTGCGAGACGGCGCGGCGGTTGAATCAGAACAGCGGTTTGTGAGACAGAACAAGACAGGGGCATTCGATCCACAACAATGCCGGATGATTCGTTGTCTGTTGGGGGCGGGTTTTGGTGTCGAGGAAGTGTCGCGGATGCTCGGTTGCACTTCCACAGAAATCGAGCGGCATTTGCCGGATGACGACCTGCGGCGCGCGGGATAATTCGCGGCACACGGAATTGCTGGGTGGACCGAGGTTGTGGCCAGCCATGGGATAGCGGAGGCGGCATGGTGCAGAGATCCTGGATGACGTCTCGGTCGGTGCGCGAACTGGATCGCCGAGCGATCGAGGAGTTCCACCTGGCGGGTATCGTGTTGATGGAGAACGCCGGACGCGGTGTCGTCGACGTGTTGCTGCAATCCGGCGTGACGGGGCCCGTGGTGGTGTGCGCCGGCAAAGGCAACAACGGGGGGGATGGCCTGGTTGTCGCACGACATCTCGACAATCGGGGCCTACGGGTCGGTGTGCTGTTGTTCTGCGATCCGTCTGTCATGCGAGGCGACGCGTTGCGCAATCTGCAAGTCCTGCAGGCAGCGGCAATTCCCTTGCGCGTGGTGGACTCCGATTCGACGGTTGGACGGAGCATGCCGGAATTGGCATCGGCCGAGTGGGTGGTGGACGGCTTGTTGGGAACCGGAACGCGGGGTGAGATTCGGCCACCGCTGGTCGCTGCCATCGAAGACATCAATCGTGCCCAGCGACGTGTTCTCGCGATCGATGTGCCCTCGGGATTGGATTGTGACACCGGTCAGCCGCTGAATGCCTGCGTGCGCGCCGAACGCACTGCGACGCTCGTCGCTGCAAAACAAGGGTTCCAGGCAGCCAGTGCCAGCGAATGGACGGGGGAAGTGCACGTGGTCGATATCGGTGTCCCGCGTCGGTGCCTGGAAACCCACGACTGGCAGCAGGCTTGAACGCCAAATGTCCCGCGCGGATCGCAACCGCCACAGGCCGCACGCCTGCGGCCACCGGGGATGCGGTGTGCCGCGGAACCAAAGAATTGGATCCTGGCCGCGTGAGATTGAGACGTGAATTCCGTATGCTGGGTTGGCGCGGCGCATCGGCATCTCCAGCGGCAGATCGTCTGGTGGTGGCCTGCGTTGTGTGATCCGTAACCGAACGGGCCGGTTCAATCGGTGAGGGTGATTCAAGCCAAGGAGAAAACGTCGTGTGTGGTCGTTTCAATCTGCGAACCAATGCCAGTGATTTGATGGATGTGTTTTCGTTGATTCCTGCGGAGGGATTTGCGGTTTCCCGGGTTGAACCACGGTTCAACATCGCCCCGACACAACCCGTGCTGGCCATTCGACAGCCCTCCGGAACGCGGCAGTTGAGTCCATTGCAGTGGGGTTTGATTCCTTTTTGGGCGAAAGAACCGAGTATTGGCAGCCGAATGATCAACGCCCGCGCGGAGACTGTGAGTAGCAAGCCATCCTTCCGCGCGGCGTTTGGCAGCCGCCGCTGTCTGATCCTGGCCAATGGTTTCTACGAGTGGCAGAAGAGAGACAGCGGAAACAAACAGCCATTTCATATTCAGATGATTGATGGGAGACCATTCGCCTTCGCCGGCTTGTGGGAACAGTGGATCAGTAATGCTGGCGAAACAATCGAGTCCTGCTGTATCGTCACGACGACTCCGAATGAACTGATGTCGGAGATCCATGACCGGATGCCCGTCATCCTGCACGACGAGGACTTTGATCAGTGGATGGATCCCGCTGTTCAAGACTTGCAGGTCTTGAATGGCCTGCTTGGTCCGTATCCCGCCGAGGAAATGCGTGCCTACCGTGTGGCGACACTGGTCAATAATCCGCGCAACGAGACCGCCGATTGCCTGGTGTCCATCGAACCGTCCTGATGGCCGGGTGTGGGGCTGACGGGTCAATCTCCGTGTCAGTTGGTTCGCGGGCCAGGGGGCCGATTTGAACGTGTCCTGAACGTTGTGTAGAGTACATGACGTGTCGGGGGCCTGACGGATGGTGGATGGCTTCTGCAAGGCGGAATCCAACCGACGTCCCGTCGTTGGAATGGCCTTGAGCAGCAGGTCAGGATTCAAAACAGACCAGGGATGGAGTGAGCGTGATGCCGGTGACCAGGCATTTTCTGGGATGGGATCGCCCGGCGTTGCCGGAAGCCACCGAGTTTCTGTTCCGTGAATTCTCGATGCTGGGACGCGCCGATTTTACGGACGTGGTCGTGGTGCTGCCCGGGCGGAGGGCCGGTCGCCGGTTGCTGGAACTTCTGGTCGATCGGGCGGAGGATGGTTCCGGTTTTCGTCCTCCGGCGATCGTCACGATCGGCAATTTGCCCGAACGTCTGTATGTGTCTCAGCGACCATTCGCCTCGCAGGCTGTCCAACTTCTGGCCTGGAAATCGGCGTTGCAGCAGGTGGATTCCCAGTGCGTGTCGGTCGTGTCCCCCAATCTGCCGGATGGGGACGACCTGTTGGCCTGGCTGGAACTCAGTGAATTGTTTTGGCGACAGCACCGGGAACTGGCGGCGGACGGCTTGGATTTTTCCGGAGTGGTCCAGCGGGGAGCGGAGCTGGATGGGTTCTCTGAAGAGCGTCGTTGGCGGGCGATGCGACAAATCCAGGAAAAGTATCTGGAGATTCTCGACGAACACCGATTGTGGGATCGGCAGATGGCTCGCTTACACGCCATCGAGCATGCGGAGTGTCACACGGAACAGACGATTGTTCTGCTGGGGACTGTGGACATGAATCGTGCGACACGGCAGATGCTCGCTCAGGTTGCCGACCGCGTCACCGCATTGGTGCATGCTCCCCAGGATGTATCGGAACGGTTCGACGAGTTCGGGTGTCTGCGGGTCGAAGCCTGGCAAAGGATGCCCGTCGAAGTTCCCAGGCATTGTGTACGGGTGGTGGATGGACCGGACGCTCAGGCGGACGAAGTGCTTCAGGTTCTGGCCGAACGTCAGGGGCAGTTTCGGGCCGACGAAATCAGTATTGGCATGGCCGACGAGTCGTTGATGCCACACATACAGCGGAGCCTGGCACGGGGACAGATCGTGTCACGTTGGGGGGTTGGGCGGAGCCTGGTCGAAACCGAGCCCGTACGTCTGCTGAGCGCCATCGGTCAGTATCTCGCAGATCCCCGGTCCTCGGAGTTTGCCGCGCTGGTACGCCACCCCGCGGTCGACAACTGGCTGCTGAGCCAGGGCGTCGCGGACGACATGATCTCCGAACTCGATCGATATCTTGCCAGGCGTCTGCAGCCGGAGTTGGGCGAATGGTTGGGCGGGGAGCATCGTTTCCGGCATGTGCGACGCGCCCACGAGTTGGTGCAGGAATTACTGGAACCTCTGCGAGACGTCCGACGCACTCTGGCAGCCTGGGTGGAGTCCCTGCAACACATCCTCCAGCGGATTTACGCTTCCCAGACGTTCAGTGAACAGGATGCAATCGAGCATACGACGCTTAGCGCCTGTCGAGCGGTACAGGACGCACTGGTCGATCAACAGGAAATCCCCGATAGCATGAGTCCCTCGGTGACCGCGGGCCAGGCCATCGCATTCTGTTTGAATCAGCTCGGTGGAGAGGTGATTCCGCCCTTGGCCGATCGCCGGGCCATCGAATTGTTGGGATGGCTGGAATTGCCGCTCGACGATGCGCCACTGGTGGTGGTGACGTCGTTCAATGAAGGCCATATCCCAGGGTCCATGAACGCGCATCTCTTTTTGCCCGACCGTTTGCGGACGCACCTGGGGCTGCTGGACAATCAGCGACGCCTGGCCCGAGACGCGTACAACCTGACGCTGATATTGGAAAGCCGCGGCGAGGTCTGTTTTATTGCGGGACGACGCTCGGAAAGTGGTGACCCACTGACGCCGAGCCGTTTGATGCTCTCCACCTCGCCCGCCGAGGCCGCTGCGCGGCTGGTCGCGTTCTATGACGGGGCGGATTCGGTGGCCGCTTTGCACACTCCGGAATCGGTCACCAGCGATGTCGCGTCCGAGTTTGTCGTGCCGGCTCCTGCCCGCCTGGACCAGGTCCCCTCAACCTTGCATGTGACATCATTTCGAACGTATCTCACATGTCGCTACCGCTTCTACCTGGGACAGATCCTGAGGTTGGAAACTGTGTGCGACGACGGAAACGAACTGGACGCACTCGGATTCGGAAATCTATTGCACGCTGTCCTCGATGATTTCGGCGAGAGTCCGGTCAACGCATCCGATTCGACGGACGATGTGCGTCGCTATCTGCGGGAGGCTCTGGAGACCATCAGCAGGCGGGACTACGGTGACCGTCGGTTACCAGCTGTGGATGTGCAGATTGCTCAGTTGTGGCAGCGATTGGACGCGTTTGCTGTCTGGCAAGTGGAACGCGTTCGCGCAGGATGGCGGATTCATTCCACCGAGAAACGCCTGGAGACTGAGCCCGATTTCCTGAACATCGATGGTCAGCAGTTTTCGCTGGTTGGACGCATCGATCGCATCGACCGCCATGTTGAGACCGGGGCCTGGCAGGTGCTGGACTACAAGTCGGGCAATTCTGTCAAGACGCCGCGCGCGGCGCACTTTACAGCCAAACGAGGTTGGCTGGATTTGCAATTGCCCCTGTATCGTCACCTGGCGATGACCGTGGGCTGTGACCCGTTTCCGGAGTTGGGATACGTTGCGATTCCCAAGGACACCGACAAGATGGGTCTGCTGCTTGGCGATTGGACTCCGCAGGAACTGGCGGCTGCCGACAACACCGCGCGCGACGTGGCCCAACGCATTTTGGAACAGGCGTTCTGGAAACCGGAGAACATCAATGCGCGGATGTCTTCCGAATTCGCTCCCATTTGCCAGGACGGTGTCCTGCAGCGGCAGTTGGCCAATGTTCCGGAGGCTGCCTCATGAATTCCAGTCTGGCACTCGATACCTCTGCCACTCGCAATGAGCCCAACACTCTGATCCGAGCTTCGGCGGGCACGGGAAAAACCTACAAGCTGGCGATCCGCTATATCAGCTTGCTGCATGCCGGAGCGGAACCGGAATTTGTGCTGGCCACGACATTCACGCGCAAAGCCGCCGGTGAAATTCTGAACCGCGTGCTGACACGGTTGTCCAACGCCGTTCTGGACGAGACTGAACGCGGATTGCTGCGGCGCGATATCCAATTGGAGTCGCTCGATTCCAGCCGCTGCGAGCAGATGTTGCAGACCATGATCGGACAATTGCACCGTCTGCAGATTTGCACGCTCGACAGCTTCTTTTCGCGGTTGGCCAGCACCTTCAGCCTGGAATTGGGGCTGCCGGTTGCCTGGTCGATGGTAGATGAATCTCAGCAGGATGCGTTGCGGAATCGGGCAGTGGAAACTCTGTTGCAACAAGGATCGATTGACGAATCCGTGCAAATGGCCTCGCTGCTGGCCAAGGGCCGCGCGGATCGATCCGTCAATGCGCTGATGCAGGATGTGATCAAGGAATTGTACAGCATTTACCAGCAGACGGACGCAGCCGCCTGGTGTGCCGTGTCCGCACCACAACGCCTGTCGGCTGACAGTCTGGCGACTCTCGTGGATCGGTTGGAAGCGGCCGAGCGGCCCGAGAAGACATCTTGGACCAATGCGATCAATAAGGATGTGGAACGCATCCGTATGCGCGACTGGCAGTCGCTGATCAAGGGAGGTATCGCCGCCAAAATCCTGCAAGGTGAGGATGTCTATTCCGGCAGTGAAATTGTTGGTGAGGTGCGTGCGGTCTATCAACAATTGATTCGTCAGGCTGGTGCAGAACTGGTGGGGCAGGTGGTGGGGCAGACTCAGGCCACCTGGGCGTTGTTGCGAGATTTCGATGCCATCTACGAAACTATGAAACGTGAAACGGGCGTATTGCGGTTCGACGACATCACACACGCTCTGGTTCGCTTGTCGGCCGCCTTCGATGATGGCGGATTGTCTTATCGCCTGGACAGCCAGTTGCGGCACCTGTTGCTGGACGAATTTCAGGATACATCGCTCGAACAATGGCGCGTGCTGCAGCCGTTTGTCCGCCGCGTGAATCAGCCCGATTCGGATCAGTCCTTCTTCTGCGTGGGGGACGTCAAACAGGCGATTTACGGTTGGCGTGGCGGTGTGGCCGAGATTTTTGACGATATGGAGCAGCAGCTGGAGGGTCTGCAGGTCGAGTCGATGAATGTGAGCTACCGCTCCGCGCCGGTGGTCATCGACACGGTCAATCGCGTGTTCGGAGGTCTGACACGGCATCCACAACTCGACAAACTGGCTGCGCCGGTCGCGGCCTGGGATGCCGCCTTCGAGGAACACCATGCGCATCACGCCGATCGCCCGGGACAGGTGCGACTGGTGGTCGCCCCCCTAGCCGTCCCCGCGGAATCGTCCGCCGACGCTGCTGCTGAGACACAGACCGCCACGAATGCGGGCAAAAAAAAGAAGGCAAGCAAGCCGCAGATTTCCAAGGCCGAACAAGAGCAGGCGACCCTCAAATACGCGGCTGATTACATTGCCGACCTGGTGGTCCATGCGCCCGGGCGCAGCGTGGGCGTGTTGGCTCGCAGCAATGCCGTGGTGGCGAAACTGATGTTCGAATTGCGGATCCTCGGAGTGCCTGCCAGCGAAGAGGGTGGTAATCCGTTGACGGATTCCGCTGCTGTGCAGTGCGTGATGTCGGCGTTGCGGCTGGCGGATCATCCGGGGGATAGCATTGCCAGATTTCACGTGCTGCATTCTCCGCTGGGACCGGTGTTGGGATTGCAGGACGCTGCGGATGACACGTCCGCCGTGGAATGCGCTCGGCGCATACGTCGGCAGTTGATGCAGCAGGGATACGGTCCGACACTGGAAGACTGGTACCTGCAGATACGCGACCGAGGGACTCCCCGCGACACCGCTCGGCTGCAACAACTTGTGCAACTGGCCTACGAGTTTCAAGCTCAGGCCACGCTCCGTCCATCGGCGTTCTTGAAACGGATTGAGACCCAGACGATTTCCTCGCCCAGCGTGGATTCCGTCCGCGTGATGACCATTCATCAAGCGAAAGGGCTTCAGTTTGATTCGGTGGTATTGGCCGAGTTGGAATCGGGAATCGGCGGCAGTTCGTCGACGTGTGTTGTTGGTCGACCCCAGCCGACGGCCGATGCCAATTCCGTGATCCGTTATTGTGCCAAGGAGGTCCAGCGGTTGCTGCCACCCGAGGTCCGTGCGGCCTTTGTCGACGCGGAATCTCGCAGAGTGCGTGAGGACTTTTGCGTGATGTACGTTGCCATGACACGCGCTGTGCATTCTCTGCACATGATCGTGTCGCCTGCCACATCCGCCAAGCAGCGGACCCAGTCCGGATTTCTGTGTGCCACACTGGCTCCCGATGCGACGGTCGCTGCGGAAGCGGTGCTGTTCGAATCCGGCGCCGCGGACTGGGCGGAACATGTGCCGCAGCCCCCGACACTGCCGCCCGTAGACGCCGTTCCCATTGATCGCGTGGCACTGGCGCCGATGGACTCGCCACGACGACGATCGTTGAGAAGAACGGCTCCCTCGAGCCTGGAAGGCTCGAGCCGAGTGGCAGCCGCGCAGTTGTTCGGAACCCATTCGACCGTCGCTCTGCGGAAGGGCACGCTGATCCATCATTGGTGTGAACATCTGACGTGGTTGGATGCCGGATTACCCGACGTCGAACATTTACGGTCCTGGGCGCGGTCACAACAGGCCACTGCCGAAGAGATCGACGTCGGATTGACGGATTGGCAGGCGATGCTCGAGCGGCCCGCGCTGCGGCGACTGTTGACGCGTGATTCCTACCAGGATCCCGGGTTCCTCGAGCTACCACCGGACGTGTGCCAGCGGATTGAGAATGCGCGGCTGCGCGTGCATGTGGAAACCGAGCTGCCGATTGCCGTACGCGATGACGACTGCCTGGTATCGGGGACCATCGACCGCCTGGTGCTGGTTTACGCCGACGAAGTCCTGGTGGCCGCTGAGGTGATCGATTTCAAAACCGATCGGATTAGCGAAGGCGACTCGGCAGCGATCGAGGGGCGCGTGGCTTACTATCGCGGTCAGCTGGACAGCTACCGCTGGGCCGTCGGCCGGGTGTACGGACTGGAAGCGGACTGTATCAATTGCCGATTGGCGTTTCTGATGCCGGGTGTGGTCGCCCGCGTCTGATGTCCGCAGCTCCGGCACGCCGGCATCGCTCCGGTGCCAACGGCTGGGCCGACGAGGCGGCAGGGGGCCTGCCGAGCGGTCCGCGGTCAGTCCCCGAAAATGGCTTCCAGAGCAGCCCGCATCACCTGCGGGTCGGGGCTGACACCCGACCAGTACTCGACTCCGATCACTCCTTGGTTGACCAGCATGCCCAGCCCGTCGATGACCGAACATCCGCGTTCGGTTGCCGTACGCACCAGGTGTGTCTTGGGTGGATTGGGAATGACGTCCGCGACGACCATTCGGGGCAGCAAGGATTCGAAGTCAATTTCCAGGCGGGCATCGACGTCGGGAAACAGTCCGATGGATGTGGCGTTGATCACCACATCGGTGGTCTCGGGCACCGCGAACGCTGCGTTCCAGGGAACGAAGGTCGCATCGGCGGGAACATGATCGGTCAACAGATCGACCAGTTCCTGGCCACGGTCCACCGAACGGTTGACGATGGTGATGTGCCGAGCACCGGCCAGGGCGACTTCGACACTGATCGCTCGCGCCGCGCCGCCGGCGCCGAAGATGACGACGTTCTTGTCCTGGGGATCGGTGAGGGCCCTCAACGATTGGACGAACCCTTTTCCATCCGTGTTTTCGCCGATCAAGGTGTCACCACGACGCACGACACAGTTGACGGCTCCCATCACAGCGGCCGATTCTCCCAGGCCATCCAGGTGTTCGATGACCGCGACTTTGTGGGGAATCGTGCAATTGAACCCGACAAAGCCCATGGCGCGGGCTCCCTGAACGGCTGCTGCCAAGTCCGGCGCATCGACTTCGATCGTCAGATAGCGCCAATCGAGACCGTGATGCTGATAGGCCGCTTCGATCATGGCCTGGGTCGGATTTTCGGAAACCGGTTTGCCGAAGCAGCCGGTCAGCTCCTGCTTGAAGTTCAGTGGTGCGTTCATGTCCTGTCGATCGTTTCAGCGCGTCGTGGCGATTGTGGCGTTGGTGGTGGCCAGCGCGGGTTTCGGTGGAGCAATCACGGCGTACGAAGGCAAAGTCACGTCGCCGAACCAGTCTTCCTGGAGTTCACGGTTCGATTCCAACAAGCGTTGTACCAGAGCCTTGTCCTGGATATGAGGCACATTGTCGGTGTAAAGCTGAACCCGCACAAAACGCTCAAGCCGTTTGCGATTGTGAGGTTGTTCCATCCGCTTTTCCATCAACCGGCAGTTCACGCAATTGACTCCCGTGAAGTCCAGAAACATGGGCAGGTTCTGGGCAGCGGCAAACTGCGCGGCCTTTTCGAATTCGAGTGAGTATTCGAGTCCGTCGTGAACAATCACGTAACCCAAATCCGCTTGCTGTCGACCTTCCAGATTCGGGGGCGCAAAAGACTCGATCTGGTCCCACACGAATCCTCGCGGCTTTTCGTTGCCGAACAGGCCCACGCCGAGATAGGCACCGAAGACCAGGAATGCGATTGCGAATCCCAGCCGCGCGACGGAAATGCTGTCGGATGGCGTGTCGTGAGGCAAGCGGAACATGCCCAACAGATACAGTCCCGTGCACCCGGCGATGATGATCCAGGATGACATCACGAATGCATAATCAAACATGACGGGCAGGGGGTTCCAGGCCAGGTCGGAAACACTGAGAAATTTGAAGGCGGCGCCGATTTCCACCATGCCCATGGTGACTTTGACCGTGTTCATCCAACCGCCGCTCTGGGGCAGCTTTTTGAGGAAGCTGGGAAACAGGGCCAGAAAGAAAAATGGCAGCGCGAAGGCCGAAGAAAATGCCAGCGTGCCCAAAATGGGCCAGTAGTATTGACCCTTGGCTGCCAATGCCAGCAACAGTCCCAGAAAGGCAAACGTGCAGGTGAACGACACCAGGGTGAATGTCAGCGCCATGAACAGCACGCCCAGAATACCGCCGCGGTCCTGTTTGCCTGAGGACCATGACAGTAGAAACGAGGGGACACGGATTTCAAACATGCCCAGCAGATTCATGCCGAAAAAGACCAGCACTCCAGCGATGAACACGTTCAACCAGGGATTGTTGGCCAGGAGATTGATCGACGTGGCTCCGAACACCGCCGCCATGACCAGGCCGATCACCGTGAATGATGTCACGATGCCCAGGCAGTACACCGACGCCATGCGGATCGGTCGGTGGTGCGTGGTTTCGGATTGCTTCAAAAAGAAACTGACCGTGATGGGGATCATGGGAAACACACAGGGAGTCAGCAGCGCGGCAAATCCCGCCAGGACCGCCGTGATCAAAAACGGCACTAAACCTTGCTCCGCCACGGCGCCCGATGTGCCATCAGCGGTCTCGTCCGAGGTCTCCACGCTGTCGGCGTTACTCCACAGTTGATAACCCCGGTCCAGGAATTTGGCGAACTCGTTGTCTTTACGTTCCAATCCCTTGAACGTGGCCAGCAATTGCAGGTTGCCCGCAGCGGTGTTGGCCCCGCCGGTGTTCGCTCCGCCGGGTTTTGCCGTTTCCGGAGACGCTCCGTCCTGCAGTGCGAATTTGCCAGTGTGGCCCAGTGCGAACGGGACATCGAGTGGAATCCGGCAGGTACCGGCCCGGCAGGTCTGGTAGCGGATGGTGCCTTGCACTCCGTAACCCCCGTCCGGGCCGGGTGTGTCCACCGTCAACTGTGTGGACCAGGTGATCTGACCGTAATGTACTTTCTGGACGATGTCATCCAGTTCCGGTGGCTTTTCGACTTCAGGATCCTCAGACGGCACAAAGGGTGCATCTGGCGGAGACAATCCATGAGGTTTGAACTGGATCACGGTCGGTTCCCCGGCCATTTCGGGATCCTGTGTGAGTGCAAAAATGTGCCAGCCGGGTTCCATTTTCGCCGTGACGCTCAAGGTGACAGGATCACCGGGTCCGGCGTCGGCCGGCGCAAGACGGAAGGTGAACTGAACCGGTTCCGGTTTCCCGGCGCGTCGCTCGGCCGTCACCGTGGATTCAAAGGGGTGTGTTACGGGAGCACCGCGATTGATGGGCGCGGCCGCCATGGCTGCCAGGATGTCTTCGGGCGGTTTGCCAGTTTCCAGGCCCAATTGGAACTTACGTGGAGGTCGGATCGGGACGCAGCTTCCCTGGTTGCAGTATTGGCCTTCGAGTTGAATCGCGAGTTGGATCTGATCCACGGGGATGTCGCCGCTGATGCGAAACCGCTTCCACCAGGTCACCTGGCCATAAAATTTCTCGACCGTTTGTTTGAGTACCTTATCGTCGTACTTCTCGGGTGCGCGATCGGCCAGGAACGGCTTGTCGATTGGCGTCAGACCCTTGATGGATGTGACGCTGATTCGCGTGCCGCCCCCAAAATCACGGTTCGTGGAGTAGATGTAGTGTTCCAGTGGCAGGATCGCCGTGATGGCGACGACGGCTGTCTGATCCGCAGCGGGTGTTTCGGCGGTCAACGTAGCCGTGATCTGGATCTCCTCGACTTCTCCTCCCAGGCCGCCCTGGCCGAACAGGTCCAGCGGAGTGGTTTCCTGAGCGAAGGTGGGCCTCGGCGAAAGTCCGCCGAATGGGGAGACTCCCGGTATCAGGCCGAAAACGGCCGCAACACAGAATGTGGACAGCAGTTGTCGGGGCAGATGCATCGTGTCACTCATCAAAGGGACCAAGGAAATTGACAGCGTTCCACAGGCATAGATTGTCGGAGGAGTTGTCCATGTGTTGCAACAGGCCGCCAGCCCGGTTGGGTCGGGAGGCCGACTATATCATACTCGAGAAATTCCAGGCTCTGCAAATATAGCGAGATTCGGCTGCGCAGGCGTTTGGGTTCGGGATTCTGCCGGCTGTTGGGCAGCGGGCGCATGGTTGCAGCGGAATTGACAAAAGGCGATGGTGGACAGAGCAACAAACGCCGACAGTCTGGATCCTATACACCACACGCGATTTCATGAAAACCGCAATGGGTTTGAGTTCGCTGGTCCGATTCCGCAGCACCGTTCTACCGGCGGTGATCATCGCGGTTGCGGCCACCGCGAGCCAGGCCCAGCCGCCTGCGGAGATTTCGATTCAGGATCGGCTGCCCTATGGGCAGCCACCGCTCGATTATCTGGGACCCAAGACCGATAATCCGCTGGCGCGTTTGCTGGCGGCGGACAGCGGTTTTGGCAGCACCTGGCCATACGATCCGCACAGTGGTTACCTGAAATCTCTGTTGAAGGCGTTGAGCGTCCCCATCGAATCTCAGTTGTTGGTGTTCTCACAGACCGCCTTGAATCCTCGTCTGGTGTCACCGCAGACGCCGCGCGCCGTTTACTTCAACGACTCGGTGGCCGTGGGATGGGTTCCACAGGCCGCGTCGATCGAGATCGCCGCCATGGATCCCGCTAAGGGCGCCGTATTCTACACGTTGAGCCAGAACCGGCAGGCCAAGCCGTTGGTTGCGCGTGAAACCCGCTGCCTCACGTGTCACGCCGGGGGGCTCACCATGCAAGTGCCCGGACTGATGCTGCGGTCGTTGATGACGGATCGGCGAGGCAAGCCCTTGGAAGGGTTTTCGGATGTCAGTCATCGGATGCCGTTGCGTCAACGCTGGGGCGGCTGGTATGTGACGGGGCAGGCCGGCCAGACAAACCACCTGGGCAACATCATCGGGCGGGAAGCCATCGCGCGACAGCGGGACAACCCGTCGGCTGTGAGCAACCAGGCACGATTACCGGATGATGTTGCGACGCGTTGGTATCCAGCGGTCCACAGCGATCTGGTAGCGCACCTGGTGCTGGATCACCAGGTGCGCGGACAAAATCTGATGATTCGCGCCGGTTACGAGGAGCGTTTGGGACGCAGGTCCGATGTGGAGGACCGCTTGTTTCGCTACCTGTTGTTTCTGGACGAGTGGCATTGGCCGGAACCGGTGTCGGGGACGTCCGGGTACCAGCGTTGGTTTTCGAAACAGGGACCGCGTTCCGGAACCGGACGATCGCTGCGCGCATTTGACTTGCAGACCCGCTTGTTCCGCCATCGATTGAGCTACTTGGTCTATAGCCCGCTGTTTGGCGGCTTGCCCCAGCCGGTCCTGGCCAGGCTGGGGCAGCGGTGGTGGGAATTCCTGTCGGATCCGCGGCCGGAGGTCGAGGGCATTCCCTTGGCCGAACGTCAGCAGATTCTGGACATTCTGCGCTCCTCGCGCGCGGCGCTGCCACGGGCCGCATTTCCGCAGTTGTGGAAGTCCAAATGACGGGTACCGGTGGCTGTGACGGCCCCGCGATTCGTTCCGCTCAACGATCCTTCTGCATTTCCAGCCACCGCTGGACCCGCTGTTCCAGAACATCCAGCGGTAGGGCTCCGTTTTTCAGGATGACGTCGTGAAAGTCGCGGATGTCGAACCGGTCTTCCAGCTGGGATTCCGCAATTTGCCGGAGTTGACGGATCTTGAGTTCGCCGATTTTGTAGGCCAACGCCTGTCCGGGCCAGGCGATGTAGCGGTCAATCTCGTTTTCGATGTCGTGCTGTGTTTTGGCGGTGTTGGCCGCGAAAAAATCGATCGCCCGCTGACGCGTCCATTGCTTGCTGTGGATACCCGTATCGACGACCAGTCTCACCGCCCGCCACATTTCATAGGTCAACTGGCCGAAGCGCTGGTAGGGCGTGTTGTAGACTTCGAGTTCTTCCCCCAGTTTTTCGGCGTACAATGCCCAGCCTTCGACGAAGGCGGTGTAGCCCGTGTAGCGGCGAAACGCGGGCACGTCTTCGCGTTCCATAGCCAAGGCCAACTGCAGGTGATGGCCGGGCACGGATTCGTGCAGTGACAGGGCGGCGATTTCATATTTCGGTCGCACTTCCGGGCGATAGAGGTTGACGAAATAGGTTCCCGCCCGGCGGCCGTCGGCGGACGGAGGTCGGTAGTAGGCCGTCGTGGTATCCGGCGCCAATTGTGCGGGGATCGGTTGAATGGTGTAGGACACCCGTGGCAGACGGTGGAACAAGCGCGGCAGCAGCGGGTCGACTCTGCGACAGAACTGTCGATAAGCCGCGATCAAGTCGTTGGAGTTGGAGAAATAGAACTGCTTGTCGGTCCGCAAGAATTCGAGGAACTGTGCGAAATCGCCATCGTAAGAAATTTCGCGAATAATCTCTTCCATCTGCGATCGGATGCGTTTGACTTCCCTGACTCCGATCTCGTGAATGGCGTCGGCCGTCAACTCCGTCGTGGTGAATTGGCGGACTTTGTGTGCATAGAAGTCGTTTCCTCGAGGAATCTGCCAGATGCCCACCTTCTCAAAACAGGCCGGCAGGTATTCATGCTCAAAAAACGCGAGCAGTGTGCGATAAGCGGGGATCACCTGTTCGCGAATCGATTTGGCGGCTGCGGATTTCAATCGAATTTGATCGGCGGTGTCGATCGAATCGGGCATATCCCGCAAGGGTTTGAAAAACGGACTTTGCTCGGGATTGGCCACGATTTGTCTGCGGATTTGTCGAGGGATGCGACGCATGATGATCCGCGGATGAACAATGCCGCGTCTGGCCCCCAGGCGCAACAGATCGATGGTGTGGTGCATGTAGACCGGAAGACTCCGCAGCCGTTCGATCCAGTTCTGATAGTCCGCGATCGTGTCGAACTGCAGAGAATCAGCCAGGGCATTCGCGTTTTGAATGCCTCCACGTTGATTCAACGCGAACAGATACGGTTGGAAAGAGTGCAGTGTCACCCGCCACTGGCAGCTTTTACGGAAGAGTGTCAGGTTCAGTCGATCCTCGTCCGTCAGACGCGTGGGGTCGAATGCACCCAATTGCGACAAGGTTTGTCGGTCTGCCAGATGACGGCGCTCGATGGCGTCCAGCGACAGGTCTTCCCACTGGTCGTGGTAGCGGGGGTCACCGAGCTGCGATGCCCATCTGGGATTGTCTCTGAGCGTTCGCTGCCACTCGGTTTCGAACAACCGGTTCAGCGGTTCGGACGTGGTGGTTTCCTGTGCGGTGAGCGTACCGTGCAGGCAGGCGGTCAGCAGCAGTAACGTTTTCAGCAAGCAATGCATGGACGGCACTCCACATTGAGCACGAGTGGACAGTGACCATAAGTGGATGATGACGTTGTCGAGCGTAAACCGCGCGCGCCGCGGTTGCAAGCCGTTGCCGGAGATCGGTTGCGCGGGGGATTGCAATGGAAAGCCGTGAGGATTAACGATCAGCGGGCCGGGACTACCGAGCGGTGTAACCGCCATCGACCATCAGGCATTCAGCGGTGATGAACGAAGCTTGTTGTGAAGCCAGAAACAACACGGCGTCGGCAATCTCGTTGGGGTGGGCGATGCGTTTCAGCATGTGAGCTCCTCCCCAGTCCGGGTGGGCGTCCGCCTGTTGCCGATCCAGTCCCGCTTGCCGACAAAGCTGTTCGACCACAGGCGTCCAGACCGTTCCAGGACAGACGGCATTGACGCGAATGCCATCGTCTGCCAGGTCCAGCGCCATGCAGCGGGTGATGGCCACAATGGCTGCCTTGCTGGCGTTGTATGTAACAAACTCCGGTTGGGCAATAAAACTCGAGATCGAGCCCAGGTTGACGATCGCTCCCGAGCCCTGTGTCTGCATGAAGGGCACGACGTGCTTCGACATCAACGCCGTGCCCATGATGTTGACATCGTTGATTCTGCGCCAATCCTCGACGGACGCGTCGATGCCTTTCAAGACAAATACGGCGGCGCTGTTGACCAGCACGTCGATGTTGGAGTACCGATCTGCGACCTGTTGCACGGCCGCCTGGACCTGGGTTTCATTGGAAATGTCCGCTTCGATCGCCGTGCACGGATTGCCGTCGGTTGTGAGCTGATCCGCCAGACGACTGGCGTTGGGGTAGTCGATGTCCAGGATGGCGACGCGTGCTCCGTGTTCCGCGAAACTGCGGCACACAGCGGCTCCGATTCCAGAACCACCGCCGGTGACCAAAACCGTCTGACCCGCAAAATCCGGCATGATTCTTCATCCTGTCAGAGCCAACAGAAATCAACTCGACAACTCGATCGT
>Ga0315336_1002587_pt1 | contig 27087 bp, 26 predicted proteins | sample ASW5metaG_FD_204512 | JGI IMG/M metagenome (GOLD analysis project Ga0315336, IMG submission 204512) | Ammonia-oxidizing marine archaeal communities from Monterey Bay, California, United States - ASW #5 | ecosystem: Environmental > Aquatic > Marine > Intertidal zone | place: USA: California... | reverse complement strand
TTGGCTTCGCGGAACTCGACGTGCTTCTTCGCGACCGGATCGTACTTCTTCTTCACGAGCTTGTCGGTCATCGTGCGCGAGTTCTTCTTGGCGACGTAATAGAAGCCGGTATCCGCGCTGGAAACGAGCTTGACCTTGATGGTGACCGCTTTGGCCATGTTCAGAACCTCGAATTTTGGGAATCGCCAGCAGGCCCGACAGGTCGAGCCGCATTTGGCCGCAACCTAGCTCCGAACGCCCCAAAGTCAAGTTTTTAGGGTGCATTATTCGGGCGTTTTGGCACCCTTATCGGCCCATAAACGGCTTTCGGGCGCTCATCGGCCAGTACGGCTATCCGCCCTTAAAATCCTTCGGTGCGAAGCTAAGATCGAGCATCCGCCACTGATCGTAACGATCCGCCGGGAGCATGGCGTAGGGCTGGCATTTCGCCAGTGCATCCATGGCGCTCCGCATCAGCGCCGGCCCCTTCTCGGAGGCGCTGGCCTGGATCAGGAGGGGTTCCGCTGCGAGCGTGCCGTCTCGTCGAAGCGCCACACGCAGCACGACCGAGACGTTATCGGAAGGAGATACCGATTTCGGCAAAACCGAACAGGTCTTGAGATGCGTGCGCAGCGCAGCGGCATCCTCGACCTTGATATTCGCGGCGGCCGTTGCCTTGGCGTCGAAGTCTCCGGTCGCTCCTGCATCCGGCAGAGTGAACATCATGCCGAACTTGGTGGTGATATCAGGTGCCGCAGTCGGCACCTCGGGTTGAGGTTGGGGTTGTTGCTGAGGTTGCTGTTGCGGCTGCGCCTGCTGTTCAGGAGGTTTGGGCTGTTCGGCGGGTTTCGATTGTTCAGCGGGCTGCTGCTGGAGCGCTGCCTGCTGCGCATCCTGTTTCGGCTTTGAAGCGGCGCTGGGAGCAGGGGCGGGAGCCTGTTCAGCAGGCGGCTTCTGCTGCGATTCCTGCCGCTTCTGTGCAGCCTGCTCCTGAGATTTTTCGTCGAGCGTCGGGAAATCATAGTTGTCAGGCTCCTTCGGAAGCGGCGGCGCTTCCTCGGGCGTGATGATATCGACAGTGATGGCTTCAGCGGTCGTCGGGTCGAACGGACGCACGCCCGCGAGCACAAGACACGCTGTCAGAGCCGCAACATGTGCGGCGACCGATATGGCGGCGCCGGTACGCATACAATTATGGTTCGCTCATCCCCGGCGGGCGGTCCGCCGTCATAGACACCTAGCATAGCGGCTGGCAGCGCGATGGGGATGAAATTCTGATCGCATAAACCGCGAGGTCTAGATCGTATCCCGCTGCATCTTGCCGCCGTAGAAGTGGAAAAACGGCACCTCTGCGGTATGCGACAGGGGTCCCAAGGCGAGGCGCTTGTCCAGCTCGCGCAGCACCATCTTCGTCATCTGGTGCAGGTCCGCAAGCGACACCGAGCCGAGTTCGACCCAAACCAGTTCCACGAGTTCCGCGTCGGCATGAACCACGCCTTCCACCTGATGAGCGATGGACGACGCATCGGCGGTGAAAAACCGCGTATCGAACCGCCGGACTCGGCCGGGCGGGGTGATGGCTCTTGCGATCAAAAACAGTCCGGACGGATCGGGCAATAATCCAGCGTCGGCGAACGGTTTCCAGTCGCCGGTCAGCTTGGAGGCGGCACCGTTCATGCGGGCGACCTTGCGCCCCAGACAGAGGCCGGTTTCCTCGCAAGCTTCGCGAATGGCAGCGACGGCCAAGGCGCGGGCGCGGGCAGGCGCGATTTTCGGACTGCCGCCGGTCAGCTTCTTCTCAAGCGCCTTGGGAATATCGGCTGCGACGGGAATTCGATTGTCATTGGCGTCGACGCGCCCGCCGGGGAAGACGAACTTGCCCGGCATGAAGATCACGTTGTCATGCCGCTTGCCGACCAGAACCTTCGGCACGCTTCCGCTGCGATCGACCAGGATCAGCGTCGCCGCATCTTTCGGGCGGCGGTAAGGATGACTGTCGTCTTCCTTTTCTTCTTTTTCAGGGGCGCTCATTTCACCACGTTCAATTTCGCAATCGTACCTTCTTCGACGCCCTCGGGGCGGCTTTCATCGAAGCCATGCATCCGGAACGCCCACTGCAGCCCGACCACGGCGCCCTTGACCGGTTGCAACAGCAACAACGATGCGATCAGCGTGAAGGGCAAATAGAACGCCAGTTGCAGCAGCATCGATGGCGCGTAGTTGGTCTCGATCCAGAGCGCAATCGGCACGATGATATGCCCGACGACGACGATCACCAGATAGGCCGGCAGGTCGTCGGCGCGATGGCCGCTGAAATCCTGTCCGCACTCCGAGCAGTTATCCGCGACTTTCAGGAAGGCCCGGAAGATCTTGCCTTCACCGCAGTTCGGGCAACGGCAGCGCAGGCCGCGCGCCATCGCCTGCCAGACATCGCGCTTGGCCAATGATTGGGAGGCCGGGGTCCATGTTGCTGCGGGCATCGTGCGGCTTTCCATAATCTCTCCTACGAAGGGAAATCATCCCTTCTTTTTCGATTTGCGCGCCGTGGTGCCGGAAGGCTTGCGCTGTTTCTTCCTGCTCTTGTCGCGGCCTGGCCGAGCCTTGCCGCCTGCGTGAGGCTTCCCGGCGCGGTTGTCGCGAATGCGGCCTCCGCGCGGAGCGGTTCGTCCTTCGGACAGCAGCTCGAACCGCAACGCACCGGCCACTGGCGCAGCTTCTACCAGACGAACCTGCACCACGTCACCCAATCGATGCATGGCACCGCTGCGCGATCCGATCAGGGCGTGGCGGGTCTCATCGTAGTTGTAATATTCGCTTCCCAGCGTGCGCACGGGAATCAGGCCGTCGGCGCCTGTATCTGTTAGTTTTACGAACAATCCGGCACGCGTCACGCCGGAAATACGGCCTTCAAACGTTGCGCCGATACGATCGGCGAGGAAATGCGCGATCAGCCGGTCGGCGGTCTCGCGCTCCGCTTTCATCGCGCGGCGTTCAGTGAGCGAAATTGCCGCAGCCACTTCGCTCAGCGTTTCAAACGTCTCGGTGTCGGGCAGGGCGCCTTCGCCGAGCCCAAGGGCGCGGATCAGCGCGCGATGCACGATAAGATCTGCGTATCGGCGGATAGGCGAAGTGAAATGAGCGTAACGCCGCAGGTTGAGGCCAAAGTGGCCGTAGTTGTCGGCAGAGTATTCCGCCTGCGCCTGTGAGCGCAGCACGACCTCGTTCACCAGCGGTTCCGAGTCGTGGCCTTTGACATGGGCGAGCACGCGATTGAACAGCGTCGGCCGCAACGCGCCTGTTTTCGCAAACGAGATGTCGAGGGTTTTCAGGAATTCCTGAAGGTTGTGAACCTTCTCAACGGTCGGCTCGTCATGCACGCGATAGATCAGCGGCAATGCTTTCTTCTCAAGCGTTTCCGCCGCCGCGACGTTGGCGAGGATCATGAATTCCTCGATCAGCCGGTGTGCATCCAGCCGCTCCGGTGTCACCACACGGTCGACGGTGCCGTCAGCCTTCAGGAGAATCTTGCGCTCGGGAAGGTCGAGGTCGAGCGGATCGCGCTCGTTGCGCGCGCGCTTCACCAGCGCATAGGCGTCGTAAAGCGGCTTCAGAATCGAGTCGAGCAGCGGGCCGGTGGTGTCATCGGGGCGCCCATCGATGGCCGCCTGCGCCTGTGCATAGTTCAGCTTTGCCGCCGAACGCATCAGCACACGATGGAAGGTGTGCGAACGCTTGCGGCCGTCCTTGTCGATCACCATCCGCACGGCCAGCGCGCCGCGCGGCTCGCTTGGCTTCAAGGAGCACAGGTCGTTCGAGATGCGCTCGGGCAGCATCGGCACGACGCGGTCGGGGAAATACACCGAGTTGCCGCGCTTGAGGGCTTCGCGATCCAATGGCGATTGCGGCCGCACATAAAACGCGACATCGGCAATCGCGACGTTGACGATGTATCCGCCCTTGTTGTTCGGATCGCTGTCCAGTTCCGCATGGACCGCATCGTCATGGTCCTTCGCATCCGGCGGATCGATGGTGACGAGCGGTACGTCGCGCCAGTCTTCGCGTCCCGCAAGTGTGGCGGGTTTGGCTGCTTCGGATTCGGCGATGACGTCGGCAGGAAACTCTTGCGGGATTTCATGCGCGTGGATCGCGATCAGGCTGACGGCCTTCTCGGTCTTGAGCGAGCCGAGGCGGTCCTTGACCCGGCCGGATGGTAATCCGTAGCCGCGCGAGCGCATCAGTTCGACGCTGATCAGGTCGCCGTCTTGCGCGCCGTTTGCGTCGGCGGCAGCGATTGCCAACTCACGGCCGACCTGTTTCTTGTCGATCGGGATCAGACGGCCCTCGCCGTTGGGCAGCGTGCGGAAAATCCCGAGTACCCGGTTTCTGGCCTTGTCGAGCAGCTTGATGACGCGGCCGCGGTAGGTCTTTTCGTGTTTGTTGTCGGGTTTCTCGATACGCAAGAGCGCACGATCTCCGACACCGGCAGCGGTGCCCGGTGCTGCCTTGCGCGGGACATGAATGCGGATGACCGGGGCAGGGCCATCGGTTTCCTCCAGCCATTCGGCAGGCGTCGCAATCAATTCGCCGTCGCTGTCGCGGCCTGTGATGTCGGCAACGATGGTTGGCGGCAGCGATTTCGGCTGGGCGACCTTCTTGCCGCGTTTCTCGATCACGCCTTCGTCGGCAAGCTCGCGGAGGATGCGCCGAAGTGCGGCGCGTGACTCGTTCTTCAATCCGAAATGCCGCGCCAGTTCGCGCGTCCCGGCTTCACCGGGGTGCGCCTTGACGAACGCGACGATGCTCTCTCGGTCGGGAAAGGCAGTGGTCGCGTCGCTTTTCTTTTTCATTATCCGCGTGCTTTACCGGCGCTCTTCTTTTCCGCGACCTTGGTGACCTTGGCAGCGGCAACCTTGGCGACCTGAACCTTGGTGGTTTTAGCGGCCTTGGCATCCTTCAGCGAGACGGGCTCGGCTGCGGCTTTCTTCGGCGCGGCTTTTTTTGGAGCTGCCTTTTTCTTGGCGGCAGGCTTCTTCGCAGGTGCCTCGGACGGTACCGCGCCGTTTGTATCGGCCGCAGGCTTGGCCGCCTTCTTCTTCGTTGCTTTTTTGGCCGCGCGCTTTGGTTTGCCGCCACCCTTGGTGGCGCGCTCCTCGATCAGCGCGATGGCTTCGGCAAGCGTGAGCTTCTCTGGCTCGATGCTGTCCGGAATTGTTGCATTGATGCCGTCGATGGTGACGTAGGCACCGTAGCGGCCCTTCTTTCGCAAAATGGTGCCGCCACGCGCCGGGTACTCGCCGACCGGCGTGCCGGGATCGGCACCGAAGCGGCGGCTTGGCCCCTTGGCGATCTTCTCTGCGATCAGCGTCACCGCGCGATTGAGGCCGACGTGGTAGACGTCGTCACCCGCTTCGAGGCTCGCGTAGGTCTTGCCATGGCGCACGAACGGACCGAACCGGCCGATGCCAGCGGTAATCACTTCGCCGTCTTCCGGATGCGGTCCGATATCGCGCGGCAACGACAGCAGCTTCAGCGCAAGTTCGAGTTCAACGTCGGCGGGCGACATATTTTTTGGAATACCGGCACGCTTCGGCTTCTCGTCTTCGCCGTAATCCTTGGCGTCGCCGAGCTGGATATAGGGACCGAAACGTCCAGCTTTGACCGCAACTTCAAGACCCGACACCGGGTCTTTGCCGAGCGGACGATCGCTCGATCCGCTGGAGGCGGCGAGGGGGCGCGTATAGCGGCACTCGGGATAGTTCGAGCAGCCGACGAACGCGCCGAACTTGCCGGCCTTCAGATTGAGCTTGCCGTTGCCACAGCTCGGGCACTGGCGCGGATCGCCGCCGTCTGCGCGCGGTTCGTAAATGTGTTCGCCGAGCATCGCGTCGAGCACATCGAGCACTTCGGTAACACGGACATCCTTGATGTCGTTGACCGCGCCGATGAAGTCTTTCCAGAAATCAGCCAGTACCTGCTTCCACGAGATTTCGTTGTTCGAAATCTTGTCGAGCTTCTCTTCGAGGCCTGCGGTGAAATCGAATTCGACATAGCGCGCGAAATAATTCTCAAGGAACGCCACCACGACGCGGCCCTTGTCCTCGCCGTGCAGACGCTTCTTTTCGAGCTTCACATAGCCGCGATCCTTCAGCACCTGAATGATCGAGGCATAGGTGGAAGGACGGCCGATGCCGAGTTCTTCCATGCGTTTGACCAGCGAGGCTTCCGAGAAGCGCGGCGGCGGTTCGGTGAAATGCTGCGTGACGTTGAGGCTTTCGCGCTTCAGCGCTTCGCCCTGATTGATGACCGGCAGGCGCTTGCTGTCTTCGTCATCGGCGTCGTCGTCGCGGCCTTCCTGATACACTGCAAGGAAGCCGTCGAACTTCACGACCTGACCGGTGGCGCGCAACTCGAGCACGCGTGCGCCAGCCTTCGCCGTGATATCGACGGTGGTGCGCTCCATCTCGGCGGATTCCATCTGGCTTGCGACCGTGCGCATCCAGATCAAATCGTAGAGCCGGGCCTGATCGTTATCGAGTCGGGCTTTCAGCGATGAAGGACGGCGAGACAGGTCGGTCGGGCGGATGGCTTCGTGCGCTTCCTGTGCGTTCTTCGCCTTGGCGCTATACTGGCGCGGGGAATCCGGCACATAAGCCTTGCCGTAGTCCTCGCCGATCACCTTGCGGGCCTGCGTGATGGCGGACGGATCGATCTGCACGCCGTCGGTACGCATATAAGTAATGAGACCGGTGGTTTCGCCGCCGATGTCGATGCCTTCATAAAGGCGCTGGGCGATGCGCATGGTGTGCGCGGGCGCAAAGCCGAGCTTGCGGCTGGCCTCCTGCTGTAACGTCGATGTCGTGAACGGCGATTGCGGGTTGCGACGCGCCGGCTTGGCTTCGACCGCAGAGACGGTGAAGTTCGCGGCCTCGATCGCCTTCTTGAAGTCTTCCGCTTCCGCACCGGTGCCGATGTCCAGTCGCTGGATCTTCTTGCCGTCGGCGCCAATCAAGCGCGCCTCGAAGGACTCACCGCGCGGCGTCGCCAGCGTGGTGAGCAGCGACCAGTATTCGCGCGGGATGAATTTCTCGATTTCGAGTTCGCGGTCGCAGACCAGTCTGAGAGCGACGGACTGCACGCGGCCGGCGGAGCGCGCGCCGGGCAGTTTGCGCCACAGCACGGGGGACAGGGTGAAGCCGACCAGATAGTCCAGCGCGCGGCGCGCCAGATAGGCATCGACCAGCGCCCCGTCGATCTCGCGCGGGTTCTTCATGGCCTCGGTGACGGCCTGTTTGGTGATGGCGTTGAAAACGACGCGCTCGATCTTTTGATCCTTGAGCGCACGCTTCTGCTTCATGATCTCCAGGACGTGCCAGGAAATGGCTTCGCCTTCGCGATCAGGATCGGTTGCGAGGATGAGTTTGTCGGCACCCTTGAGCGCCTTGGCGATGTCGTTGAGGCGGCCGGCTGCCTTGGGGTCGTTTTCCCAGATCATCTGGAAATCGGCCTCCGGATCGACCGATCCATTCTTGGCCGGAAGGTCGCGGACATGGCCGTACGAGGCCAAAACCTCGTAGGAGGAGCCCAAATACTTGTTGATCGTCTTGGCCTTTGCAGGCGACTCGACAATGACGAGATTCATTTTATTCCAATGACTTAACGGGGATACGCGGGCCGGAATCGCGGGATTCCACAAGGCTGGCTTGGCCGATACATGGGTAAAAGGGGGGCCGCTGTCAAATCGGGATCTGGTGATCGATCCGATTTCGATGTCCACATTCACGTAATAGTTGTGGTTTATGCATACTTTTAGTTGTGCACCTTATGCGTGTATTAGTATAAAATGCTCCTTTAATGATCGATTCTCGTGGTGGAAGGGGTCGCGTGAATGGCCGCTCGCGATAGCCGCAGCGATGTCCCGCAGCCCGATGCAGGCGCCGGGGACGGCAGCCCGGCTGAGGCGGCGAGTTTCATTTCCGAGGCGGTGACGGAACTGGCACAACTCTCGCGGCACCACGGCCTGGATATGCTGACGCATTTGCTGGAGATGGTGCAGCTCGAGGCCTCCGATGCGGCCCGCCGTCAGACGAAACCGGGCAGATTCTAGCCGAAAACCTACGCAACCATGGAACCTGCGATCCGGGTGTCGGTCTGATCGAGAAGGCGGCCGTCGTGCGCCCGGATTTCCAACTTCCGGAGCGGTTGCTCGTCCTTGCGATCGACCAGTGCGGTGAAATTCTCACCGGATGCAAAGGCATGTTCCTCACCCCACTGGCGCAACGCGACCAGCACAGGGAACAGCGCGCGCGCCTTCGCGGTCGGGACATAGTCCTGATAGGCGCTGCCATCGGACGCCGGCTTCACGTCAAGAATGCCTTGCGCCACCAGGGTCCGCAGCCGGGTGGTTAGGATGTTTTTAGCCACGCCGAGGTTTTTCTGGAACTGGCTGAAGCGCCGCGCGCCGACCAGCGCATCGCGAATGATCAGCAGTGACCACCAGTCACCGATCACGTCCAGCGTCCGTGCGATGGGGCACAGATCGCCTTGAAGACTCTTGCGTTTCACGGGCCGGCCTCCATTCTCGAGAATGTGGTTGCATTATAAAACTCTCAGGGCTACCTAGCAAGAGTAGTTTTATTATGAAACCAATATCGAACAATCAGGACAGGAACATTCCATGAGGCTTAAAGGCAAAACAGCATTCATCACCGGCGGAAACAGCGGCATCGGTCTCGCCACCGCGAAACTGTTCGTGGCCGAAGGCGCGCGGGTGGCGATCACAGGGCGGGATCAGGCCAAACTCGATTCCGCAGTGGCGGAACTGGGACCGAATGGTTTCGGCATCAAAGCCGACGCCACCGACGTCGCGCAACTCGAAGGCGCGGTCGCGCAGGCCGTGAAAAAGTTCGGCAAGCTCGACACCGTGTTCGCCAATGCGGGCATCGCGGGCAACACGCCGGTTGGCGGCACCACGCTCGCGGCTTTCGAAAATGTCATCAGAACGAATCTCACCGCTGTGTTCTTCACGGTGCAGGCGGCGGTGCCGCAGATGAACGACAACGGATCGATCATCCTCAACGGCTCGGTGATCTCCGTGCTCGGCAATCCGGGTTACTCGGCTTACGCCGCGACCAAGGCCGGCGTGCGCGCAATGGCACGCGTGATGGCTTCCGAGCTTTCGCCGCGCGGTATCCGCGTCAACGTCGTTGCACCGGGCGCGACACGCACGCCGATCTGGGGACCGGGGATTGCGACACCTGAAGCCGAGAAGATGCTCGAAAAGCGCATTTCGGCCAGCACGCCGATGGGCCGGATGGGCGAGGTCGATCACATCGCCAAGACCGTGCTGTTCCTCGCATCCGACGATGCGGCGCATGTGCAGGGCCAGGAAATCTTCGTCGATGGCGGATCGACGGCATCTCCCGCCGGCGCGCCGATCTATCGCGGATAATTTCTACAGTAGAGAAATCATCCCGCCGCCGTGGCGCTCCAGCCGTCCTGCGAGTTCAAGCTCAAGCAGGACGGTGCGCACGACGGCGGGTGAGACATCCGTCATGCGGATGAGGTCGTCGATGCCGATCGGCGAGGGACCGAGAAAATTGACAATGCGCGCGCGGTCGTTGGCGGCGGGCTCACTATCCATCGGAGGCTGCTCGTCGGATTCGCTCATCGGCAGTTCGACCGGTCGTCCCATGATCGGCTGAACTGCATTGATGACGTCGGCTGCTTCCGTCACCAGCGTCGCACCTTGCTTGATGAGGTCGTTGGTGCCCGCTGCGCGGGGATCGAGCGGCGAGCCGGGCACAGCGAACACCTCGCGGCCCTGTTCGTTGGCAAAGCGCGCGGTGATTAGCGAACCTGAGCGATGCGCCGCTTCGACAATGACGACGCCGAGTGCGACGCCGGAAATCAAGCGATTGCGCCGGGGAAAGTCCCGCGCGCGGGGACCGTGGCCGAGCGGCATTTCGGAAATAGCACCACTGCCTGACGCGATGATCGCCGCCAGCAGGTCTTCATGCTCGGACGGATAAATCTTGTCGTGACCGCCTGCCAGCACGGCGACCGTGCCGGTCTCGAGCGTCACTCGATGGGCGGCCTGGTCGATGCCGCGTGCCAGTCCCGATGCAATTGCAAATCCGGCGCTGCCGAGATCGCGCGCGATGGTTTGCGCGAATTTCAATCCAGCGCCGGAGGCGTTGCGCGAGCCGACGATGCCGATCATCGGCTGGGTCTGCACGTTGAGGACGCCACGCACGCCGAGCAGCGGAGGCGAGTCGTCGATCAATGCGAGGCGCGGCGGATAACCGTATTCACCTGGTGCAAGCAGGGCGACGCCGATCCTGCGGCTGCTATCGATCTCGCGCTCGGCCTCCGCCTGCGTGCAGATGCGCCCGACCTTGGAGGCACCGCCGCGCTGCGCCAGATCGGGCAGGCGGTCGAGTGCGGCGCGTGCGCTGCCGTAATGATTGATGAGAGAGCGGAAGGTCCGTGGCCCGACATTGTCGGAACGGATCAGCCGCAGCCAGTCGATGCGCTGCGTGTCGGTCAGTCTGGTGGTGGCTGAAGTCTTGATGTCCACGCGGCCCCCGTGGAGCGGGAGTGTTGCGCAAGTTCATGCGAGCGGCAATCCGTAGCTGCAAGTCTTGTGTGGGATGGCATCGAGTTGTCATTGCCGGGCTTGACCCGGCGATCCATCATCTTCCCAAGGCAGTTATTGATCCTTGATTTATTGGGGGTACAATAATATATGAAGATCGAGTTCGATCCGGCCAAGGATGCGGAGAATATCCGCAAGCACGGCATATCGCTGGCGAGAGCCGCCGATCTCGACACGGCGTCGATCGTGGAGGACGGACGTTTCGCTGAGCCACGGTTTCGCGCCTATGGGACCGTGGATGGACACTCGTACTGCCTCGCCTACACGGTTCGCGGCGAGATCATCCGCGCCATCAGCCTGCGGCGTGCCCATGCAAAGGAGATGAGAAAACATGCCCCGCAAGAAAGATAAGCCGGTGGTATTCGACGACGACAACCCGGAATGGACTAAGGAAGATTTCGCACGGGCGACGAAGTTTCCGCCGGGTACGAAACTGGCCGACGCAGCGGCCTTCATCATGCGCCAGCGCGGCCGGCCCAAACTCGACAAGCCGAAAGAAGCGATCAAGCTGCGGCTCGATGCCGACGTTCTGGAAGCCTATCGCAAGACCGGCGACGGCTGGCAGACGCGGATCAATGCGGATTTGCGGAAAGCGAGGAAGCTGAAGGCGGGGTAATCGCTTATTGGGTCTCGCGACCAATGCTGAATTGTAAGTCGTCACTGCGAGGAGCGCAGCGACGAAGAAGTCCAGTTCTTTATTTGCGTCTGTCAAGCCTGGATTGCTTGGTCTCGCTCGCAAATGACGATGAATTGCGATGTGCGATGTTGTCAGCGATTAAAGCGGCAAAAATTCAGGAATGAACTCACTCAATGCTTCATGCGTAATGATCACGTCGAAATGGGCCACTTGTGCCGGCCATGCGTCGAGAAAATATTTAGGTGCCATAAGAACTGTTTGGAAATCGACATAGTCATACGCGGATTTCCGAGCTTCGGCTCTTATTTTGTAGTTCTCTGCTTGATATGCTTGCCAAGTACTGTTCGCTAGTTTGTTCTCAATATGTAAGGCGACGCGTGATCCAGGATCTTGATCTTTAAAAACGAGAAAGATGTCTGTCTCAGAGTCCTTTTTCGTAATTGGATCTCGATACCATCGTTGGTGCCAAATTTTCTCGATCACCAATTCTAAATGCTGATCTCTAAATTTGGTTTGAGAAACGATCCAATTCTGGAACGCGACGTTAGAATCCAAATATTGCTTAAAGCAGTGATCTAAAGATAGTTCGTCAATTTTTGCCATTCTAACATTCTCACCCCTTCTTCCCGATCTTCCCCTCAGTCCCGTTCATCAGCCGCGTGATGTTGGCGCGGTGCATGATCCAGAGTGCTGCGGTCAACAGCGCAAACACGGCGGCGAGCGCCGAGTGCTGCGACCAGAACAGCATCACCGGCACGACGACACTCGCGACCAGCGCCGCCAGCGACGAGTAACGGAAGATCAGCGCCACTGCGATCCAGATGCCGCAGAATGCAATCGCCGCCGGCCAGAACAATCCGAGCAGGATGCCGATATAGGTCGCGACGCCTTTGCCGCCCTTGAACTTCAGCCACACTGGAAACAGATGGCCGACAAATGCGCCGACGCCTGCGGCAATCGCCGCATCAGGCCCGCCGAAATGTCCGGCGACGATGACGGCAACGGTGCCTTTCAGCATGTCGCCGAGCAGCGTTGCGGCGGCAAGGCCCTTGTTGCCGGTGCGAAGCACGTTGGTTGCGCCGATATTGCCGGAGCCGATCGAGCGAAGGTCTTGTGTCCCGGCCAGTTTGGTCAGGATCAATCCGAACGGAATCGATCCGCACAGATATCCGAAGACGAGCGCGAGCAGGAGTGTGCCGATCATGGTGCCTCACTTGTCAAAATGCGCGTCCGGACGAAGGGTCGCACTCACACATGTTCATAGACAGTGCGGCCGCCGACGATGGTGCGTGCGACGCGGCCGCTGAACCGTGCTTCGTCGAATGGCGTATTCTTGCACTGCGATTTCAGGTCCGCCGGGTCCAACACCCAAGGCGTATCGAGATCGATCACGATCAGATCGGCGGGCGAGCCCGGACGCAGCGAACCGCCGGGCAGACCGAGCAGTTCGGCGGGGCGGGTGGACATGGCGCGGATCAGCGTCTTGAGATCGACTTCGCCGGAGTGAACAAGGCGGAGGCCTGCCGAGAGCATTGTCTCGAGTCCGATGGCACCGGCGGCGGCTTCCGCAAAGGGCAGACGCTTCACCTCGACGTCCTGCGGATTGTGGTCCGACATGATCACGTCGATCAGGCCGGAGGCGAGGGCTGCGACCAGTGCTGTGCGATCCTGTTCGGTGCGCAGCGGCGGCGACAGCTTCAGGAATGTGCGATAGGGGCCGATGTCGTTTTCGTTCAGTGTCAGGTGATTGATCGAAGCCGATGCGCTGACGCCGAGGTCCGCATCCTTCGCGCGCTTGAGAATGTCGAGCGAGTCGATGCAGGTCAGCGAGGCTGCGTGATAGCGACCGCCGGTCAACGCCACCAGACGCATGTCGCGCTCAAGCACGACGGCCTCGGACGCATTGGGAATTCCGAACAGTCCAAGCCGTGAGGCGAACTCGCCTTCGTTCATCACGCCTTCACCGACGAGGTGCGGATCTTCGGTGTGATGCACGATCAGTGCGTCGAAATCGCGGGCGTAAGTCAGTGCGCGGCGCATCACCAGCGCGTTGGTCACGCTTCTGTCGCCGTCGGTGAAGGCGACCGCGCCTGCCGCCTTGAGCAGGCCGATCTCGGTCATTTCCTCGCCCTTCATGCCCTTGGTCAGTGCTGCCATGGGATGAATGTTGACGATGGCGGTGTCGCGGGCACGGCGGAGGATGAAATCCACCGTGGCGGAATTGTCGATCACAGGCTTGGTGTCTGGCTGGCAGACGATGGTGGTGATGCCACCGGCTGCGGCTGCGAGACTTGCGGAGGCAAAGGTTTCGCGATGGCCGGCACCCGGCTCGCCGACGAAAGCGCGCATATCGATGAGTCCCGGCGCGACGATCTTGCCGGCGCAATTAATAATGTCAGTGCCTTCCGGGACACCAGCCGCGCCGATGCCGCGACGGGCATCGCGGATCATGCCGTCGGCGATCAGCACATCGCCGGGACCGTCGAGATCGCGCGACGGATCGATCAGGCGGGCGTTGGCAAGCAGGATGGGGCGACGTTCGTTTCTCATGAGATCACGCGTTGGGCAGGTTGCGGGCGAGCGCTTCAAGCACCGCCATGCGAACCGCCACACCCATTTCGACCTGTTCGCGGATCAGCGATTGTGCGCCATCCGCCACAATGGAGTCGATTTCGACACCCCGGTTCATCGGACCGGGATGCATCACCAGCGCATCGGGCTTGGCGTAAGCCAGCTTTTTCTGGTCGAGGCCATAATAATGAAAGTATTCCTGGCTTGAAGGGACGAACGAGCCGTTCATCCGTTCGCGCTGCAGCCGCAGCATCATGACGATGTCCGCGCCTTCCAGACCTTCACGCATGTCGCGCGCGACCTCGACGCCCATGCGCTCGATGCCCGGCGGCAGCAGTGTGGAGGGGGCCACGATGCGGACGCGCGCGCCCATTTCGTTCAGCAGGATGATGTTGGAGCGCGCAACCCGCGAATGGAGTACGTCGCCGCAAATCGCAACCAGCAGACCTTCAAGACGGCCTTTGTTGCGGCGAATGGTCAGTGCGTCGAGCAGCGCCTGGGTCGGATGTTCATGCGCGCCGTCGCCGGCATTGATGACCGAGCCATCGACTTTCTGGGCGAGCAGTTCGCATGCGCCGGACGCATGATGGCGCACCACCAGAATGTCCGGATGCATGGCGTTGAGCGTCACCGCCGTGTCCATCAGCGTCTCGCCCTTGCGGATCGAGGACGACGAGACCGACATATTCATGACGTCCGCGCCGAGCCGTTTGCCCGCGATTTCGAACGAAGATTGCGTGCGCGTGGAAGCCTCGAAGAACAGATTGACCTGGGTGCGGCCGCGCAAATTGCTGCGCTTCTTGTCGACCTGCCGGTTCAGTTCGACGAATTCTTCGGAGAGGTCCAGAAGGCCGCTGATATCGGCCGCGGAAAGGCCCTCGATCCCCAGCAAATGCCGGTGCGCGAGGACAAAACTCGATTTCGATGCAGTTGTCATTAAAGCAAGAGCTATAGGCAGAGTTGCCCGGTGGGGCAAGGCGGATTCGGTCCCTTTGGAGTTTTCCCCCGCTCATGTCCCGGCAGGGTAAACAGGCGGAAAGCATGATGCCGCGCGTTTCACATATCGCATTTCCGCCGTCATGGCCGGGAATGTTCCCGGCAGATGAATTGGGACGCTGGATCATGAAGCTTGCAGTTGCAGCCGCGTTGAGTTGTCTCGGAATGGCTGCAGCGCTCGCCCAGCCTTTGCCTGCCGATTTCGTGTATCTGCGCGATGCCGACCCGACCATCGTGCAGGACATGCGCTACGCCACGGCCAACAATTTCGTCGGCCGCGCACTCGACGGTTACGAAGCCGGCGAGTGCATCGTCGCACGCCGCGTCCGTGCCGCGCTTAAGCGTGTGCAGCAGGATCTCGCGCCGCGTGGATTGTCATTGAAAATGTATGACTGCTATCGCCCGCAACGCGCGGTGGATGACATGTACGCGTGGGCACAGGATGGCCGCGAGACGGCAGCGCAGCGGCGCTACAATCCGAAGATGCGCAAAGAAGATCTGTTCCGGGCGGGCTATATCGCAAAGCATTCCGGCCATTCGACCGGCAAGGCGGTGGACCTCACGCTGGTGCAACTGCCTGTATCGAGGGTCGCGCCGTTCGATCCAAAACTTACTTACGCCGATTGCACGGGACCGCAGAATGCGCGCGCACCGGACAGCAGCGTCGATATGGGCACCGGCTACGATTGCTCCGACGAGAAAGCTCACACCGGCTCAAAGGCGATCACGGCGCAGCAACGCAAGTGGCGGGAGACGCTGGTTGTTGCGATGGCGAAGCAGGGCTTCGTCAATTATCGGCTGGAATGGTGGCACTTCTCGCTGCCGGGGCCGGGGAATACGGCCTACGATTTCCCCGTGGCCAAACGATAATTCGGACGTTCGCAGGCTTGAATTTCAGCGGTTTGAATATAGCTTTTGGAATGTGGTGCGCGACCAAGCGCGCCCGTTGCAGAAAGGCCCTCGTCATGAGCAGGGGCGCAATAGCAGTCACAGCGATTCTTCTGGCTATCCTTGCGGCGACGATCTGGTGGGCATGGCAGGGATGGACCTCGCACGCTGACGTACAGATGTCGGTTCACGGCTATATCGCCATGGGACTCGGTGTTTTCTTCTCGCTTCTGATTGGCTGCGGTTTGATGGCGCTGACGTTTTACTCGAGCCGGCAGGGTTACGACAATCTTCCGCAGGCCAAGGTGAAGGAACGGTCCGGCAACGGTCCGGATGCCCGCAATATTCTGTGACTGAAGCGGCGTGAAACACGCAGCGTTCCGGTATAGCCTGTCGTTCTCACTTTCCGGGTACGACTCATGGCGCAATCATCCCTGTCCGCGACAACCGACGTTTTCAATCAATCGCCTCCGTTTGAGGATGTCGATCTGTTCAAGCTCGACGTTCCGCTTGATGAAGCCGTAGCGGCAAATGGCGGGGCGGCGGCAACGGCCGAGCTCGCCGAGTTCGGCAAACATTGGGGTTCGGCTGCGATGGCGCAACGCGGCCGCCTTGCCAACGAAAACACACCGAAGCTGAAGACATTCGACGCGCGCGGTTTCCGCCGCGACGAGGTCGAGTTCCATCCCGCGTATCACGAACTGATGGCGCACAGCGCCCATGCCGGTATCCACAATTCGACATGGAATGCGAGCGGTGAGACGGCAGGCGGCGCATCAGAAGTGGTGCGCGGCGCGAAATTCTTTATCGCAGCGCAAGTTGAGACCGGGCACCTCTGTCCGATTACCATGACGCGCGCTGCGGTCGGTGCATTGTCGGTCGATCCGGAATTACGCGCGAAGGTGATGCCGGTGCTCGGCACGCGCAGCTACGATCCGGCCTTCGCGCCATGGTGGACCAAACGCGGCATGACCATGGGTATGGGCATGACCGAAAAGCAGGGCGGCACCGACGTGCGCGCCAACATCACGCGCGCGGTGCGTGATGGCGACGCCTATCGCATCACCGGACACAAGTGGTTCATGTCGGCGCCGATGTGCGATGCGTTTCTGGTGTTGGCACAGGCCGAGGGCGGGTTGACGTGTTTTTTCATGCCGCGCTTTGCGCCGGACGGTTCGGTCAATGGCATTCAGTTCCAGCGCCTGAAGGACAAGCTCGGCAATCGCTCTAACGCGTCGTCGGAAGTCGTGTTCGAGAATGCCTACGCATTGCGCCTTGGCGACGAAGGGCGCGGTGTGCCGACGATCATTCAAATGGTCTCGCTGACCCGGCAGGATTGTTCGCTCGCATCCGCAGGCCTGATGCGATCGGGACTCGCGCATGCGCTGCATCATGCGCGCCATCGCAGTGTATTCCAGAAGCATCTCGCCGATCAGCCGCTGATGCGCAGCGTGCTGGCTGATATGGCACTGCATGTCGAGGCGTCGACTGCGCTGGTGATGCGGCTGTGCCGGTCGTTCGACCGCGCACCCACTGACAAGGCCGAAGCAGCATATATGCGGTTGCTGACGCCGGTGGTGAAATACTGGACCTGCAAAGGCGCGCCGGGATTTCTTTATGAGGCGATGGAGTGCCTCGGCGGCAATGGCTACGTTGAAGAGGGTATCCTGGCGCGGCATTATCGGGAGTCTCCGGTCAACGCGATCTGGGAAGGCTCGGGCAACGTGATGTGCCTCGATGTGCTGCGTGCATTGTCGCGCGAGGCCGATGCCGCGGCGGACGTGCTGCGCGGTCTCGTCGAACAGACCAAGGGACTGCCGGGCGTGGTCGAGGCGGTCGGCTTTATCGCGAAGTCGTTTCGCCAGCCGGATGCCGAGCGCGTCGCGCGGCTCGCGGTGGAAAAGCTCGCTCTGGTGGCGGCGGCGGCTGCGTTGAACGAAATCTCGCCGAAACATGCGGAATTGTTCGCTGCGACGCGGCTTGCCGCCGACCATGGCGTTCTCTACGGCGCGGTCGATCTTGCCAGCGATGATGTTCGCGGTCTGCTGGACCGGGCGCTGCCGGCGTGAAGAGCCTTCGGTGGCAATGAATCGATTATTTCTTAATGACTCCACTTCAGAAACGATCCTGAGACGACAAAAGAGGCCGGAGATCAGACGATGACTGCCGCTGAAAGCCCTGCTGACCTTGCGCCCGTGTCGCCGCCGGGCAAGAGCCGCGAGCCGCGAGTCTGGAAATTCATCGGCACCAGCCTTTGGGGCCTCGCGCTGTTCGGCGCGATGTTTCTCGGGCAGATCGCGGTGGTCGCCTGGTTCCTGATCAGCAGCGGCGAGCCGCTCGATAAAAGCTCCCTGACAGCGTTGCTCTCGAACGGGCGCATTATTTCCCTGTCGGTCATCATGGGATTGCCGGCAATCCTCGCAATGTTGTGGCTGGCAATACGGCTGTCGCGCACGCGGCTCGTCGACTATCTGGCATTGCGCTGGCCATCGTGGCGCATGCTCGCCGCTGGCATAGCGGGCATGGTTGTTCTGATGATGGCGTGGGAAGTGATCAGCCGCGTTGCCGGACGGGAGTCGTCGCCGGGCTTTATGATGGATGTGCTGAAAACCGCGCGCGCCGACGGAGCGCTATGGCTTCTGGTATTTGCTTTCTGTGTGGCTGCGCCGATAACGGAAGAGTTCTTCGCCCGCGGATTTCTTTATCGCGGCTGGTCGGAGTCGTTCTTGCGCCCTGCGGGTGCCATTCTGTTGTCATCGGCGGTGTGGACGATGATGCACCTGCAATACAACTGGTTCTTTCTCGCGCAGGTGTTCTCCATTGGATTGCTGCTGGGTTATCTGCGCTATTGCAGCAACTCGACGTGGCTGACCGTCGTTCTGCACGGCATCAACAATCTCGCCGCGACAGTGCAGACCATCTGGCTGGCGAACAATTCCTGAAGTCTACGTCACCAGTGCAATCGCAATGGGCATGGTGAAAATGGCGAGCGCCGTTTGCAGCGTCAGAATCTCCGCAACCAGCGGCGCGTCGCCACCCATCTGCCGCGCCAGGACATAGGCGCTCGACGCGGTCGGCACGGAGGCGCAGCAGGCGACGATCGCGAGGTTCGCGCCCGAAAGTCCGAATGCGAGGCCGAGTGATATTGCCATGGCGGGCATGACAACCAGTTTGAGAACGCACGACAGGATCGCGGGCGGGTCCGGACGCAGGACGCCCCTGAGCTGAAGTCCCGCACCGACAACGAGCAGCCCGAGCGCGAGCGAGGAGCGCCCGAGTGCATCGATGAAATCATCGATCCACGTTGGAAGTTTCAGGCCCATAAGGTTGGCTGCCAGCCCAAGCGCGCAGGCCCAGATGAAAGGATTTTGCGCGATAGTGAGAAGAATCCGCGCCCATGACAGCCGCGTAGGCGCGGCGTAGTGCGCAAGCACCCAGACTGCCATCACGTTCAGGATGGGAATCATCGCAACCATCGCCACGGAGGCGAGGGTGAGTCCGATGTCGCCATACAGATTTCCCGCGACTGCCAGCGCAACATAAGTCTGCCACCGGCAGGAGCACTGGAAGACGGAGGTGAACGACGGGCCGCTCACGGCAAGCCGCTTCATCAGGAGCGGGCGCAATGCCAGACAAAGCGTCGCCATCAGCAGGACGGCGATCAGCAGCGCGCCGCCAACGCCGAACAGCGGAACTTCCGAAAGTTTCGCGCGGCTGAGTGTCCGAAACAGGAGTGCCGGGAACAGCACGTAATAAACGAGCAGCTCCGTGCCGACCCAATGGCTTTCTTCCTTGATAAGGATGCGCCGCAGTACGAAGCCCATCACGATCAACAAAAAGGTCGGGACGATGGCCGCAATGATCGTCAGCATGGGTCAGTGCTCTCCCGATGCCTGGCGCAATGTCGCGAGCCGATCCAGCGCGCCCTGCAGGATGAAGATTGCCGCGTGTTCGTCGATCACCTTGGCGCGTTTGGCGCGGCTCATGTCCATGCCGATCAATTCGCGCTCGACCGCGACGGTCGACAGGCGCTCATCCCACAGGCCGATGGCCAGTTCGGTCAGCCTGGAGAAATTCCGCGCGAAGGCGCGCGTCGATTGCGCGCGTGGTCCTTCGCTGGCGTCCATGTTGATGGGGAGCCCGAGAATGAAGCCCACAGCATGGCGTTCGCCGGACAACGCCAGCAACCGCTTAACGTCGGTAGTGAAGGTCTTGCGTTGAATGGTCTCGATGCCAGTCGCGAGCTTGCGGTCGGGGTCGGACACCGCAACGCCAATGGTTTTGGTGCCGAGATCGAGCCCGATCAGGGCGCCTCGTGCAGGCCACAACGCAGCGGCCTCGATCAGCGGTAAGATGGAAGCAGGCATTGCTTCGCTTATCACGCGAGATACAACCGTTGCAAAGCGGGAATAGGTGAGGCGGTGGACGGATTGACGTTATTCGGTTTGTTCGCCGTCACGGGAATGCTGGTCTGTTATGCGTTCGAGGATCGCAGTCCGTGATTTGTGCTGACGACATGGCGGCTTGACCGCCAGATGTGCTAAGTCAAAGACACGCGGGCAACGATGCCGGCACCCCTCCTATCATGAAGCGATAAACATGTGGCCTGACCGCAGACTTCTCGACCTTTTCAAGATCGACGTTCCGATCGTGCAAGCGCCGATGGCGGGTGTTCAGGATGTGGATGTCATGATCGGTGCAGCCGAGGGTGGCGCGTTGGCGTCCTTGCCGTGCGCCATGCTGTCGGTTGAGAAGGCGCGCGAGCAGGTCAGTATTTTCCGCCAGCGTGTTGGCGCGCCGGTCAACCTGAATTTCTTTTGCCACACGGCGGTCGAGGCCGACGCCGCCCGCGAAGCCGGGTGGCGTAAGCGGCTTGAGGCTTACTACAAGGAACTGGGGCTCGATCCCGGCATGACCGTTCAGGCAGCCAACCGCGCGCCGTTCGATGCGCAGATGTGCGAACTGGTCGAAGAGCTGAAGCCCGAGGTGGTGAGTTTTCATTTCGGTCTGCCTGACAAAACGCTGCTGAAGCGCGTCAAGGCTGCGGGCTCCATCGTCATCGGCTCTGCGACAATCGTCAAGGAAGCAGTCTGGCTTGAGCAGAATGGCGCCGATGCCGTCATTGCGCAGGGTGCGGAGGCCGGCGGCCATCGCGGCATGTTCCTGACCGAGAGCATTGCTTCGCAGCCGGGCACCATGTCACTGGTGCCGCAAGTGGTGGATGCTGTGCGCGTGCCAGTGATCGCCGCAGGCGGCATTGCCGACGGGCGAGGGATCGCGGCGGCCTTTGCGCTGGGTGCGGCGGGCGTCCAGATCGGAACCGCATATCTCCATACGCCGGATTCGAAGGTGAGCGCCGGAGGGCGCGCGGCGCTGGCAAGCGCGACGGACGAGTCGACTGTTATCACGAACGTCATGACCGGCCGCCCGGCGCGGGGCGTCGCTAACCGACTGATGCGCGAGGTTGGGCCGGTGTCGCCTGATGCGCCCGCGTTTCCGCATGCGGCCACGGCCCTTGTTCCGTTGAAGGTGGCCGCCGAAAAGCTTGGTCGGGTTGATTTCACCAACCTCTGGGCCGGCCAGTCGGTCGCAATCAAGCGTCAGATCAGTGCGGCGGATCTGACGCGCGGGCTGGCTGCCGAAGCGCTCGATCGGATGAGCGCTCTCGCATGAGACAGCCCGTGAACCTTGGCGCAAGCTATTGCGGTGTCTCGATAATTTAGTGCTGGTCAGGTTTCCGCGACTTATTTGGCGTTGGCGATCCGCGCCGAATGTTCTATGAGGGCGGCTGAATACAGCCGTTCGGAGTTTCCAGAATATGTCAGTCGATGCCGCCACCGTCCGCCGGATCGCGCACCTAGCGCGGATTGCCGTCAAGGAAGACGAGGTTTCGCATCTGCAGGGCGAACTGAACGCGATGCTGGCTTTCGTCGAGCAGTTGACCGAAGTGGATATCGATGGCGTCGAACCGATGACCTCGGTAACTCCGATGGAGATGAAGAAGCGCGCGGACGTCGTCAGCGACGGTGAGATTCCCGCCAAGGTCCTCGCCAATGCACCGGCGACCGAAGATCATTTCTTCCTGGTGCCCAAAGTCGTCGAATAACCCCGAGGCAAATGCCATGTGCCTGTTGTGCAGCGACGAGAAGGCTTATGCGGCCTATATGGTCTATCTCGACGAGATGGAGCGGCAGGGCAAGGAAGCCGATCCGGACAAGGCGATGGACGCGGTGATCGACATGCTCGAGGCCGAGGCAGCCAAACCCAAAAAGAACAAGTCTCCTTTTCACTGCGATCCGATTGAAGAATGAATGACTGATCTGACTTCACTGACGCTCGCCGATGCCCGCGAGGGCCTCGTGCAGAAATCCTTTACAGCGCTGGAATTGACCGACGCGCATCTGGCCGCGATGGAAAAGGCGCGCGTGCTCAATGCCTACGTGCTCGAGACGCCGGAGCAGGCGCGCACGCAGGCGCGTGCTGCGGACGCGACCATCGCCAAGGGTGATGCGGGTCTGCTCGCCGGAATCCCGCTCGGCATCAAGGACCTGTTCGCCACCACCGACGTGCGCGCCACGGCGTGCTCGAAGATTCTCGGAAATTTTGTTCCGCCTTACGAGTCCACCGTGACCTCGCAGCTCTGGCGCGACGGCGCGGTGATGCTCGGCAAACTCAACTGCGACGAATTCGCGATGGGATCGTCCAACGAGACATCGGCGTTCGGGCCGGTGGTCAATCCGTGGCGGCGCGAAGGCTCGGATGCCAATCTCGTTCCCGGCGGCTCGTCGGGCGGTTCGGCTTCGGCGGTTGCAGCCAATCTGTGTCTTGGCGCAACCGGCACCGACACCGGCGGCTCGATCCGCCAGCCTGCGGCGTTCACCGGCATCGTCGGCATCAAGCCGACCTATGGCCGCTGCTCACGCTGGGGCATCGTGGCGTTCGCCTCGTCGCTCGATCAGGCCGGGCCGTTCGCGCGCACGGTGCGCGACACCGCGATCCTGATGCGCTCGATGGCCGGTCACGATCCGAAGGACACGACGTCGGTCGATCGTCCCGTGCCCGACTATGAAGCCGCTGTCGGCAAGTCGGTGAAGGGCATGAAGATCGGTATTCCGAAAGAGTACCGTCTCGACGGCATGTCCGGCGAAATCGACAAGTTGTGGGCACAGGGCGCGGATTGGCTGAAGGCCGCGGGCGCAGAACTGGTCGAGGTATCGCTGCCGCACACCAAATACGCGCTGCCGGCTTACTACGTCGTCGCGCCAGCGGAAGCATCATCCAACCTTGCGCGCTATGACGGCGTGCGTTACGGCGCGCGCGTCAACGGCAAGAACATCGCCGAGATGTACGAAAACACCCGCGCTGCCGGTTTCGGTCCGGAAGTCCAGCGCCGCATCATGATCGGCACCTATGTACTTTCGGCGGGCTACTACGACGCGTATTACCTGCGCGCGCAGAAGGTCCGCACGCTGATCAAGAAGGACTTCGAGGACGTGTTCGCCAAGGGCATTCACGCCATCCTGACGCCGGCAACGCCATCCGCCGCGTTCGGTATCGGCGAGAAGGGCAAAGCCGACCCGATCGAGATGTATCTCAACGACATCTTCACGGTGACGGTGAACATGGCGGGACTGCCCGGCATTGCCGTGCCTGCGGGTGCCGACGGGCAGGGGCTGCCGCTCGGCCTGCAACTGATCGGCCGTCCGTTCGATGAAGAAACGCTGTTTTCGCTTGGCGAAGTGATCGAGCAGTCGGCAGGACACTTCGCTGCGAAAAAGTGGTGGGCGTAACGCTCCGTCGGGGCGCAACGGTATGTGGTGCCTCTACCTTCTATTCACCGTTTTAGTGGCCGAATGCCTGACGCTCGGCGGTATCGCTTCATTAACCGCCGGGGGTGATAACCGCCGGTGGGATCGGTGATCATGCGTTGGGTGCGGCCTCTCGCGAGTATGACGTTTGTGTCGGGCGTATTGCTCGGCTGCGCGTCGATTCAGAATGCCCCCGTCAATCTTCCCGGCACTTCCGGTACGCTCGCAAACACCTTGTCGGTCGGCTTCGAGGAAGCGGCTGTCGAGGATGACGTCGTCGTCGGACTGTCGTTCTCCGGTGGCGGTACGCGCGCTGCTGCGTTCTCGTTCGGCGTGCTTCAGGAGATGGGACGAATTCCCGTTCGGGGCGCGCAGGGCGCTATGCTGGATCGCGTGGGCTTCATCTCCGGCGTATCCGGTGGCTCAGTCACGGCGGCTTACTACGGCCTGAAGAAAAAAGCTGGTCTTGCCGACTTCCGCGAGAAGTTTCTTCTGCGCAATGCAGAGGAAGGATTGCAGACCCAGGTGTCGCTGACGAATCTGTCTCGCGCGCTCGCTGGCGGTATCAACGACTCCACCGGGTTTCCGCGCTGGCTAGACGCAAATCTGTTTGAGGGCGCGACGTTCGGCCAGTTTCGCGGTGTCGGCAGGCCGCGCGTCTGGATCAATGCATCAGATATCTACAACCGGACCCCCTTTGTGTTCGACGCGGAGGCGTTCCGCGCCATGTGCAGCGATCTGTCGGAGTATCCGCTGGCAAGCGCCGTTGCGGCGTCGGCGGCGGTGCCTGTCGCATTCGCGCCGGTCGTGATCCAGACCTATCCCGGCAAGTGCAACGATCCGCTGCCGCCATGGGTTGTGCGGGCACGCGACAATTCGAATGCACCGCCGATGCTGAGCGCGGCCGCCAAGGCGTTGAGCCGCTACCATGACGGTTCGATCCCCTACATCAAGTTGCTGGACGGAGGATTGGTCGACAATTACGGCCTGTCGGGGTTCACGATTGCGCGGCTGTCGTCCAATACTCCCTACGGCCCGCTGACACCGAAACAGGCGGTCAAACTTCGGCGCGGCATGTTCCTCGTTGTCGATGCGAAAACAGGCGTCGCCGGAAACTGGATCAACACGGTGGAAGGCCCAAGCGGCGCCGATCTCGTCAAGGCGGCAGCCGATACGGCCATCGACGCCAGCGTGGCCGGAAGCTTCACTGCCTTTAGTGCGACCATGAACGACTGGCAGGGCTCTCTGATCCGATGGCGCTGCGGATTGTCGGCGGCCGACCGCGTGAAGTACGGCGCGCGTCCCGGCTGGAACTGCCGCGATCTGAAATTCTATGTCGGTCGGATCGGCTTCGATCAGCTCGATCAGGCCCGCGCCGCCGAGCTTGAGCTGATCCCGACGCGTTTCCGCCTGCCACCCGAGCAGGTTGATAGCGTCATTTCGGCGGGTGCGGATGCACTGCGGGCAAGTCCCACGTTCCGCAGCTTTGCGGCGGGGCTTTAGCCGGATCTGTACAGGCGTGGGGGTTTTCTCGCACCCGCGAGCAGGGTAAAAGCCGCTCCATGAACGCACCTGTCAAAACGTCAAAGCTCATCAAAGGCGCCACCGGCGACTGGGAGATGGTCATCGGGCTGGAAATCCATGCCCAGGTGACCTCCAACTCCAAATTGTTCTCCGGTGCCTCGACCGAATTCGGCGGCGCGCCGAACGATCATGTCTCGCTGGTGGACGCGGCGATGCCCGGCATGCTGCCCGTCATCAACGAAGAGTGCGTGGCGCAGGCCATCCGCTCCGGGCTCGGCCTGAAGGCGCAGATCAACCTGAAGTCGACGTTCGACCGGAAGAACTATTTCTATCCGGACCTGCCGCAGGGCTACCAGATCAGCCAGTACAAGTCGCCGATCGTCGGCGAGGGCGAGGTCGCGATCGAACTGCGCGACGGTCAAAGCATCACCGTGGGTATCGAGCGGCTTCATCTGGAACAGGACGCCGGCAAGTCGATCCACGACCAGCATCCGACCATGTCGTTTGTCGACCTCAACCGCTCCGGCGTAGCGCTGATGGAGATCGTCTCCAAGCCGGACATGCGCTCTTCCGAAGAGGCGCAGGCCTATGTTGCCAAGGTGCGGAGCATTCTGCGCTATCTCGGCACCTGCGACGGCGACATGGAAAAGGGCAACCTGCGCGCGGACCTCAACGTCTCGGTGCGCAAGCCCGGCGACCCGCTCGGCACCCGCTGCGAGATCAAGAACGTCAATTCGATCCGCTTCATGGGCCAGGCCATCGATTACGAAGCGCGCCGCCAGATCGGTATCCTCGAGGACGGCGGATCGATCGATCAGGAAACCCGGCTATACGATCCGAACAAGGGTGAGACCCGCTCGATGCGGTCCAAGGAGGAGGCGCACGACTATCGCTACTTCCCCGATCCCGACCTGCTGCCGCTGGAATTCACCGCGGCCTATGTGGACTCGCTGAAAGCAGAGCTGCCGGAACTGCCTGACGCAAAGCGGTCAAGGTTTATGGCTGATTTTGGCCTGACGCCCTATGACGCCAGTGTCCTGGTCGCCGAGCGCGAGAGTGCGGACTTCTTTGAATCCGTGCTCGCGAAGCTCGCTGACAAGGCGCGCGACGGCAAACTGGCCGCCAACTGGGTCATCAACGAACTGTTCGGCCGTCTCAACAAGGAGGGGCAGGACATTTCCGCCTCGCCGGTGTCGGCGGAGCAAATGGCCGCGATCATCAGCCTGATCGGAGAAGAAACCATCTCCGGCAAGATCGCCAAGGACCTGTTCGAGATCGTCTGGACCAAGGGTGGTGACCCGCGCGTGCTGGTCGATAGCCTCGGTATGAAGCAGGTCACCGATCTCGGCGCCATCGAGAAGGTGGTCGATGACATCATCGCCGCCAATCCCGACAAGGCGGAGCAGGCGCGCGCCAAGCCGCAGCTCATGGGCTGGTTTGTCGGCCAGGTCATGAAGTCGTCCGGCGGCAAGGTGAACCCGCAGGCGGTGAACGACCTGCTGAAAGCCAAGCTCGGCATCTGAACATTGTTAATGCGAAGACGCCGGACCACGCTCGGTATCGTTTCCGTGCGTCGTCCGGTCGTCTCGCTTTTCATTTTCGGCGCGACGACGAGCGCGCGGCGCGGTCGTGCCGATGGCGAAAACCTTCAGCTGCGCAGAATCGTTTTGCGAATCAGATTCGCAAAACGGTTCGGAAAAGTTCGCCGTTGCGAGCGGTGATCGCGCCAAAACCAAATTTTCCAGAAAATATTTTTGTTGCCAAAAAACGCGACTCAGAGTCTGCGAAACGCGGTTTTTGGCAACCGCAGAGTTATGTGCGGTTTTATTGATGTTATCATGCGCGTTGTATCGCGATGAAAGAAATGCCTGCGGCACAGTCGTTTCTTCGATGCCCGACGTTACGTCTCGCGAGCGTTTCTTGTGCGTGATGCAGTGTCGCGCAGACGCGTTGCGATGCTTCCGTTTCGTGTTTGCAGCGTGCGCGGCGCCTTGTGCGTAAACACTTCCTTAAGCGGGACACTGTTTTTT
>Ga0315336_1002586_pt1 | contig 27104 bp, 21 predicted proteins | sample ASW5metaG_FD_204512 | JGI IMG/M metagenome (GOLD analysis project Ga0315336, IMG submission 204512) | Ammonia-oxidizing marine archaeal communities from Monterey Bay, California, United States - ASW #5 | ecosystem: Environmental > Aquatic > Marine > Intertidal zone | place: USA: California... | reverse complement strand
ATAAGATATTAGTCTATTATTATAAGTCTACTTTTCGCACCTACCTTGAACAGCTTGCCTTTTTCGATAATAGAACGTTATCGCCTCAGCTTTTTCCCCAAAACGCTTGGATGATTAAAATTCCGGGCCCGGCATTGGGCCATAAAAATAGTCGTGCTGCGTCTTATCAATCCAAGGGGGATTCTAGAACTTTATCATGTGAAGCACTTTACCCAGAGGCAGATCTCTTTTTGCGCCGCAAAAGCATCGATACCACTGGATACAAAAAAACTGCTACCGTCAAAATCATCAGAACGATACTAATTGGCCTCGTCCATAGAATGGACCAATCGTCTTGAGAGAGGCGAAGCGAAACTCGTAGATTGAACTCCACTTTCGGACCAAGGATCACACCAAGAATAAGAGGGGCAATTGGAATTTCCAGTTTCTCTAATGCATAACCGATCAAACCAAACACCAACATCAAATACACGTTGAAAATACTATTCTCAAACGAATAAATTCCTACTACGGTTAGCGAAATAATAACCGGCACCAACTGAACTTGCGCTAGGCGAAGGATATTGGCAAAAATTTTTGTCGCTATAATTCCGCCAAGAACAAAGAGAGACGCCGAAGTTAAAAACATCGCCCACATATACCCATAAACTACGTCCGGCGCTTCTTTAAACAAACGGGGACCTGGCTCAAGTCCGTGAATCAACAATCCCGCAAGTATTAGAGCAGCCAAACCGCTACCAGGAACTCCTAACGTGAGTGCGGGAATCATAGCGGCGGCATTGTCAGCATTGTTGGCGCATTCGGCTACAGCGACACCGACCGGATTCCCTTTGCCAAAACTATCGGGATCTTTGGAAGAGCGTTTCGTTTCGTTATATGCAACAAATGCTCCTACAACTCCGCCCACTCCTGGCAAAATTCCAATAATTACCCCAATAATATTTGCACGAACCCATGCAGGGATAATTTGTGCCCACGGCCATAAAGACATGTCAGATTGGCCTTTAAATGCAATATCTTTCGATTTTACCCCAGTTTTAACTGCACGCTCAGCCATTTGGAAGGCGGGCGGCAAAGCATACACTCCGACCATAATAACGATGAGTTGTAGTCCGCCCGAAAGTTCCAGGATTTCAAATGTGAATCGCTCGTATCCGGTAACATGATCAAGACCAATCATCCCCAAAAGTAATCCAGTGCAAGAAGCCATCAATCCTTTGAGCGGATCAGCTCCTAGGAGAACTGCGATGCTAGAAAGCCCGAACAGGCTGATCCAAAATATTTCAGGGGGTCCAAAGGCCAGAGCGAATTCCGCAAGAGGAGGAGCCATCGTCATTAATGAAATTGCACTGACCATACCTCCAACCGCTGAAGAAACGCAGGCAATTTTGAGGGCACGCTCCGCCAAACCTTGTTGGGCCATTGGATAGCCGTCAAACGTAGTAGCAATGGCACCTGGCGTGCCCGGAATGCGTAATAGTACAGCAGGAATAGCTCCCCCATATGAGCCGCCGTTGTGAATGCCGGCCATCATGCCTAGTGCCATAATTGGTGACATTCCAAAAGTTAAGGGAATAAGGAGAGCGATACCCATCGTGGCAGTGAGGCCTGGAATAGCACCAAATATTATTCCGCCAATTACCCCCACAAGCATTGCAAGGATATTTTGCCATTCGAGGATGACAAGCAGAGAATTAAAAAAAAGATCAATCAAGGCGATATTCCTATTAATAGGTTTGTTCAACAATTTATATTTTATTGAAATTCAAATCTAAATTTTATTGGGGCATGAAAAATTCTCGTGTGAGTGGACGGCTAAAAAGTTGATCAAAAACCAGAAAAATAAAGAGAAGATAACAAATCGTGGTAGCCAAAATTACACGCGTGTCTCGATAACCCAACACCCATGCCACAGCAGGAATGAAAATTAGCGATGCGCTGTAATATCCAAGATACTGAACACCGACAATGTACGTTAGCATTACAAAGGCTATAAAAATAAATCGACCGGGGTGAATGAAAAATGGCTCAAAAATTTTTGTTAGTTCTTTTTTTAAGAAAGTTTTCAAAAACATCAAAACGGACAAAATTACCATCAAACCAAGAACCATTCGAGGATAAAAAGCAGCCTCTTCCGGGATTTCACCAGTATGGTAAAAAAGAAAACTCGCAGCAATAAAAAAAACTACCGACGCCACTCGATCATGGTTGGAGAACATTAGATTCTCCCTCGCAAAAAAAAGCCAGGGCTAACTTAGAAAATACAGATGCCGGAACAGGTTGGAGCAATCTACAATGAGTCAACCATGGACAAAAATGCGACCGTGTGTTGAAGAAAAATTTCAGGTCTCTCAATCGGAATCAGATGTCCACAATCAGGTATCTTGATCAATTGGGCACCTGGGATTCGATCGTTCATAATATCCGCGTGACCCATCAGATTCGTGATGTCTGATTTTCCATTAAGTATGAGAGTAGGGGCAGCGATCCTAGGAAGCTCTGACTTTACATCAAAAGAACCGAGTGCAGTGACAGTTAGCTCTCGCATCTTTTGTGGTGATTGCAGTGCAATTTCATATGCCTCTGCAATATCTGCTTCATCGCTTCCTGGGCGGAACCAATTCCTGGTGAGTCGCTCCGCTACAGCAGACCAGCCATCCCGGTCTAATTCTGCCAGTGTTTCCGTAACATTTCTCCCGGTACGGTCTGGCATAGTTCCAACGAGAAGAAGTCCATCAACACGATCAGGATAGTCCAAGGCAAAGCACTGAGCAATCATGCCCCCCATGGACAATCCACATATGTGAGCCTTTTCCACATCGAGAGCATCCATGAGTCTCGCCAATTCGCCGGCATATCCTCGCGGTGAAAAATTACCGATCTCATTCTTTTCTGATTCTCCAAACCCTTGGCGATCATGGGCTATCACACGATATTTACTTTTAAGACTTGGCAAAACCTTCCGCCATACCCGACTAGAACCCGCATTCCCATGCAAAAGAAAAATTGATTTTCCCGTACCCTCGTCAATGTAATGGAGATTAATTCCCGACAAATTTACATGAGCCATAAAGTCTGCCTATCTCTGAAATGTCTTATCGAATGATGCAACAAGAGAAATTCCAGGGGAAACTGAAATACACTAGCGACTCGCAGCTGCGATGAAAAATTCTCTATTGATAGGTTCAGGGAAACGGATGCCCGCTGTGACGAAATAGAACGCAGACACAACCTGCGTTCTATTTCGTCACTATGGCGAGAATCTATATTTACTTCTTTTTCTTTTTCATCCAGGGGTTCGATTTCCAGAGCCTCTCATGGGACTCATGCGACTTTTGTGCAACATCCTTCATTTCAGACCCACTAATGTACGAAATTGGAATGCGTTGTTTTTTTGCAACCTTAATGAACCCTGGATCTGCAATTGCTTTTTTAAATGCTGCCCTCAATTTTTTCAGAATCGCTTGGGGCACACCCTTTGGAGTAGCTACCGGGCGATAAACAAAATTAACAATGTCCACGCCTTGTTCCTTAAACGTCGGTACCCAAGATGCGGTTGATACTCGTTCTGGGGCAGCTTGAGCAAGGATCCGCACCTTATCCTTGAATTTCGCAATAGCGCCCACAGAGATGGAAATAACAGGGATGTGCCCTCCCAACAAGGCGTTCCGAGTAGGCCCTCCGCCACCAAAGGGGACCTTATTTAATTTCAGTCCGGTTTTGGTCATGAATTTACTTGTAGCAATACTGTGAACGCTGCTGAGAGACGCAGAACCTATAGAAATTTTTCCTGGATTTTTCTTGACATCGTCCATTAAGTCTTTCAACGTTTTGTACTTACTCGTTTTTAAAACCGCAAACGTTGACGGGCCTCGGTTGACATTCCCTACCCAGTCAAAATCTTGAATCGTATACTTAACCTTACCCATTATTGGACCAACGATGGATTGCGGGAAGTTTGTCATGCCGATTGTATAACCGTCAGGCTTTGCGTTTGCTATTGCAGAAAACCCAATATTGCCGCCTGCTCCAGGCTTGTTTATCACAGCAATTTTGGCACCAGGACCTAAATGTTTTTCTAAGAAAGGAACAAAAGCACGCGATGTCCTGTCCGATCCACCACCAACCTTGTAGGCGACAATGAATTTCACTGCACGTTTAGGATAAGCCGCAACCGCCAAGGATGAATGGGATACTAAAATTCCAAGAATACTAATGACAATTAAATATTTCAACACTTTTGACATTGATAATCCTCCGTAAAAGTATCGCCAAAACTCAAATTGAAATGACAAATCCTACCCCTTGTCCCAGCTTATTCTTCCTAAAGAATTTCATTCATAATAGAAATGTACTAACTTCGAAAATTTCGTACAAGCAACGATCGCCGAAAGTTTTGCGCACTCAAAAAGCTATGTTTACCCTTCAAACAAAATTGAACCCTCCATTTAATCGTTCTTCTAGAATTCGAAACTTTTGGAACAAATTTTACTGGCCTGCACTTCAGCAAAGAGATCTTAACAGAGACTGCCTATCTTCAAATTTCCATACACCATCCTTGAGTCTCACTTTGCGCCTTTCGGCGTGCCATTTCCGGTAAGCAATCACACGAGGTGCGGAAATTGTTTCACTTTCCATCAACTGGGCTGCATATTTAGGCGTAATAGACCTTGGATTTTCGCCAACCGGATACCCGAATTCAGCAAGCAATTCATTCATAACTACCTCTACAGCAGAGATATCCCCCGGAGGGAGACGATCCTTATAAATCTCACAAAATTCTTTGGTTATAGGCCGTCCACTTTTCACGTGGTTGGGGAGAGAACTCCAGCTTTTTGCAGACTTTGTTTCATGGTGAGCTAACATCTGTTGATCAAAATCTTCATTGAGAAATTGGCATAACTTCTTCAAGGAAGCTTCTGGATCAGCACACAAATCCTCGTAGCGAATAATGTAATAGTCCGACTTGGGCAGCTTTTTCCCAGAATTATGTGCAGCTCCTACGAAATCCTTCCAAATATGGGCCCCAGAATAAATATTCTCCGGCAACATTTCGGGAGAATCCGCTATATCGACGGCCATGTCACGTCCATCACGCACGATATGAACGAATTGCGCATCTTGAAAATCTTGCTTAATTTCTTCGATCCAAAATGAATTTCGCGGAGATTTTTCTCCCCATCGAGCTTTCCCTGTACTCTCGGCGTAATGAGAGTGCAAAGCATTATAAAGGCCACGAAAAGTGCATTCCTCAGAGAAAGATATTAGATCCTGTGGTGTAATTTTAAGATTCATGTTTTTAATAAATGGACTTTCGAATAAATCTTCGGCCAAGGCCAAAAAATTGTTCGGACTTGAAAGGTCCCCATAACTATAGAGATATGGATAGACCATCTCATACAACCAAGAGGGTGAAGGAACTGCCAACCTTGGATGAGCATCCAATATGAGACGAAGGAGAGTTGACCCAGAACGGGGGGCGCATACAATAAAAAACGGTTTTGAGCACTTTGCCAATTTATGTTCCTCCGTATAATTTCCAAGGACTCAACTGTGGCCCTATCCAAATCAAAGACTTCAAAATGGCTGCGACGTTAACTGCCTCAATTGTGGCATTAAAATTTCACCCGTTAGAGTGTCTCTTGATACTTACTGTATAGAATAGTCATATTTTCGACTATTCTATACAGCGGATACGCGATTCCACTTTAAGTATCTTTGAATTTCAGGATGACCGTTCGGTACATTTATTGTATAGCTTCATATACTCAAGTTCAAGCAATTGGTGTTTGCTATCAGAAAAAGTTCGAATTTCGAATTCGCATACTTTCCATCGTTAATCGGGGAAAAGCATAAGCTACGATAAGACGCACTGCCTGAGATAATTAATTCTACAAAGAAAGGGTTTATCATGAGCGATTTTGCATTTAATTTCGTTTCACTCCCCGAAGGTCGGACCACAAAAAAACCCAGGGATAGCGGGATCACCATGATGATCGATAAGGGTGAACCCATAGAATATTTAAAGGGCCTATTTCGAATGGGTGGCACATATATTGATCTTGGGAAAATAGCTGTAGGGACGTCGCGCCTTTATTCTGAAAATTATTATCGAGAAAAGCTTGAGCTATTTAAATCCCATCAAATCAAACCGTTCATTGGTGGACAGTTTATAGAGTTGATTTTTGCCACAAAAGGGTGGGGGGGAATTCAACCTTATTTTGAGCAGGCCATAGAATATGGTGTAGAAGCGATCGAAATCTCTGACAATTGCGTATCACTATCGGAAAATGAAAGAGATCGAATGATACGCTCTGCTATTGATTCAGGTCTTGAAGTGCACGGTGAAGTGGGGTCTAAAACAGAAAAACAGGATATTGCAAAATTAATTTCACAGGCAAGAAATTCCCTGAAAGCAGGAGCTACAGTAGTGCTATTCGAGGCTGCCGAACTAATGCCCGCTGGAGAGGCTGACAAAATTTCAATCAACTCGATCTCCAGTCAAATTGACCTCAGTAAAGTCATTTTTGAGCTTCCTGGTTGGTGGATTAAAGGGACAACCAACAGCGTCATTTTTGAACTTCAAAAGTTTTTAATTTCGGAATTCGGACCTGATGTAAACATCGGGAACGTCCCTCCCTGGATGACGTTTAACTTAGAAGCCTTGCGCTGTGGCCTTAGTTCAGTTGGCCCAACGGAGAGAGCATTCGAATCTGCAGAATAACAACGTGCTTTTATTTTTTGGAATGGACTTTACAATCAGCCAATTACATTTAAAGTCTCCATCAAAAAAGATGAAGAGCCTGGACTTCTTGGCTCACCTTCCCTCTCCTTTTGCCAATGGTTCGGAAGGTCTCTTCGGTAATGCTACAATTCTTGCGTGGAAGAAAAGGAATTGGACCCAAGCATCAAATGCTTTTTATGCCCTAAGGACAACGTTGTGACAGAAAATAATTTTCAAACTGCCACTTGCGCCTTGAATGCGAAATTGTCTATTAAGGAGGGATAGGATTTTGCTTATCTGCTAACCAATTAAGGACAATGAAGTGGCTTGAAATTTGATTAAATGTCGCTATTATCCATTTTTCAAACGCATTTCTTGTAGGTCTAATTTATGGTTTCCACTCGAAAAGAGAAGCCTTTTTTTATTGTTAGCGCCCCCCGATCCGGTTCGACTTTACTGCGACTCATATTGGATGCTCATCCAAGGTTGGCAATTCCTCCACCTGGATGGCTTTTTCATTTCGTGTACCCATACCTCTATAGCTATGGAAATCTTAATATAGAGGATAACTTCCGAAGCTTGGTAGAGGACATCATTGAATCCCCCACAATCAAAAGATGGCCAATAACGGTCAATAAAAAGGAAATCTTGTCCAATGTCGAGGACAGAACTTTTCGTGGTGTATATGAGTATCTCCACGTTTTATATGCAAAAAAATTCAAGAAACACCGATGGGGTGAAAAAACGCCTCGAAACAGCGTTTGGGTAGACGAGATAATCTCACTTTTCCCCGATGCCCAGATCATCCATCTTCTTCGTGACGGACGGGACGTTGCTATAGATATCTCAAACGCTGATTTTCTTCCTGGAACAGTCTATGCGGGAGCACAAGTCTGGCGGAACTTTGTCAGTGCAATCAAACGTTCGGAAAAAAAAGTCCGGCCCAAACATTTTTTCGAAATTCGGTATGAAAATCTCTGCCGCGACCCTGACAATGAGTTGGGCAAGCTGTGTGAATTTCTAGGTGAAGAATTTTCTGACAAAATGCTTTCTCATCACGAATCCAGCTCTTCTCTGCAATGGTCAAATGATCCGCGTCACGCAGAAACTGCCAAGCCTATAAGTCGAGACTTTGTGGAAATGTATAAATCCTGTTTAAAAAGACCTGAGCTCGAGTCCTTGAATTCACTCCTTGGAGATATGCTTTATTCATTTGGCTACAAGGGTGAAGAAAACAATACTCCCATCGATGAAAAAGAGGCTTTCCAGTTATTCGAACACGACACTATTACGACCTCTGATTCTATTGAGTATAAAAAATGGCACCGCAAACGAAGAATAGATCGAAGAAACCGAAAAATATGGAAAGATGCCGATAAAAAATCTTCGCTGTGGGGGTTTGACTAGCGAATTTACAAGTACTTGGAGAGTTAATGTGATGGATTGGATATGGGGGAAGTAAGGGTCAAGGGTTTACATCATATTACCTTAGTGACAGCGAATATTGATGCCATGGTGAAATTTTTGGTGCAAATAGTCGGAATCCACCTGCTTAAAACCACGGTCAATTATGACGCCCATGATCAAAAACATTATTATCTGGGCGATGAAAGAGGAAGCCCTGGTAGCATCATCACTTTTTTTGAGATTCCTCATCTTTCAAAAAGCCAAGTTGGAGTAGGGAGTATGCACCACCTGGCATTTTGCGTGGAAGATAGTTCAGATTTAGAGAATCAAATGAAAAGGCTTGAGGAAAATGGAATTTCACATTCTGGGATTTTGGACCGCACATACTTCAAATCACTCTACTTTCGAGGTCCTGAGAATTTGTTGCTGGAGTTTGCAACGACAGGCCCTGGTTTTTGCGCAGACGGGCCTCAAAAAGAGGGCAAAAACCCTGTTATTATAGAATGAATTTGAAAGTTTTCTAAAATTAACCTTGCGTCCATACCCCGGCTTATGGACTTAGTCACATAAACCTGCCCGGAAAATACGGGCAACGGTGTTCATGCTGAAGGTGAGCGTTTCAGATGAATTCGCGTCTATTCTCACATTTTATCAATACGGCGGTGAAGACGCCCACTTATGACACCATGCCCTTATCATCTTTTCACACCGCTCGCAAAAAATTCGCCCCATCTCAAAGCTCTGGCCAAAAGGGCAGGAATGACTGAAATTACAATCGAAACCTGCCCCATTTCCGGATGAGGAAAATCTGATTGTGCTTTGGAGCGACTGCTCCGCATGTGAAATTAATTGCTCCGTCCCTTGGGAAGGCAAATTTAGGCTATAGTGGTTTCACCCAAGAAAATTTTCGGGAAGCCCCGACAAGATGCCAGTAGAGAAAAACCGGGGAGGTACAAATCATTTGAACCGGGCAATCATCGATCCCATCACAGCGGATGTCATAGCACACCGCCTCCGGGCGGCCAGCGAAGAAATGATGGCCGCTCTGGTGAAGACGGCTTACTCCCCCAACATCAAGGAACGCCGAGACTGCTCCGTCGGTATCTTCGACGCGGCAGGACGCCTCCTCGCACTCACAGCCATCGCGCCCATCCATCTAAGCTCAGTGCTCGGAATGGTAGAAAATGTCATCACTCGCTTCCCGCTCGAGGATCTTAAGGCCGGCGACGGCTTTCTCACCAACGACCCCTACACGGGGGGTGGCTCTCACCTGCCCGACCTCACTCTGACTACGCCCGTCTTCGTGGACGGGAAAGTGATCGCATTCGTGGCCAACATCGCCCACCACTCCGACGTGGGAGGGAAAGTGGCGGGAAGCGAGAGTGCCGACTGCACAAGCATATTTCAAGAGGGGATCCGAGTCCCTCCGGTGCGAATCTTCATCCAGGGCGAACTGCAACGCGACATCCTGGACATTGTCGTTGCAAACTCCCGCACTCCGCGCGAGCGCAAGGGAGACCTAAACGCCCAATTTGCCACCAATGCCATCGGGGTCCGCCGGGTAGAGGAGATTTTCGGCCGCTTTGGAACCGACACTACCCTCGACGGAATTGAAGCCATGCTGGACGCATCCGAGGCGCGCACGCGGGCCGGCATCACAGCTTTGCCCGACGGGGACTACGAGCACGAAGACTTCATGGACAACGATGGCTTCGAGGATCGCCTCATTCGTCTCAAAGTGAAAATTCAAGTGAAAGGAGATCGTCTCTCTTTTGATTTCACGGGCACCGACCCCCAAATTCAAGGAAGCCGCAACATGGTTCTGGTCGCTACCCTCGCGGCGGTCTACTACGCTGTGAAGGCCATTGTAGACCCCGATCTGCCCCCGAACGCGGGCTATTTCCGCGCCGTGGAGGTTCACGCTCCACACGGAACTGTGCTCAACGCCGCGCCTCCCGCCGCCGTAGGGGACCGATCGGCCACGGGCAACATATTGGGTGACGTCCTCTTGGGTGCATTCGCCAAGGCCGTTCCCGGACGGGTGATGGCGGCATGCGGCCCGCTTCATGGGCTTATCTTTAGCGGAACCCATCCTCGCAGGAATGAATACTTCGTGGACTACGAAACCTACGCGGGGGCTACGGGTGGACTCGCAGGCCAGGACGGCAAGGACGCAGTGAGAGTCCATATCTCGGGCGCAGCAAACCTCCCCGTGGAATCACTAGAGCATGAATACCCCCTCACGGTCACGCGTTATGAACTCATTCCGAACTCCGGCGGCCCGGGGCGTTTTCGTGGCGGGCTGGGCACACGACGGGACATTGTCATCTGGGCGGAGGATGCCCGTGTCGCAGGCCGTGGGCTGAGGCAGACGTGGGGAGCACCCGGCCTTTTCGGGGGCGGGATCGGCTCTACGGGCCAATTCGTCCTCCACCCAGGCAAGCCGGAAGAGCAAAAGCTACCCGCGACCTTCTCGGAGAAACAGATACCGGCCGGTACAACGCTGCGCGTGGAGACCCCTGCGGGAGCGGGGTACGGCGACCCTCTAGATCGGGACCCCGAGAAGGTGGCAGCAGACATTCTGAGCGGAAAGGTGACGCTGGCGACAGCCGAGCCTGACTATGGGGTAGTCCTTCACGAAGGACTTGTGGCCGAGGAGGAGACCGCATCCCTCCGTGCAAGTATGCGACGGGAGCGGGAGAACCATGGCGGCTGAGTGCTACGCCTTAGGGGTGGACGTCGGGGGAACTTTCACGGACCTGGCATTGGTCCGCCTATCCGACAAGAAAATCTTTTATCACAAGACCCCCACAACGCCAGAGGACCCCTCTCTCGCTGTAACGCAGGGCATTAAAGAACTCATCATCGGTGCAGAAACTGACCCCGGATCGGTCACCTATTTCGGTCACGGGACAACGGTGGCCACGAACGCATGCATCCAGAGGCGTACTGCACTTACTGGTCTCTTTACCACAGCTGGATTCCGGGACGTACTTGAGATTCGCCGCCAACGCCAGCCACACAACTACGATATCCAAATGCCCAAACCCGTGCCTCCCGTTCCCCGGCACCTCCGCTATGAAATCGATGAGCGAACCTACACCGACGGCCAGCCGACGAAGCCGCCCCGCGTGGGGGAGCTAGATGCATTCGTAGATAGCCTTCGTCGCGCCGGGGCGGAGGCGGTGGCGGTGTGCTTTCTCCACAGCTATCTCAACCCCGAACACGAACAAGCCGTGAGCCGTTGGGTCCAAGAAAATCTTCCGGACGTGTTCGTGTGTACTTCCCATGAAGTTCTGGCCGAATTCCGTGAGTACGAACGCCTGAGCACCACGGTACTGAATGCATCCCTCGGCCCAATCATGGGCCGTTACCTTCAACGCTTGATAGAAGGCGCTGAACAATTGGGCCTGGCTGCCAAACCCTACATCCTTCAATCGAATGGCGGCGTGGTGCCGGCAACCGAGGCTGCCCGTCTGCCCGTTCGCACCCTGGCCTCAGGACCTGCCGCAGGCGTTATGGGTGCAATCCACCTTTCGAACCAAGCCGGCACCAAAGACATCATCACCTTCGACGCGGGGGGCACCAGTACCGATATGTGCCTCATCGAGGGAGGCACTCCCCTCATCGCCCAGGAACGCGAGATGGGTGGCTATCCCGTCCGGTTTCCCATGGTGGACGTGCATTCGGTAGGCGCAGGGGGCGGGAGTATCGCCTGGGTGGACCCCGGAAAATCGCTTCAGGTGGGACCCATAAGCGCAGGGGCAAATCCGGGACCCGCCTGCTATGGGCACGGAGGAAGCGAACCCACGGTGACCGATGCAAATGTGGCCCTCGGACGCCTGCACCCTGAATCGCTGCTCGGAGGGCGAATGCCCATTCGAGCGAACCTCGCCCGGGAAGCCATTGAGCGAAGCGTGGCAAACCCACTGGGTATGAACCTGGAAGATGCAGCCTGTGGCATCCTTACTATCTTGAACGAAAATATCATCCAGGCCATTCGTGTGATATCGGTGGAGCAGGGGTTCGACCCGCGCACGTTCACGCTGGTGGCCTTCGGCGGCGCAGGCCCGCTTCTGGCTTCGGCCCTCGCCAAAGAACTTGGCATCAGGACCATCCTCGTTCCGGAGAGTCCTGGTCTTCTGTGCGCTTTGGGACTTCTGGTCGCGGATGTGCGACGCGACTTCAGTGTAACTCGAATCACGGCGCTCGACGGCGCGGGGGAAGAAGGGCTAAACGCGACATTTGCCGATTTGGAGGGACAAGCTGTGCGCTGGTGCGAAGAGGAAAACATACCCCTTGAGCACCGGACCCTATGCCGTTCGGCAGACGTACGCTACCTGGGCCAGAGTCACGAGTTGACAGTTGAGTTCGCAGAGGAATGGCTCAACAAAAGCGGCAACGTTCAACTCACTGGCGCATTCCGCCGGGAGCACGAACGGGTCTACGGCTACGCACCGGAGGCCCCCGCCCAGGCGGTCACCTTCCGGATAAGCGCTCTGGCCAAAGTAGCGGACCCGCCAGTGGGCGGGGACACGACAACTGCGGGCCCGGACTTAACGTCCGCTCAGGCTGGCACACGGCGGACCTACTTTGCCGAGCTGGGTGACTACGTGGATTGCCCTGTGTACCTTCGAGAGCGCCTCCCGCGGGAGGTGAAGATGTCTGGTCCGGCCGTCATCGAGCAAATGGACACCACGACTGTGGTGCTTCCAGGGCAGTCCGTGCAGCACAACAATTGTGGCATGCTCGTCCTCTCCTTTCTGCCCTGAATATCGTGTCTGCGGAAAATCCATATTCGGTGTAAAAACGTTCCGCCGGCCCAACACACTTTAAAATTTCGGAAGAGATATTTCTATGAACCTAACCCTTGATATAGAGGAGCAGGTCATATCCGCTGCACTCAAACAAATTCCTGAAGAAATATTCCGTCATGTCCAACCCCACATAATAGACGGACTGTCGGTTGTCATCCGATGCGAAGCCATTCTGGACAACCTCCTATCCCGTATCTCCCCTTTGAATGGACAAACCAACTGGCTCCGTGTCGTGAAGTCGACCAAAAGAGACTCCCCCCCCAGCACAGAAACTCTCGGGACGGAGGAATTCATTCAAACCTTCCGGGCAACTCCTTCCTGAGCCGCTCTGTGGTCAGCCGCATCCTCCTCTACCGTGCCGGTGCACTGGGTGATACCCTCCTCACGCTGCCCACTCTCGATGCCCTCCGCTTTCACTATCCGGACGTAGAACTCACTCTGGCTGCCAATTTAGCTTACGCAGCTCCTCTACTGGGCGCCGGACGGGTGGACACCCTTCTCGACGCAACAGCTCCACCCTTCCACCTTTTGCACCAGCCTCCCGATTCTACCGACACCCTCTCTTACCTCCTTGAGGGTTTTGGTTCTGTGTTCTTCTTATCCAAAAATCCGGGGGGCACCACTAGTATAAGGCTCCAAAATCTGAATTTCCCAAAATCTCACATCGCCGCTCCCATCGCCCCCGAAGAGTTCTCCGGCCACACGGCCGAGTGGTACCTCCGGTCCGTACTCTCCTCCATTGCGCATTATTCTAAAGATATTTCCCAATCGACTAAAAAATGCGCACGCATCGGCCTAGATACACCCAAAAACCTAAAACACCCTAGCAACCCCGCCCCCGTATGGGGAATTGACCCCAGCCCAACCGGCATGCACTTTGACCAACCCTCAGGCGCCCCAATCCAAATTAAACCAATCGTTCAATTAGATAATATTCAAATAGATGCGATTAAATACCTCTCTTCTCACATTGATCCAACAAAACTATTTTTCACCATCCATCCCGGAGGAGGGGGACGCTCCAAATGGCCCCCTGCAGCCACCCTCATCCCGCTCGCCCAACGCCTAGTACAGGAAACTTGCGCCCTGCCCCTCCTCATCCAGGGCCCTGCTGATACTTCTCCCTGCAACGCTTTCGAGGAAATCTGGGGTGTCCCCATTCCCCGCCTTATTTCCCCACGTCTCGATTATCTTTCTGCCATCTTTGCTAGAACTGAAGCTCATTTTGGCGGCGACTCCGGTGTCTCCCACCTCGCTGCCCTCTCTGGTGCACGCACCCTCTCCCTCTTTGGCCCCACCTCCAATCCTAGGCGCTGGGCCCCCATCGGCCCCTTTGCCGATTGGACTTATTGGGACTAAGTAGGTGAGGCACGGAGTGGTCAAGAAGACTCACGGAATTGAGATTTTCATTGTGTATTGCAGGGGGTGAATCTAAATTCCCAAATTATAGGACCCATCTTATTTTCAATTACGACTAAACATTAATATCTTCCCTAGAAGCCCCAGAAATTTGAGGAAAAGGAGTGAAAAATGGACCATGGAATTTGGGCTATCTGGTACGACCTACCAGAGGAGGAGAAAGACGAACATCTCTCCTGGCTACATGAGAGCTACATTCCACATGCACTTAAGCGCCCCGGCTTCTTGTGGGGAGCAAATTACCGCTCCATCAGAAACGAGTCCCATGATTCAAGCCCCGTACAAAAAGCCAAGAGGTTCATGAACGAACCTAACCTCGGGCATGGGGGAGACTACCTACTCCTTTTCGGTGCGGACAGCGCTCATGCTTTTCTCGACCCTTCCCCCCAGGACTTGCTAAAAAGCTATGACGTCCGCACCCGCGAGTTCATCTCGGGCCGACAGGGAGTTCGCACCGCCTACTTCACTGAGGTCGGTCGCGTGGATGGTCCGGAGATTGCCCGGCGTGGCCCTGGGCTCATACCCGCCCCTATGATTCAAATGGGGGCCTACCGGGCCGAGGACGAAAACTACAACATCAACGTGGCTCTCTGGTATGTCCATCACCGCCTCGCCGCCCTACTGGATATGGAAGGTTGCGTCGGTGCGCGCAAGCTACTCTCCCTGGGAGGTTGGGCCCGCCATGGGATCCTCTACGAATTCATCTCCCCTGAAGCACGGGAGCATTACTATCAACTCCAAGAAGCACCCGGCGCCGATGCAGAGCATCCCACCGGAAGCGTCATCCGGACCCTTATCCATGCACCAGCATCCCCAACTCTGGCGGTGCGTATCTGGCCGGAAGTAAATTAATGGACCAAATAAATTAAGTTATGTGAAAGAGAGGCAACATTAGATCTTTGAGCATCTATTCAATAAGCAGGTCCAAGGCCAAAAATTTCTTGTCCAGCAGACCAATCAGTTGGGGCAAGTACCTTTAACGGCGTGCTCTCCGTCTTTTCTTGTTTTTACGTGCAATTTTGCATGCCTTTCTCATTATTCTACTTTTATGTCGGGCACAGCTCCGGGAACTCCCACCCCTCTTACGGGCAACTCGCCCTTTTTTGAATCTAGCTACAGCTTTTGCTTTACATTTTTTCCTAGCTTTACTAGATTTTTTCGGATATTTTTTTTTGCACTTCTTTAAATCTAGCCGAAGAATTGCTCTTCGCTTGCCTTTTCTAGCAGCGTGGGCCTCTTGTATCCCAAATAGGAAGATAACTCCAAACACCATAGCCAAAACGAAATAGCGTTTCATCCCGTCCCCTTTCCTGTGAACTGGGCTTTGAAATATTGGTTGATTAAAATATCATCCACTTTAGCTAATAGATATTATAATACCACACATTTCAAATTGCTCCACCTTATTTTATCTATTTGGATTTGCTCCATTCCGCGGCATGACGAATCTTGTTTTCGGTAGCCTCACCCTAGGACTTAAGCGTCTCTAAACAAGTCTTTAGAAAAACCCTCCAGGGAGAGCACCTTTTCTAGGTGGCCATCACTCCTATGTGATACTTGTCTATGGGTGGCACAGGGATGCGATGCATTTTAATGGGTCAAATAAAAATGCTGTAATCGCCCGAATTGGAGAGAAACATTTATACTCTGAACTTTGGTTTCAAAGAGTTATTTATAGATATCCATTCAGCACGCTTGGTGGCTTTCTTTTTTGCAAAAAGATCCGCCCGATGGGGGTTAATCCGTAGAGATTTAAGAAATCGTGCATGTTATAATTTCAAGGATCATTCTAATTACGAAAAATAAACTGAACTAGTGGTAACTGCGGATTTCGCGTGGCCGTTGAATCATTTTTCCAAACAGTGGGAGGATCCTATGATTATCGAACGCGATTTGCCCATCAAGATGGACGACGGTGTGGTGTTGCGTGGCGACATCTACAGGCCAGACACCAAGGAAAAAGTGCCCATCGTCATGGCTGGCGGACCCTACGGAAAGGGTGTCAAGTATCAAGAGCATTACAAACCGCTCTGGGATTCGCTGGTGAAAATGCATCCTGACATATTATCCGGTTCACAGCATCGCTGGCTTACCTGGGAAACGGTAGATCCAGAAATTTGGGTGCCATGGGGCTATGCTTGCGTACGCATCGATTCTCGTGGTGCTGGACGCTCTCCCGGTTACCTCGACATTTTTTCTCCGCGAGAAACAAAAGACTTCGCCAACGCCATCGAATGGGCCGGCCGTCAACGCTGGTCAAACGGGAAGGTCGGCCTCAACGGTGTCTCCTACTATGCGATTAACCAATGGCAGGTCGCCGCCCTCCAACCCAAGCATCTAACTGCAATGATTCCGTGGGAAGGTGCAGCCGATCAATACCGAGACTGGGCACGGCATGGAGGCATTCTCTCAAACAAATTTATGGAGATTTGGTATCCACGCCAAGTCGAAGCAGTGCAAAATGGAAATCCACACGGTCCACGCGATCATTGGATGAAGACCCGAGCAACGGGACCGGCAACGCTTTCCAAGAATGCTCTTAAAGAGAATCGAGCCGACACGCTTGAGAACTTTCGTGTACGCGAGATGGACGATGACTGGTACCGTTCTCGTTCCCCTGATTGGTCCAAAGTAACAGTACCATTTTTAAGTGCAGCCAGTTGGGCTGGCTTCGGGCTTCACCCACGAGGAAATTTTGAGGCCTTCACGCAGGCTGCTGCAAAAGAGAAGTGGTTGGAATGTCATCCAGGCCGCCACGAAGAATGGTTTTACCTCGAATATGGAATGCAACTGCAGAAACGCTTCTTCGACTACTACCTGATGGGAAAACGCAACGGTTGGAAGCGGGAACCGCGCGTGTGGCTTAATCTTCGTCGTCCATTCACAAACGAGGTTGAGTTACGCAAGGAACGCGAGTGGCCACTTAAGGGCACAAAATGGACCAAGCTGTATCTCCACGCGGGTGGCAAGGGAAAACTTGACTGGACAGCACCAACAGTCAACCGCTCAAAGACGTTCCGGGCATTGACACGTGGATTGACCTGGATGTCACCTCCACTGAAGCAAGAAACCGAGGTTACCGGGCCAATGGGGGCTAAGCTTTTCATCTCCTCCTCTACCAAAGACGCGGACCTATTCGTTACCGTTCAGGCTTTTTCCCCGCAGGGAAAAGAGGTGTATTTTCAGGGAACAGTTGACCCGAAGACACCGCTCGCACAAGGTTGGCTGCGTGCTTCCCACCGTAAGATCGACCCTGACAAATCAAGGCCCTGGCGGCCATACCACACCCACGACGATAAACAACCGCTGATTGCCGGAAAAATATATGAGCTAGACCTTGAAATCTGGCCACAATGTATTGTGTTGCCGAAGGGCTTCCGCCTCGCCGTCAACATTTCTGGTCAAGACTTTGACCGGCCGGGGCCGGCAGTAGAAGCTTATGTACCCTCACGCGGGTCTGGACCATTTCTACATGATCATCCGGCCGATCGGCCAAAGGATGTCTTCGGTGGGCGAACGACCCTGCACACGGGACCGAAACACAATTCATATCTTCTTCTGCCTATCATCCCGAAGAAGCGAGTGGGTGCGGTGGCTAAATAGGCAAGCTAAACTAGGATACGATAAGACCCAGGCTGCAGGTGGTTCTGCGACCATTTTTGATAGGGTGGCAACGGCGAATCCACCTTCATCGGATTTGCTGATCCAAATATGAGTCTATCTCTCTCACGGGCACGGCATTGATGGAAAATCTGTGACTTCTGTACGACATAGAATCTCATACGCACCACCGCCAGACTTTCCTTTGCTCCAAATAATACAAAGTTTTGAATTTCCTTACGTCTCGTGGAGAGAAAATTGCTGCACCCCGAAAAGATGCAGTTCTACTTAGATACAATCAATTCGGCCCTAGAATCTTCCCGGAGCTTCCTTTCAGCGCACTTTGATTAAATAACTGGACAAGGTACACCTCGAGGAAAAATTGTTCGTTCAAATTTTGGGAAATAGACTGCTGGCAAGCCATTCCCATTGGTACGGAGAGCTACGTTGTGACATTTGAAACCCAGACCATTCTTTTGGCATTTTTGGCTGCATTTTTAGCAGCGGGCACAAACATTACTTTTGCCCGGGCTCTCGCACAAGTGGGGTCTTTTACTCTCACACAGATAGCCAATATGGGGAATGTTGTAATTTTGGGTATCTATGGGATCTGGGCTTTCAATATATCGATTTTCAGATGGGAAGCGTTTGCCTGGTTCGGAGCTTTGGGAGTTTGTAATTTCTGCATTAACCGATGGATTTTCTATAACGGGATGAAGGCTATGGGGCCTTCCCGCCATGTCACGATCGCCAGCCTAGCTCCTTTGCCCACCTTGTTAGTTGCTGTCTTGATGCTGGATGAAAGACCGGGCTCTCTTGTTCTCTTCGGGACTACACTAGTCGTAGCTGGGGTCATTACGGTGAGCTACGCTCCATCCAAAGGAAGATGGTTTCAGGCCGGAATCGGATGGTCACTCACCAGCATGCTAGTTTTCGCGGGTGGTGGCTACATGCGAAATCGGGGGATGAACATCATGCCGGATTCTGTCCTCCTGACTGCCTGGGCAGCCTTTGTGGCCGTTCCTACCGGAGAAGTTTTTCGTGTGGCTTTTCCCACGAAAATTTTTTCGTGGGAAAAAATAGGATGGAGTCTGGTTCCCGTAATATTGTTAGGAATTTTTTTCAATACCGTACATCAAGTAGTCATGAATTTCTCCCTTAAAGGACAAATTTCTCTCGCAATCCCAATAATGAGCGCGTCTCCGGTTTTTGTAATGGTCCTTTCTAGTATTTTTTTGCGCGATCTCGAGCGCCTAAATTTTCGTGCGGTTGTGGGGATTCTAATTACATTTTCGGGTATGGCAGCCATCGGGATAGGCCGTCACGGTTAGTCATAAAAAATCAACCTATGAGGATGTAGAGATATTTGAAAATTGAGGCGTTTCTACGTCTGGACCCTGCGTTTCTCGCCTCTCCAACCTGGTTCTGTCAGTGCAGTGACCAAGCGCCATGTCTAACTGCAGACCCTATGGGATGACTCAAGATGGAGCGTTAGCAGTCTTTTAATTTCCCGTCTCACTCTCCGTGGAAAGCGAAACCAGCTCCTATGCGGTTCCACCCGAGAGGTCAAAAAATTTTAAGCACCTTTTAACCCTGATTCACGTTACGCACGGCTGTGTTTCTCGGACACCTAGCGTGGATGATAAAATTCATAGGCTAGAATATCGTTACAGAGATTGATTGGGGCCGTTCGGCAGGGCTACTGCCCTGCCGAACCATGGTCCAAGAAACGCGAATGTTGGGAAATTCCAGCCATAGAGAGAATTTACATGAAATCGTTTAACCTGCGGTACTACTTGAATTTGCCCACCTTCTTTATTGTCGCTCAACTAATTATCCTCTCGTGTTCTCCCGTCAACCGAATGCCCCCGGCCCGTGTCATTCCAGGCCTCTACTTCATCGATGCACACAGTCAGATGGACCAGAATGTTGACAAAACACGTGTAATTTCCCTCATGGACCGTGGAGGAATTTACCGCACCATTTTATCCAATCATATGCAACGGCCGTGGGGTGAAATCATAGCCTTCGCCAAGAAAAAACCAGACCGAATTATTCCTGCTGTTCGAATCAAAGGGAAGGGATTCCACCGGGGCGACTCCAAAGACTTTTACAAGAGGTTAACAAAACAAATGGGCGATTCGAATTTCAGAGCCATGGCGGAAGTCCACCTTTGGCACGACGGTGCCGGAAAGTATTTTGAAATTAAAACCGATCTCAATGACGAACTAACTCAGGCCGCATTCCAGAATGCTCATAGAAAGAGATGGCCGTTTGTCATTCATATTGAGTTTGCCTCCCTGCCCAAGGCAGACTATCTCTTTTACATGAAAGACCTTCAGAGATTTTTGAGAAAATACCCCAAACATCCTTTTGTGATGATTCATATGGCACAATTAGAAGCAGGGCCGGTGCGGAAACTACTCGACGCCCATTCAAACCTTTACTTCATGACATCACACGCCAGTCCCTACTACGAAACATCGAAAAAACCCTTCATTAACATGTTTAAAGAAGAGCACTTAAAACCCCAATGGATAAAATTAATTTCAGAAAAACCCGACAGATTTATTTTCGCACTCGACAATGTCTTTGCGAGATTTTGGACGCCATACCTCTATCTTGGAAAAATGAAATTATGGTGGCATGCAATTGGAGATCTCCCCGACACCGCAGCGCACGCACTCGCACACGGGAACGCTGAGCGGCTTTGGAAATTACCACCCAAGCCAAAAAGTGTGTTGGTCGTCCCGCCCGGGCAAACTGCCCCACAAAAATAATGTCAAATTATACGAATCGCATGAAGAATTGTTTCTATGAGCGAAAATAAAATCTCCATTCAGAGAGGACGCTAGAATAAATAATCTTTCTGTGCTCTCAATCATGACCCCATACTTAATGGAGATCACACAATTTTAGCATTCAATCACACATATACTTAACTGGAAAAATTGGCGGTTAAGTTAATTTGAAAAATTTAATCTATCAGCATAAATTTTATGCTTATCACTCGCAAAATAGGTCAATGGCCACAAACATGTTCCTTTTAAAATCCCGTATCTTATCCAATTGTGAAACCCACAAGTCTCTCCAATTTTGACTAAAACACCCGGAACTTATTGACAAAGCCTCCCCCCATCCATGGGGACAATTGCACCATTCATATAATCAGCTTCATCGGACACCATAAATGCGGCGCACGCCGTCATTTCCTCGAGATGTCCAAATCGTTTGAGAGGGATCGATTGAATTAGGCTCCTAGCACGACCAGGGTTTTGTTTGATCCTCTCTTCAGTTCCTTCACTCAAGGTGGTTCCCGGAGCAAGAGCATTAACACGAATTCCCTCGGGGCCTAGTTCAGCAGCTAGCGCCTTTGTCATGAGGTGCATAGCGCCTTTTGTTGCACAATAAAGCGAATTGAGAGGAACCCCTGCTTCGCCTGATGTAGACCCAATGTTAAGAATTTGCCCCTTTCCTTGCTCTAACATGTGTTTCGCGGCCAACGAGCTCAAATAAAATGCCGACATCGAATTTACGTGGAATAGAGATTCTATTTCATCTGGAGTTATGTCTTCTATGGGCTTGTAGCATCGAATGCCTGCACAATTAACCAAAATATCAAATGTTCCCAGAAAAGATTTCGCCCGATTAAGCAATACCGCCGCATTACTCATCTCAGAAAGGTCATACCCTTCCCCATCAACCTCTATTCCCGATTTACGGCATGTTTCGATTGTTTCATTAAGCGCTTCCAAATTCTGCCCTCCAGCAAGATAGAGAGAACACCCCTCTCTTGAAAACCGCCGCCCAATGGCCGATCCGATTCCAACAGAAGCACCTGCAATTACAGCTTTTTTACCTACCAACTGGTTCATGGGGCATCTCCCTATCTCGTCCAACCACCTAATTCCTAATCGGAATAATATTACGAAAAACTGCCAAACAAATTACCCATTAGCAATAAATAGGAGCTTACGGGGACAATCCTCTATATTTCAAACCTTGTTGTTTTCGCTTTTTTTTATACAATCTTTCCCCGCGTTTGCCTCGTTGACAGATCAATTGCAAAGATATCGCCCCACACTCCTGCGAGGCCCTCAAAACCACCCCCCCCTGCCGTCACGGCACAGGGCGGGATTCTGGCCGTCCCTGCGAGTGCAAGGGCTGCGCCTACAGTGTTCGTCTACTTCTGCGATCCACAAACAATTTGGCTCCTACATGGCATCCACATGGAGCCAAAAAAACGCTTCTCTCGTGGCAAACCTGAGACTTCTTGCCCGGAAGTTGCTCGGGCGGGCATACCCAGAATGGAGGCCAAAATTCTAGACGGGCTGGCCCGAATCTCCGCTAACTATTGTCGAGTTTCGTGATGATCGAGAACGCCAGCAGGGGCTGGTTTTTCGTTTTTGGGCCGTAACCAAGGAAAACCCGGTTGATAACGTGCGGCGGGCCATCATCTGGGCCGAATGGTATTGGCGAAAAGGCTGGGCTGTTGCCCTGCCCACCTGTCAATCCAGTGGGAATCATGTTTCCACTTTCATGGGCGAAATGACTCGCACAGGATCTGGCGATGATTGGGCGATGCGACCATGTCATTTGTCTGCCGAAAATCAGCCAGAGAACTACCCTTGAGGTGGCTCATGGAAAAGAGCTGGGAATTGAAATTCATTGTTTATCATCTGAGGAGATGACTAAAATTGGAAAAGAAATCATGGGAGCAGCCTTGGACTACATCCCAAAGTCTCAACGCAGCCTCCCAGCTAGTAACGGGAGACCGAGCAGAAAAGCACGGTCCTAATTTTGAGAACCACTGCAACATAGCCCGCCTTCGATTAGCCTATCTTGAAGTCGAAATCTCTCCGGTCCAGGTCGCCACGATAATGGCGCTGCTAAAAGTCACACGGACAAAGTGCGGGGAATTCAACTCGGATAATTTTATGGACGGGGCCGCGTACATCGCCAGAGGCTGAGTAGCCCCCAGCCAGAACCCCTACCTGAATGGGCATAAAAAACCAAGAATTATAGGTGCTGGTCAAACCATGCGATGGTTTCCCGCGCACATTTTTCGAAACACTCCGGATTGACAACCTTGTAAATATCATTGTGGCGACCGTCTGGAATACGAACAAGCTTCTTAGGTTCCCCGCATGCAGCATAGACGGCCAGGGGACCATCCTCAGCAGGAACCATCACGTCGTCCTCCCCATAAATGAACAGAACCGGTCGGGGAGAAATACGCCCAGCTACCCATTCGGGCCGATAGCGGAATAACGCCTCGGCACTCTCCAAGTCATATTCATTGACCTCCGCAATGCCATGGACTTCCTTGATAAGCTTGGGCTTGGGTTTGTCCGGATCGTCGGGACACAGATAGGTTCGGGGAACCATTGTGCTCTTCCCGCTTAGAACCCGCTCACGTGCAGCTACCCGCACTCTTTCTTTGAGCCTGCTCCATTCGTAGGCCGAAAAAACTGACCGCAGCCACTTGTCCCCGTTACCTACCCCCACCGCAGAGACCGCCACCTTTACCCGCTCGTCGAAAGCCGCCACCCAGATGGAGTGGGCACCTCCATAACTGGTGCCGTAGATCCCAATTCGAGCGGGATCCACCCCTTCCGTAGCTTCCAATAGTGTAATGCCATCGTAAGTGTCCTGTGCCTGCTCCAAAGGGCGGTGCCGCCCTTTCACGCCTTCAGCGTGGCCGAAACCTCGATAGTCTGGCGCTAGAGTGAAATAGCCTTCCTGCGCCAGGCGTTCGGGTACGTCAATAGTTGCTAAATCCTTTCGACCACTATAGCCCGTAATGCAAATAACAGCAGGCCTCGGGGAATCGCCCTTCTTCCAATCATGAGGAGAGTAGAGATAGGCAGATATCTTAAGACCGTCGCTGTAGTAGGAAACTTCCTTTCGCATCGGCCAACCTCCTCCTACATTCAAATTTCCAGGATCTGTGTCCAAAAAGAATCTTCATCTCCATTAAAGATACAATTAATCGCACACGATAACCGAAATAACTCCCAATTAGCGCCTACCTTAATTTTGCCGCTTCCAAAATTATTTCGCCTCCTCTAATGCATCATTGAGAAAGAGGCTGGAATCCAAATTTCAGAATTTTGAGAATGCAAAAATGGACGAGAGCCTGGAGGCCAATTCGCTAGTTTCTTGGTTGCCTCACGAATTTCTGCTCGCTGAAGCAAATCCTTGTAGGCCCATATATGGATGAATTCATTCAGTGTGCCGAATTCTGTTGTAAAACAAGCCGTTAGCGGAGAAAGAACCTCTCGATCCGGAAGGTGCTTGGTCCAGCGACTTATAACCTCATTCATCTTTCCCGTTTGAACCGTGTAGGTTCGGACTTCATAGACAGCGCCGTTTTTTCCGATCCGGGGTTCTGGCCGAAAAGGGGGAGTGACCATCAGCTTATTACTTTGTTCCAAAATGATAGGTGCATTTTGTGGTGGCCACCAAGATTGCTTCATGGACTCCGCGCGCACTTCATCACGGTGGCTGGCATCCTCAAACTCCCAAATATGCATGACCCTGTTCAGATCCCCGAACTCCGAATAAAACATGCCGAGCAAACGCGATATTTTTTGCCTTTTTTCAAACACACCTTGAAATTTATCTAAAAACTCAGCCACAGTACCAATCTTCAAGTTGTACGTTCGCATTTCATAAATCATTCGATAGTTCCTTTCCGTTAAAAAAGAAAAATGCCAACATAATTACGAATTAAAAACTAAGCCAACAGGAATCCGGGACTTGCCGGGCCCATCCCAAAATTCTTCAATCTGATTAATGTTATTTTCATTGAACTATTTTGCCCCAAATTCACCTCGTTGGCGGTCTAAATACCACAGATTTTGCCACTTTGGTTCTCAAAGATGAACTGCCCCTGTTATCACGGCACAGAGTGGAATTCTGGCCGTCCCTGCGAATACGATGGCTGCACCTCCGGTATCGCGTCTCCTGCAGCAATCCGCAGATCGATTCTATCTCCTCCCCGCGTCTTTAGGCGAGGGTAAGCCGACCCACTCGTTGTGAACCGGAGGCTCCCTCCACGGATATTGCTCGGGCAGGTATAGCGGAGAAGGAAGCCAAAATTCCAGACAGCCTGGGCGGAAACATTCTTGTCAATCTCGGGACGCCTTCCCCTATGGTCAGACCGACCCTGCAAGTGAAGGTTCGCAAACAGATCGCTGGCTACAGAATTCTCTTGAATTCTCTTTCGGATGACGGACTGGGGGTCATCAAGCAGGACGGCGAGTCTTGGCTCCTCATTGCGAATCTGGACCGATTCAAAGAACTGGTCGATGAACGCCGCCAAGCACCCTATAGAACCATTATGCGCAATCTGCCCCGCCTTGATGAGGCACAACGCGAAAACTGATGGAACGGTCTATAAACCCGGCCCACACCCCTACCAGCCCAGAGATCGTCACACACAGGGCCTGTGGGGGGCCGTTTTTTCCCCTGTCCCGCCCAGCGCAGTCAAAATGACGCCAATTCCGTGCATTTATATGAAACCGGGAGCATTGGGAACGGATGAGCCAGACCCGTGAATTCTGGGGTGGTGCAAGGAAGCACCCAAGGTCGAAGAACACATCGCCGTCTGGATCAGGCCAAAAGGGAAGGCTCCATCCCATAGTATCCCCATTGTTATCTTAAATTCTCTGTTTACAAATTCTTTCTATGTTGTACAATATGTACATTGAGTTCAACGTCAGGGAAGTCAGGGTCCCCTCGAAATCCTTTTTGGCAAAGGGGGGAGTGGTGTGAGACGACTTTTCCGTTTGGTATTGGCAATGGGAAGTATTTCAATTTTCGGAATGCAAGGAGTTGCATCTGCAACCTGTCCGAGCAAAGGTCTCCATGCGCTACATGTCTGCTCTGGGGAGAAGAACCTCAATTGTTTCAATTCCTCAGAAAACTACCTGACGTCCCTTTTCACAAAAGAGAATAGAGAAGAAGCCGTCAGGGAAGCGGGTCAGCTGAAGGGCAAATTCCTGAAATTAGCGAACCATTCACGACAACACCGAATAGCGGAACGAGAAAGAAAGCACAGATTAAGAGAAAGCCAAGCCGCGTGAAAGTATAGAAATAAGGACTTTATTTTTCTCTGATAACTAGACAAAGCGTGACGAAATGGTCGTTGTTTTAATAAAATGATCAATAATAATTAAGTTTAAATCTTAAGGGGGCTTTTCGGATGGTTTTTTTACAGAAGTCTGCAAAAACTATATTGCTTACTATTACTGCAATCTGCTTCATTGGAGCATCGTCATTACAAGCAGCCACAATTAAAGTGACAGGCGGGTCTAATCAGAAGGTTCGATTGAAGGGGCTTTCGCCGGAAGGCGGCATGGCAAGGTTTGGCAAAATCACTGTTCGAATTTTAAAAGGAAATAAACCTGTAAGGGGTGCAAATGTTTATTTCGATTGTATAAAACCCAGAGGCGTCGCCTGTGATTTAGGACGAAGTAGAGCGCATGTCGGCAAAAGCAATTCCAAGGGTTTCGTATCAATGCCGAAATTTAGGGTCTACTACGGCTCTGGAAAAATGTCGATAAAAGTTGCTACAAAAGGAGCAAAATCGGTATCCGTCCCCTTTACTGTTGTGAAAAGAGCACCGCCACCTAAGGCTATATCCGGGGCTAAAATCTCCATTGTTTCAGGAAATAATCAAACCAAAGCGCGCGAACGATCAGGACGCTCAAAGACCCAATTTGCTAACTTCAAGCCCTTGGTCGTGAAGGTCACAAACAAAGGCAAACCTCTTAATAACGTTCGAGTGTCCTTTAAGTGTAAGTCTCCTCGTGGAATGGCGTGCCAATTCACCAAGCTTGTACACACAGACAAAAAAGGGATGGCGCGCACCCGCATACAAAGGACATATTACGCCGACGGCAAGGCAACAATCACAGCAAGTTATGGATCCGCAAAAGCCAAGTTCAATCTCGTTACCCAACCAAACAAAGGTCCTAAGCCAGGATCGGCAGCCACAATTAAGGTGACAGGCGGGTCTAATCAGAAGGTTCGATTGAAGGGGCTTTCGCCGGAAGGCGGCATGGCAAGGTTTGGCAAAATCACTGTTCGAATTTTAAAAGGAAATAAACCTGTAAGGGGTGCAAATGTTT
>Ga0315336_1002584_pt1 | contig 27109 bp, 19 predicted proteins | sample ASW5metaG_FD_204512 | JGI IMG/M metagenome (GOLD analysis project Ga0315336, IMG submission 204512) | Ammonia-oxidizing marine archaeal communities from Monterey Bay, California, United States - ASW #5 | ecosystem: Environmental > Aquatic > Marine > Intertidal zone | place: USA: California... | reverse complement strand
CTCTTCTTCGCGCCCAAAAATCTTCGAAAGAAGCACCTTCATGAAATAAATCAGGTGCGCCACCTTGATGTCCCTGTCCACCATCATGCCCTCGAGCTGGTGGAAGGTCACCTCGTGGCTGGCATCCAGCCTTTCAGAGCGGAAGACCTTGCCGGGTCCGATGATCTTGAACGGCGGCCTCATCCGCTGCATGCCGCGCACCTGAATGGAAGAGGTGTGGGTGCGGAGCAGATTACCATCCTCCAGGTAAAACGTGTCCTGCATATCGCGTGCGGGGTGGTCCTCGGGGGTGTTGAGAGCCTCGAAGTTGAAGTAATCAGTTTCCACCTGGGGACCGTCGAGTACCTCGAATCCCATGGACGTGAAGACGTCCTCGACCTCGTACTGGATCTGCGTCGTCGGGTGCACATTGCCGACAGGCCGTCGGCCCTGGTCGAGAGTCACGTCGACCCATTCCGCTTGCAGACGGCTCTGGAGCTCCTGCTCGGCGCGGGACGCGCCGGCTCCTTCCAGGGCTTCGGTGATAGAAGCCTTGAGCGCGTTGACACGCTTGCCGAAGGTCTGGCGTTCCTCGGGAGGGAGCTTCCCCAGCCCCTTCAAAAGAGCCGTGACGGAGCCCTTCTTGCCCAGGAAGCGCACCTTCAAGTCTTGAAGACCCCTATCGTCTCGAACGCCTTCCAGAGCGGCTTCGAATGCGGCTTTTAAGGAGGATAATTCGTCCTTCAAGAGGAAATCACCGGCCAGTTGCGCACTTCTTCAACGGACTGTTAGTGCCCCGTCTCAGGACCCGAGCGATTTCTTCGCCGAAGAGACTATCGCGTCAAAGCTGGAGGAGTCACGCAGAGCCAGATCAGCGAGCATCTTTCGATTCAGCTCGACGTTGCCCTTCTTCAGTCCACAAATGAACTGGCTGTAGCTCACCCCACGAGCCCGGCACGCGGCGTTGATGCGAAGAATCCAGAGGCGCCTCCAGTCTCCCTTCTTCTTCCGCCGATGCTGCGTCGCGAAAGCTTCAGCACGGACCCGCGTCTCCATAGCGGTACGCAGGAGTTTCCGCCGTCCGCCTCGAAAGCCTTTGACGCGTTTCAGCAGACGCCTCTTTCGGCGAAGCTTTGCAACTAAGTTTCGTGCGCGTGGCATTCTCTGATGATTCCTATAGGCTGCTATACCAGACGCAGGAGCTTCTTGATCTTGAAGACGTCCGGAGCAGCGATTGACTCCTTGGTCCGCAACTTTCTCTTGCGCTTGGTGGTCTTGACCGAGAGGAGATGTCGTCTTCCCGGCCTCCCGCGCTTGAGCTTACCGTTCTTCGAGACGCGGATCCGCTTCCTGGCGGCCTTGTTAGTTTTCTGCTTTGGCATGGTTGGCTCGGCACCGTTGGGCGTCGGCAAATCGGTTTTCGGCACGGGTTGTTCGGCAGAGTGGCTCGTCACCGTGTTCGCGAAAACGACTGATCATAGCAGCTCTGGCGCCAGTTTCCACGAGTTTCCGGCAAGAAACCGGGGGCCTGGCCTCCCTGTACTTCCTATAAGGAAGGCCCGCTATAAAGCCCTCTGAAGGCTCGCCTCCAGGCCCGCCCACTCACGACCCGGAGGTCTTCCCAACGAGGATCATGTCCATCTTGTTGCGCCCCTCGCGCGAGGGCTGCTTTTCAAGCTTCGCGCAGTCCTCGAGCGCCTTGGCAAAACGAACGAGAAGACCCCGGCCGAGGTCGATATGAACGTGCTCGCGGCCACGGAACACCATGGTGACCAGAACCTTGTGCCCCTTTTCTAGAAACCGTTTTGCCCGGTCTACCTTGACGGTGAAGTCGTGCTCCTCGGTCTTGGGCCGGAGCTTGACCTCTTTTCTCCGAGTGATGGTCTTTTTCTTTTGTCCGTGGCTTCTTTTTTTCTGGTCGTACTTGAACTTCCCATAGTCCATGAGCTTGCAGGTGGGAGGAACCGCACCCGCCGCCATTTCCACCAGGTCAAGCCCACGTTCATCGGCAATCACCTTGGCCTCCGAGGCCTCCATGGTACCGAGTTTCTCCCCGTTCTCATCTATGAGGAGGACGGAACCGGGACGAGGCCGGTCGATGATTCTTGGTCCCCTCTGAGGGGCCCGGGAGCGTTGAAAATTTTTGCCTGGGGGAATAAAGTCACCTCACTAAAAAGCTTCGAGACCCACCCAACTGCGCCCACGCTTTCCAGCGCCCTGGAGAGTAACTCAGTCCGATAATTGGGGTCAACCTAAAAAGTTAGGGTTCTCGCTCTTACTCCGTGCCCGAGCCCGACTCCTCCACAGGACGCGCTGTATTACGGTGACCCCTTCTCGGGCACGGGCGGCAGGCACTGGAGACCCAGCTCGTGCAGCTGCTCGGCGCTGACGTCGCTCGGGGCGTCCGTCAGGAGGCAGTTGCCCCGCGCCGTTTTGGGGAAAGCGATGACCTCGCGGATGGCCGGCGCTCCGACGAGGAGCATGACCAGCCGGTCGAGGCCGAGGGCAATCCCCCCGTGCGGGGGCGCCCCGTAGGACAGGGCGTCCAGGAGAAAGCCGAACTTTTGCCGCGCCTCCTCGGGGGAGAGGGCGATCGCTTCAAACACCTTCTGCTGCACTTCCTGGCGGTGGATTCTGACGCTGCCGCCTCCGAGCTCGATTCCGTTGAGAATGATGTCATACGCTCGCGACCGCACCTTACCCGGGTCGGAGTCGAGGAGGGGCACATCCTCGGGCCTCGGGCTGGTAAAAGGGTGATGGCAAGCGCTCCACCTACCATCCTCCTCGCTCCACTGCAGAAGGGGGAAATCCGTGACCCAGAGGAGGTCGTAGCGTGAAGGGTCCAGGAGCTCGAGCTTTTCGGCCAGGTAGAGGCGGAGCTCGCCCAAGGCGGCGCAGCTCACCTTGAAGCTGTCGGCGACGAGGCACAGTAGGTCCCCGTCACTTGCCTCGAAGAGTTCCCGAAACCGTGCTTCGTCCCCTTGGCCGAGGAACTTGGCGAACGAGCCCTTGGCCCCTCCAGCCTCGAGCTTGAGCCAGGCGAGCCCCTTCGCGCCGAGTTTCTTGACGGTCTGTTCGCAAGCGTCGATCTCCTTTCTCGAGAAGCTGGCGCCCCCCGGAACGCAGATTCCGCGAACCATCCCGCCAGAGTCGAGGACGCTGCGAAAGACCCGGAAATCCAGCTTCCCGGCGATCTCAGATGCATCCCGGATCCAGAGGTCAAAGCGCGTGTCCGGCCGATCCGTACCATAAAGCGCCATGGCCTCGGCGTACGGGAGGCGCCGGATCGGTAGCGAGATCTTGCGGTCGACAATCCGCTCGAAGAGCCGGGCGAGAAGGCGCTCGATGACGTCATACACATCTTCTTCGTCCATGAACGCCATCTCGATGTCGAGCTGAGTGAACTCGGGCTGGCGGTCGGCGCGGAGGTCCTCGTCCCGCAAGCAGCGTACGATCTGGTAGTACCTGTCGTAGCCACTGATCATGAAAAGCTGCTTGAACAGCTGTGGCGACTGCGGCAGGGCAAAGAATTTTCCGGCGTGGGTCCTCGAAGGAACGAGAAAATCGCGGGCTCCTTCCGGGGTGCTCTTCGTCAACAGAGGAGTTTCCAGATCGAGAAACTCCTCACCATCAAGGAAGTCGCGCAGGGTCCTGACGACGGCCGCACGTCGGCGCAGGTTGGACTGCATTGGACGCCGGCGCAGGTCGAGATAACGGTACTTCAGGCGGATCTCCTCGCCCGGCTCGGCGCCGCTCTCGGAGATCTCGAAGGGAGGGACGAGGGACTCGTTGAGGATGATGACGTCCTCCGCGGCGATCTCGATATCTCCGGTCTCACGCTTCGGGTTCCGCATGGCCTCGGGGCGGGCCCTGACGGTGCCCTTGACCGCGACGACGAATTCAGACCGCAGCGAGTTCTGATCATCGGTGTAGGATGCCCCGGTATCGAGCACGACCTGAGTAATGCCGTAGCCGTCGCGAAGGTCGAGGAACGTGAGCCCCCCATGGTCCCGCAGGCTCTCCACCCAACCGTTGAGAACCACCGAACTGCCCTCAGCGGCAAGCCGCAAAGCCGCGCAAGTATGGGTGCGCTTGGGAAAATCTCTCTCTACATTCGACATGACGCGGGATTGTACCATAGATGGTGTTCAGTGTTCAGTGTTCGGTGTTCAGGGCTTCCGATGCGAGGTCGCCCCCGAATTCTGTCATGGAACCGCGCCGTCTTCGGTCTTTCGTGGATTCCTCTCTGAGCCCTTCGTTCTTATCTCTTTCCCGGACACTGAACACTCCCCATCACATCCTCCCGTACACCCCGCCCGGAAATCGGCGGAGCTCGCCCGAGAGCTCGAGGCGGCTGAGCTCGGTGAGGATCTCTCCGGGCGGAGCGCCGAGCCTGTCGGCGAGTTGATCGGGATGCCACGTATCTTCCTCCTCGAAGAGCGCCCCGAGGCGAGGACCGAAGGGCCCACTCAGACGCGCGGCCCCTGCGCCTTCCGCTCCGCCCTCCACTCCTATAGTTCCGGAGGCAGCCGTGCCTCGGGGAGCTCCAACACCGGGAAGCACATCGTCCGGAGTGACCACCGGGGCTGCGCCCTCCATGAGAAGACGCAAGCAGCCCTGCGCTTCCGGGCGGTCGACCCGCCCTGGAACCACATAGATACTCTTCCCCTGATCGAGCGCGTGGTTCACGGTAATCAGGCTACCGCTCTTCTCGCCGGCTTCCACCACGAGGACGGCGACGGAAAACCCGCTGAGAACGCGGTTGCGCATGGGGAAGTGAAAGCTCTTGGGTGCTGCGTCGAAAGGAAACTCGGTGATCAAACAGCCTCTGCCTTCCCGGAGGATGCGACTTGCGAGTCCTCGATTCTCGGGCGGGTAGAGCCGTCCGAGGCCGGAGCCGAGGACAGCGACGGTGGGACCCTCCTCGTCGAGCGCTGTACGGTGCGCCTCCGCATCGATGCCTGTCGCCAGACCGCTGACAATGCAGAACCCACGCTGCGTGAGGGCGCGGACGAAGCGCCGCGTCTGCGCGAGACCGTAGGGTGATGGCCGCCGGGAGCCGACGACGCCGAGGGAGAGATCAGGAGAGCGGACGGCAGAGGGAGCGACGTGCCCCAGGGCGTACAGGACCAGAGGCATGCCGGTCAAAGGACGCAGGGGCAGCGGGTACTCTGGCGTTCCCCACCTCAGCAGGTGCCCCCCCTCAGCACCAACGCGGCGCCATTCGGCAGCGGCGAGCCTTGCAGTCTCGCGGGCCCAGAGCTTTCGCGTGACCGCGTGAGTCACTCCTGGAACCTTACCCAGGCTTGCCGTCGACGCCCTGAACACGCTCGTCGCGGAGCCGAAGGTCTCCAGAAGTCTCCGGCCCACACCTTGATGGTAGAGGGTGGCGAGATGCAGCCGCAAGAAATCTACAATGTCGTCGTCGCGAGCGTGGGGGCGAGTGGGCAGGGGACGGGTAGACATAGTCGCGAGCAGGGTGACCGTGCGGGATTCCTGGGAAATCTGCGGGTAACGGTGCTCGCGTACGTACAGGCAGGACAGGCGCGAAAGGATACAGCAAACCTTGCGCATCCCCCAGGCAAAAGTAGAATTTCACTGATGATGACTTCTACGCTACTGACGTCTTCCCCGCGCGACTCCCTGCTGCAATCCTTGCCGCGACTCCGAGTGCTCTTGATCGTGACCGCATCGATGCTCGTTTCTGGTTGTGTCATCGAGAAGAGTGACTTCGAGAAGAGCCGCAGTCCAGGCGACATTCCCGACCTCCTCTCGGCTGGCTCCTACCACGGCGTCAGCCTTCTTTTCGAGCTCGCCCCGGAGGACCGACCCTATCCGGAGCCCCAGAATCCGCGCGACCCGCAGACCGTTGCCGACTGGTGGAACCACATAGGGAGCCTGCCGCCCGTTTTCCCCACGATTGAGCGGGGAGGGCGCGAGGTCTACACCGTCGGGAACGTTCACCAGGTGATCTACGAGCATGTCTCGTTTGAAGTCGGCGGCTATCGGTACAGGGCCAGGCCTGGAGCCCACCTCTATGTCTACAAGAGACGTGACGGGGACTTCGAGTTTCTCTTTCACAACCAGCCGATTGTTGTGCCCTCCGACATTTCCTGGATCCCCTCGGTATACCATTATTCACTGCAAGAGGCGGCGCCGAGCGGCAAGGTGCTAACGCACGAAATCTTGCAAGTCGGCTTTGCGTCCATCGAGACGCTTCCGGCCGAAGGAGCCTGGCTCGTGAACGGTCGCAAGTTTTTTCCCGACTCCGCGGGCCCCTTGACGCTCCCCAATGCCGTCCACGCGACGGTCCCGCGATGAACGTTTCCGCGTCCCCATCCCGCGACGCGCAAGCTCGGGGTCGCACGGATCTCCTCGAGCTCACGCACGAAGAGTTCGCGAGCGTCGTCCAGGGGTTTCTCACCTCCGTTCGGGAACCCGGCTATCGCTCCCGCCAGCTCCGCGAATGGGTGTACCGCCGAACCCCCACCGGGTTTTCCGCCATGAGCGACGTCCCCAAGCACCTTCGGGAGCGGCTGGAGGCACGCTTCACTCTCCACCCGCTCGAGAAGAACCTCGAACGGCTGTCGCGCGACTCGACTCGGAAGTTCCTCTGGTCGCGGCCCGAGGGGGGTGTTCTCGAAAGTGTGCTCATCCCGGAGCGCGAGCGTACGACCTACTGCATTTCCACCCAGGCGGGATGCCCCGTCAAGTGCACCTTTTGCGCCACCGGCTACGGTGGTTTCGAGGGCAACCTGCGCGCCTCTGAGATCGTCGATCAGGTGCTGCGCATGCGCCAAATTACCGATTCCCCACCCACGAATATCGTCTACATGGGGATGGGAGAGCCGCTCCTGAATTTCCCCGCAGTATCCCGATCCCTGACCATCCTCACCCACTCGGAGCAGGTCGGATTCGGGGCACGACGTATCACCGTCTCCACGGTTGGAATTCCGGCGCGGATCCGTGAGCTGGGAACGCTTTTCCCCCAGGTGAAGCTCGCGCTGTCACTCCACGCGGCGAGGGACGAGCTTCGTGATCGGATCATCCCGCTCAACCGCAAGTACGGCCTGAAGGCCCTGGTGGCCGCCACGCGCGAGCACGCACATACCACGGGACGAAAGGTCACTTTCGAGTACGTCGTTCTCCCAGGCGTCAACGACTCCGAGCGCGATGCGCGGGAGGTCTCTGCCCTGGTTCGGGGGATTCCCTCCGGTATCAATCTGATCGGGTTCAACCCGTTTCCCGGAGCCCCCTACTCCAAACCGTCAGTGAAGCGTCTCCTCTGCTTCCGGCAGTGGCTGGGGCGTACCTATCGTGGCCCGATCACGATCCGCAGAAGCCGCGGCGAAGATATCGAAGGCGCGTGCGGCCAGCTCAGCCTTGACCGTAAGGCCGGTGGATGAACCAGGTTCTTCTTCCCGTTCCTATTGTGGTGCAGGCGTCTCGCCTGCTTCCGCGGTAACCAAGCTTATGGCTTGCAGGCGGGACGCCCGCACCACAATGCTTCAAGAACGGGTGAAAAAAAGACTCCGGCCTGTACTAGCACGTTGAGGATCGTCGAGTGAAACGTAACGCAGTCCAGGGCGTCATTTCCGACGTCGTAACCCAATGGACCCGGTTCCCGGAGAGACGTCGCAAATGGCGGCCTGGCAAGGCGCGTTTCAGTTGGCGACCGGAGGCGTGCTGTAAGCACGCTGAGGTTGGTGGCGACCAAGGCGGGAGCCACCAACTTCTTCGCGTTGGACCCTCTCGCAACGCAGCCAGGGCGTCATTTCCGGCGTCGTAACCCCAAAAAAAGACCCCGGCTTGGGAGAGACAAGCAGGGGCCAAAGGTGGGGAGAAAAGAGAAAAGTGGGAAGTCTACGAGGTCTTTGGGAGGGTGGTGCTGAGGGAGGAAGGAAGGGTGTGGTCTGCGGGATAGGGTGCCTCGCCTCTCCGTCTCTATTCTGAATGTGATGGACAGTGAAGGCAACGAGCGTGCCATAGAGCGCGAAGGATTCTAAGTCACTGCCCCCGGGCCGGCTAGAAGGGCGGGGCGGATCCTGGGCGCAGCATTGTTGACCCGGATTTGTACAGAGGGGTCTAATCTGAGACGTTGTACGAAAAAGTGAGGCTCGTTGGTCTGGTTATTTGGTACCAGCCTCGCCCTCCGCCTTCGGTGGGGTCGGAACGAACCCTTCCTTCGGGCCGCTCTTCTTTCCTCTCTTGGGGACGCTGCCCTCAGGCTTTTTCGGCTTCTTCTCCGCGGGTTTAGCGTCCCCCTTGTCGCCGACCGCGCCCCGAAACGGCTCCCCTTCGGGCTTCTCGAAGAGCTTGTCACTCAGCGAAGAGTTGACCTTCACGCTGGTGTAGATGCGCTCGGTGTCGAGATCTCCGTCAAGATAAATCTCGAGTCGCAGCGGGAACGTCACCGAACGCCCCGACCCATCCATGAACTTCAAAGGGCGGTACATCTTGTAGTACTGCTCCTTCCTTGCGAGTTGCTTCGCGTTCGCTGCGGTGTCCTGCCATTCTTTCTTCAGGATAAGACCATTATCCTTGGAGAAGAAAAAGCGCATCGACTGGCGCCCCGAGAAGTCGGAAACCTCAACGATATCGCAAGCCACGTCCCCCTCGCCTCTCTCCCCCGGGATGACGCCCTCGCCGGCAAGCCGCAGGGTGTACCCATCCTCTTCCCAGTGGCAGAAAAAGTCGTCCATGTACTTGTCCCACACGAACACCTGCAGCGTACGTCCCTCCAGGGACGACACCGTTCCGAGCATTTGCACCCAGCCTTCTTCCACATGACCATTGTAGATCTGGATGAAGGCGAGCTTCTCACCCTTGATGGCGAAGCCCTCGATGTCCCACTCTTCTCTGATGCAGATTCTATCCTTCATCAGCAGCTTGATGTTGGCAACCGTCTCGCCTGTTGCCTGGTGTTTGACATTGCGGAAGTCGGCGATGCGGTCCTTGATCGATGCGAGAACTTCCTTGCCGCCAATGGCCTTGAGGTAGTTGTCCACAATGGCAGCCGCCGCCGGATCCGACTGGGACTGGCCTACGAGCCCCGCGGAAGTTTGGCCGTTTACTACTGCGGGCGCTGCCGGTTCAGGGGGCGCACTCGGCTTGTTGTCTTGCGCAAAAACGGGCAGAAACGCGGCCGCACCACAGAGGCCGATCACTCCGCAGAGACCCGACAACGAGACCAGCTTGAAGGTCACTGAGGTCTTTAAAGGGAAGGAAAAGTTATGCTTCCGCATGTTCTACTCCAGAAAAAAAGTGTCCCAGCAAACGGACCCAGGGACATCCCACCCAGGGAAATCCAACTCCGGATTCCGATGGAGGTACCACGGATCGTCAAAGGTTCGGGAAAAAAGTTCTCGTTCCCGGGAAGGGAGAAGCAGACGACTGCAACTCGCAGTGCCGCTCGTCGTGCTTCCCGAGACGGTAAGTCTCAGCCAGCCCGAAAGTTCTAACACCGCAGGGGGTGGGAATCAAGGACGAAAACACGCGTTCAGCGCCGCTCCGCCTAGTCCTGGTCCGGCCCAGCTGTGGCGCGCAGGAGGCCTGTTTCCCCCTCCTCCAGATAGGCGAGCTTCCAAAGCATCTCCCGCGGTATGGCCCGGCGCTCGTGCACGAAGGAGTAACCCTCTGCATCGAACCAGACATAGATCTCCTTCAGGGGGACGAAAAGGCCCATGTGGGGAACCACGGCCGGGTGCGTCCTGCCGTACGTATAGATCATGCTCGAGACCCCGATCAGGCAACAATTCTCGGCCAGGTAGACACCTCCTCCCGAGTTCCCGAAGAACGTCGGGGCGCTCAGCATCCAGAGAGTCTGGTCCGAAACGACCTTGGACTTCGAGGAGATCTGGCCGATGGTCGGAAGCGGACGATTCCCGAGCGGGCAGCCTACAGCGTAGGCGCGGGCGAAAATGTCCACCGCATCGAGCTCCTCCATCGGCATCAGCTGGGCAACCTGGTCGAATCTGCGCTTGGCGTTGAGACGAAGGAGGGCCAGGTCTCGGTCGCGATCGAATAGTACCAGCTTCCCCTCGTGGAGGAGCTCTGCGTCCTGGTCCGCAGCAAGCACATAGATCTGTTCCACCACTCCACTATCCGAACGGTCCCCCATGACCTCCAGCACCACGTGGTACGCAGTGAGAATGAAGGTCGCGTAGTTCTTGGAGGTTTCACTACTGCCCAGGTCCGGCTGCGGTTCACTGTACACGATCACGCCACTGCCGACGGTCCCGTTCCCCTTGAGCTGGACGGTCGGATAAATCATCCTGCGCTTCATCTCTTCGGGGTTCTTCCACAAGCTCGAGTAGACTCGGTCAAGCCGCGCCGTATCCGTCTCGACCGAGAACTGGAGGGTCTCCAACTGGCTCTGTTCGGACTCGAGCCAGCCGCGAACCGAACTCTCCATGGCGCCGGTGCGAAGATCCATGACCTCTCGAAGGTTCTCGCGCTCGCGATCCAGACGCTTCAGGGTCAGCTCCAGTCGCTGACGAGCCTGCAGCAGATCGGCAGTGCATTCCGAGAAAGCCACCTCCACTTGGTCCCGGAGAGCCGCTTGTTCCTCGTAACCGCGAAACTCGGCGTGGGCAACTGCCGCTTTGCCACCGTAAACATCGTAGCGGACTCCAAGAATCTGATGCTGGAGAATGAAAAAACCGCCAACAAGCACAAGGAGTTTCAGGCTTTCAACGATGATTCTCGGCCCGTTCGCCTGCATGGCTCTCCTTTCCGGTACTCGCGTCCTGGCCCAAGGAAAGGATACGATGTGCCGGGGATGAGAGGCAAACGAGCCGGTAAAGGAAGGTGTCGTTACCCGTTCCCGTTCCCGGTCCCGAAGGGAATCGGCTGACGGTCCGGACCGTCAGCCGACGTAAGTCCGCTGGAAAATCCGTATTACGTCGAAGTGGATCGCGGGGTTACTGCGTTTGCTCGGCCCTGCTTCTCGGGAACGGGAGCGGGTACGGGTGAAAAGAGAAGCTTCATTCACAGCCATTGCAACTATCCCTCCACCACGATGCTCACGAGCTTGTGCGGAACCACGACGACTTTCTTGATGGTTCTGGACCCGATAACTTCTCGGATGCGGGGCCGCTCGCGGGCTCGCGACTCGAGCTTTTCCTTCTCGAGATCCGAGGGCTGCTGCATGCGGTCCCTCACTTTGCCGTTGACGAGAATGAGGAACTCGCGCTCCGGTGGATGGATGAGCTCGTCACTCGCGATGGGCCAGGGGGCCGAAGACAGGTCCTGTTCCTCGTCCATATAACTCCAGAGCTCCTCGGCCATATAAGGCGCGAAAGGAGACAGGAGGATGATGAACGTGCGCATGGCCACCCGGTCCATGTCCTCCGGAGTGTCATGGCGCTCGAGAAACCGTATGAAGCTCATGATCGCCGCAACCGCCGTGTGAAACTTCCACTGCGATAAGCGCTGCGTGACGTCGTGGATCAAAAAGTGCTTCTGCACAAGCATGCGTCGTGATACGAACTTCCCCCGTTCCCTGCGCAGCTCCATCTGCCGCCAGATACGATCCAGCAACCGCCTCATGCAGCGCACCCCTCGCGGGTCCACCGAAACGGGCCGTCCAAGAGGACCTGAGAAGAGCAGCCAAAGACGGACAGCATCGGTGCCAAAACGTTCGACGAGATCCATGAGGCTTACCGGCGCGGAGCCCTTGCTCGCCGCCGACACGACCTTGCCCACGCACTCGAATCGAACGAAGGGCTCGGTGACGCGAACGTGCCCCAGCTCGTGGAGAAACTTCGTGAGAAAACGGGTTGCCAGTAAGTCCTTGTGCCCGGGTTCGCCTGCGCCGAACGCCGAATCGACCGGAAGAAGGAAATCCGCCGCGGCTGAGGCGAAGGGCTTCGTCTCCAAGAGCCCCCGCTCCTGTCCCGGGCCCTCTCCGAGCGCGTCCGTATCTTCCTCTTGATCTTCCTCTTGCGCCTCTTCCGGCTCTTCCGGCTCTTCTTCCTTTGCTGTTTCTTCTTGCTTCTCTTCTTGCTTCTCTTCCGGCTTCTCTTCCGGCTGCTCTTCCGGCGCGGACTCGCCCTCGCCGGAGTCCCCCGCCGGACTGCCATCTTCGGTGTGCCGAACCGCAGACGCCTGGCCACCACGTGTCTCTACGCCAGTACCGCTCCGGTGAGCGTTCGATCGTCCGGGGTCCGGCCGTGCCAGCGGAACGTCCGCGAAGGGATCCAGGTCCTCCGGAAGAATGTCCTCCTCCGCGGGCACTCCGACACCTTCCGCGGAAGGCACCGATCGCGGATCGTCGGTAGCGACCGGCTCGGAGGGCTCCGCTTGGGCTGTAGAGGGCTGGTTCTCTTCTTCAACGTCCCCGCCGTGCCCCGGCGAATCTTGCGGGTCACGCGTACCGGCAAGTTCAAGGTTACGAAAGCCAGTGATTCCTCCAGCGAGCTCCGGCAAGATGCACCGCACGAAGCTCCACGAGTTCCCGAGCCATGGGAGTAAGGTTTCCGCGTCGCGTACCGCCGGTTCCTTGCAGGTCGGGCAGCGGGTGTTCACGGCGGCGGCGGGCGCGCTGTCGTCCGCATGCCGCGGTGGCAGCTCCACAGGTAGCTCGGCTTCGGGTACTGGCACCGTTCCGCAGCTCTCGCAGTGGACAACGGGCACGGGGGGGCCCCAGCCCGACGTGGACGCCACGGGCAGCGTCGGCAGACGGAAACGGGCAGCCTTCCGACACCCTCCCTTACTCGAAAGCAACGCTATGATTCTCTCCTTACCCACCTTGACCGATAGGCTCGTATACGGACCCGAGTTGGTAAGGACTCCACCGCCCAGCCACGGTGCCTCGAGCTTCGACCGCGCGTTGAACTTCGCCTTGTCGTTATGGATGACCTCGAGCATGGGAAGCTTCATACGCCGCGCCAGCTCGAAGAGGCCCACGTCATGCGCCGGCACTCCCAGCACCACGCCGTCAGTAAAGGGGCCATTTGCAAGCGGGCTGGCCAGAATGGGAACCCGGCGCAAGGTGGCAGGGTTCAGAGCAAAACCCCCCGTGCGAACTGCCGACATGCGCGGCTCCGCACCCTTCTTGAGCCGTTCGCGGTAGCGCAAGAGATCATCCTCATAGGGAGGATCGAGGATCTTCTCGATGATGGGGTGATACGGGTCAACGAGGACGAACGTCACCCCGAAAAGCCTTTCCACATGCGGCGTAAAGACGGTGAGCTCTTCATACTCATCGTCGAAAATCCTCGAGACGGGAAACCTCACCTCACAGCCACGGGTACGCCCCAGAAGCTCTCGCTGCGCGATGCTGTCTGGTCCCGAGCTGCACACCTTCTCGAGACCGGTCGCGAGCCTGTCCCCGTACGTCGAGATATCCACCTGCCACTCGGACACCTCGTGCGCCTGCAGCTCGCCCTGACAGACCGGACAGGAGTAGTAGACGCTGACACGATAATTTCGATCGCACTTCAAGCACGCATCGTGTCGTTTCGTAACACGGGTCGCCAAACCGCGCAGGAAGAGCTGCAGGAAGATCCACTGGCTAAATCGATAGTAGGCCGGATCACTCGTTTCGACAAAATCACCCGCCCCCTCAAACCCAAGTGCCCTCTCGAGGACCGTAATTCTCTCGCGGTGCTCCCGAACCACCTCGGTCGGTTTCTTCCCTGTCGCGTGAGCGTCGGCCGCCACACCGGGCGAAAACCCGTCCGAACTCCACGGCGAAAGAGGGCCCTGAGCTCTATGCTTCTGAAAACGACCTGTCGTTTCTGCCGCTAGCCAGCGACGCGCCAAGGAGGCGCCAGGGTCCTCGAGCGCCGAATCTGGCGCAACCTTTCGGGCCGGAGGTGAAACGTACTGGGCAGGCCAAGCGAAGACATAGTGCTTGACGCGCGAGCTGCTTGCGTCCGCTATCGACTCTGAATGCGCCCGCTCCGCTCGAATTTTACGCCGCTTAGCTTCAACTTCGGCAAATGGGTACTGGATTTTTGAAGGCATCTCGTTGTCGCGCCAAAAGATATAACGGAAGGGAAAGGCGCGCAATGAAAGATTTGGGCCGCCACGGACTGCTCAGGACTGCTCTAAAAACGCTCTTGACTCTCATCAAGGCGTTCCTAACATGTTACCCGGTCTTCTGTGATCTCACGCAATGAAGTGCGCCGGAGCCGTCAGCCCAGGCCCTACCGCGTTGCCGAGGTTTGCACGAAGAATTCTTTCAGGGGGATTAGCTCAGCTGGGAGAGCGCAGCGCTGGCAGCGCTGAGGTCAGGGGTTCGAGCCCCCTATCCTCCACCAGGTCATCAGGAAGCCCCACCGTAGCCTCCTACGTGTGGGGCTTTTTCTGTGTCGGACTCCTTCAACGGACTGCTAGCCCCCGCATGCCGATGCCTGAAATCTCTTTGACAAGTCCTCGAGAAGAATCCAGAATACCACCACTGCAATCTGCAATTCATGTCTATGATACGACTTAGAAAGATGGAAGTCCGATCCGTCGTAGGTGGCGGAGCCATCGCATTCTTCTGCTTTCTCCTGGGCAGACCACCGGTTTTTTCCCTGCAGGAGCCGAACGTGGAAGCCCGCGACTCGCAAGACGAGGCCAAGCTCATCCTGGTCAAGATCGCCGGTCCAATCGACGCGGCTCTGGTCGACACCCGTATCCCGCGGTTGCGCGACCGGCTCCAGGAGTATCCCGATACTGGATTTATCGTCTTCGAGATCGACTCAACGGGAGGAGACCTGGATGCGGCCCATCGGCTCTCGGAGTACATCTTCAACGACCTGAAACGTTATACGACCCTTGCCTGGATCCGGCCGAACAAGCATGCGCAGGGCGAAGCCGCCCTCATCGCGGTCGCGGCCGGCAAGATCGCCATGGGAAAGGACAGCAGGCTCGGAGCCGACCTGTCCCGCAGCCGCAGCAAAGAGGAAGCCGAGAAGCTACGGGACTGGCTCAGGACCTACGCCAGGGCGCGTGGCTATCCTACTGCGCTTACCGACGCCATGGTCTCGAAGAAGGAGGAGGACATCTTCCTCGTGAGATTCGCCCAGCGCAGCGGAAAGGAGGAGAAAGCGGAGTTCCTCACTCGCCGAGACCTGGAGAACCTGAATCTCGAGCGAAAAGCGAGGCGGAGGGGACAAGAAAGGCGGGTCGTTCCAGCCGGCAAGCTGCTCCTGATGAGCGATGCCGAGGCAAGGGAATACGCGATGGCCGCCTATGCGGCGGACGATGAGGCCACGCTGAAACTCGAAATCCGTAGTTTCGCCGGCCCGGAGGACACGATTGATCTCGATATCGGGGTCAGAAAACCCCTGTCGGCGGGAACTCAGAGGACCGTGAACTTCTTGAACTATCCCGCCGTGCGTTTCTTCCTACTTCTCGTGGGGTGTCTCGGCATTCTCATCGAGCTGAAAGCTTTCGGGACGATGGTCGCTGGTACGGTCGGCCTCAGCTCTTTCGCGGTCTTTTTCATCGCGAGCGCCCTTGGCGGAACCGCATCTACCTGGGAAATCCTGCTTTTCGTGCTCGGGATTGCCCTGATTGCGGTCGAGTTCTTCCTTCTTCCGGGCATCGCCATCTTTGCCATCTCGGGAGCCACCGTTTGCGCGATCAGCTTGGTCCTCGCGATGGTACCGCCGTCGTCCTCCCTGGGAAATCAGACGATGAGCGATGCCATCCAGGACGCGATCGCCACACTGGCTTTCAGTTTCGGTGCAGGCGCGGTTTGCTTCCTCTACCTGCTCCGTTATCTACCACACAATCCCGTCTTCGCACGCAAGGGCCTCGTCACCAACGCCGCCATCGTCGGGGTTCCGACGGCCGATTCGGCGCTCGCTGCACAGGCCACGCAGAAGGAGCTGCTCGGCAAGAAAGGCACCGCGGGAACTACCCTGCGTCCCGCTGGAAGAGTGGAAATGGACGACGGCCGCCTTCTCGACGTTGTCGCGGGCGGAGAGTTCATCGAAGCGGGAACACGTGTGAAGGTCGTCAAGTGTGAGGCTGGAATCAACGTCGTCGCTCGACTGGAGGAGCCGCCAAAGCAAGCGTGACTTCTCTCGGTCAGCTGGACATTCGGATATGAAATGGAAGAACTGACGGGTAACGCGTTTTATTCTTTTCTCTTCATCGGCATGGGAATGATCTTGCTGTTTCTGGAGGTGTTCATTCCCTCCGGAGGGATCCTGGGAGTCCTGGCCTTCTTTTGTGCCGCATTCGGAATCTACGGGCTTTTCACCCAAGGGCGCCCGCTGTTGGGATTTGCGGCCATCGGCGGCACGGCCACCCTGGGAGTGCTCGGTCTGAAGTTCGGTCTCAAGCGGCTGCATTTCTCAGGCAGCATGACTCCCGAAGCGTCCACGTCCGTGGACACACGGATCAATGACACCCTCACCGGCAAGGAAGGGCTCACCCATACCATGCTCCGTCCCGCCGGCGTTGCGATCATTGATGGCCAACGAGTCGATGTAGTCGCTCAGGGAAACTTTGTCGAGCCGAACGTGCGCGTGCGGGTAGTCGATATCACCGGGAATCGTGTCCTGGTCAAAGAGGTGTCTTCAGGCGCGACAGATGTGCCGGAATCTGATAGTGTGAGCTGACAAACTTTATTGGACACTCTGTGGCGTCCTAATCTGTAGCATCCTGAGAGGTACGCTCGACCATCGGGCGCTGCCTCTTCCGTGGAGGGAACGACATGCTTCACTACCCGTGGACCGTGGATTTCGCGGCCCTTTTTCTCGCCCAAGGGGAAATCACCCCAGGCAAGCTTTTTTATTGGGCCTTGATCATCGTTGGCGCGATCGTCTTCATCGCGTTGTGTGGGTTCTTTCTAGCGTTCGGGAAACTCTGGTTGCAGGCCCTGTCCTCAGGGTGTCCAGTGCCCGTCCTCGAGTTCGTCGGGATGTACCTGCGGAAGGTCAATCCGCGAGTGATCGTCGACGTGTTGGTGACGACGCACAAGGCGGGAATCCCCGTCGACACCGACAAGCTCCAGGCCCACGTCCTCGCGCGGGGCAACGTCCGCGACGTGGTCCAAGCTCTCGTGGCCGCGTCCCGGGCCAATATCAAGCTATCCTTCGAGCGGGGTGCCGCCATCGACCTCGCCGGCCGTGACGTGCTCGACGCGGTGCGGACCAGCGTGCACCCGAAAGTGATCGACTGTCCGAACCCCTCCCGTGGACGTCCGACGATTGATGCGGTCGCAAAGAACGGGATCCAGCTCAGGATCAAAGCGCGCGTCACCGTGCGCACGAACCTGGAGAGGCTGGTGGGAGGCGCAACGGAGGAGACTGTAGTTGCGCGTGTCGGTGAGGGCATCGTCTCGGCGGTGGGCCAGGCCGAAACGCACAAGGACGTGCTGGCGAACCCGCGCCACATCTCGCGCGAGGTCCTGGATGCGGGACTCGACGCGGGGACTGCCTTCGACATCGTCTCGATCGACATCGCGGACGTCGACGTGGCCGAGAACATCGGTGCCAAGCTGATGGCCGACCAGGCCGAGGCCGAGAAGCGTAGAGCTCAGGCCGAGGCGGAAGCCCAGCGTGCTCGCGCTGTCGCACGGGCGCAGGAGATGGAAGCGCTGCAGAGAGAAAACCGCGCCGTGGTGATTCTCGCCGAGGCGGAGATTCCCAAGGCCATCGCCGAATCTTTCCGCAGCGGGAACCTCGGTATCATGGACTACTATAACTTTCAGAATATCCAGGCCGACACGCGCATGCGCAGCAACCTCGCCGAAGGGGTCACCGGTTCGGACCCATCGCCACAGGGGACGTGAACCGACGTAAATCCTGATGTTTGAAGACCGTGAGACCATCGTAAAGATCCTGTTTATCCTCCTGTTGGTTGGAGGCAGCATCGTCAAGATGCTTTACAACGCCTTCGGGAAGACCAGACCGCGTGCGCCGCCCGGCCCGCAGGGGGGAACGAAGCCAGCGCTCGATCTGCGCGACTTCCTCGAAGAGGTCCGCCGCCAGAGTACCGGCGAGGGCGCCGGGAAAGCGCGGGGTGGCGGCAGGGAGGCAAGACCCGCCGCAGCACCCGAGGCGCCGGCGCGTGAGGAGGAGCCCCAGTGGGAGGTCCTCGAGCCGCAACCTGAGAGGCCTCAGCCGGCCGCCCCGCCAGCCCGCGCCACCGAGGAGGCCCAGCAGCGAGGTCAAACGGCGAAGGCAGAGGAGCGTCACAGAAAACGCGCTCGGAAAAAACGCCAAGAGCAACGTGGCGCGGTGAAGCGGGACAGCTCCAAGCCGACGCCGGTCGCGGAAGAACGCGAGGACCGCCACATCCACGAGTATTTCGAGAAGCTTTCGGCGACCACCACCCAGGTTCCGCGAGACCAGGCCTGGGGCGGCCGCGAGGGTAGCCGTTCGGTGGCGTCTTCCAGAGGAGTCGCCGACCATGACGCGAGAAAGTTCCCCCCACTCCCCGTCCTGGGGTGCAGCCTGCGGGAGGCAGTCATCGCCCAAGTGATCCTCAGCCCTCCGCGGTGTCGCCAGAGGTCGTACAGACGGCGGTAGTGCGTTGTAAGAACTTCGGTCCGCGCTTCGCGCGGGCGGACCGTCTGGCGGGCTGGGCCCGCAAGCGGGGGAACCAGCTCTTCGGCCCCGGCGTAGGTTTCTCCCCCGCAAACCCCCTCTTCCTTGCCGACCCCACAACTGGGATTCTTGGAGGATCCCGTCGCTTTTTCCGTACGCGCGGAGTCCCCCCGGGCTGTTCGTATAGTCCGCGCATCCGGACTCCCAGAGCGCTGACCCAAGAAAGAGGGTCAGCGCTGTCCTCTTGGAGGACGGGAACGGGGCTGTTGTGGGTTGCCGCGGTGGGGTTGGCCGCGACCTTGGGGCGACCAAGGCGGGAGCCCCAACTTCTTCGCACCGGATCTGGCGCCAACTTCTTCGCACGGAGCGTCAGTGGTGTCGCCCCTTTTCGGCCGAAGGCCGAGAAAAGGGACCGCGCACGCGCAGCGTGCGACAAGAATGTCACCTGGGTCCCCGGATCGTACCGCTCCCGTACCTACCCTTGATGCCATCCCACCGCCCCGATAGACTCTCCGGTCTCTTCCGCAGCCAGAGTGGCGGAACTGGCAGACGCACTAGATTCAAAATCTAGCGAGGTTTACCCCTCGTGGGGGTTCGAGTCCCCCCTCTGGCATTTTTACTGCAAGCGCTTACGGCAACGGCTCTGCGGGCGTTCTTGTGGCCTATGCCCGAAACTATGCCCGCTTGGCGTTCAGCCGTGTTTTCTCTCAACTGCCGGTAGTGCGGCAAGTTTCTTAAAGCAGGGTTGAAGGGAAAGAAGATTGTTCAGGGCACAATCCGGGCACAGCCTACCGTAAGTGACACGAAGGGCGGAAGCTGCAGTGAGCGTGTCCATGGGCAGTGAAACGCGCCTATTGCGTGGGAGAGTGGGTTTGTTCTTGGGTGCTTGGGGGCGGAAAAGTGTTCGGTCGAATCCGGGCATGTGTTGCGGATGCGCGACACCAGATCAGCACTTGCGTCGAGGGGGGCGGCTGTTTTACCAGGTTTTTCGTGAGTGCTGCGGTGGCCCCTGCTTTGCGCAGCTCTTCGTATGTCACGCGCACGCCCGGTGCTGCCGGGAAAGACCTACCTGATAACCCGCCGCGTCACGCAGAGGCTTTTTCTCTTAAAACCCTCCCGGGAAGTCAACCAGGTATTCCTGTACTGCCTGGCGGTGGCAGCAGAGCGCTTCTCAGTGCGTGTCCACGCCTTCTGCCTCCTTTCGAACCATTTCCATCTCGTGGCCACCGATCCTGAGGGCAGGCTGCCGAAATTCATGCGTTGGCTCGACGGGACTATTGCGCGTTGTCTCAACTCCTATCACAGACGCTGGGAAAACTTCTGGGCGTCTGGAACCTATAGTCGAGTCGAGCTCGTCGGTGACCAGGACGTGCTGTCGAAGATGGTTTACACGCTCACCAACCCGGTCGCTTCGGGGCTCGTGGCGCAGTCGGAGGACTGGCCGGGGGCGCGGAGCGGGACACTTCGAGAAGGGCCCGAGACGGTCACCGTAAAAAAACCGACATTCTTCTTTCGCAAGAGGGGATTGCTTCCCGAGGAGGCTCGGCTCGTCGTTGTCCGACCTCGAGCGTTCCCCGAACTCAATGACCAGGCCTTCGGCGAGTTGTTCCACAGGACCGTGGCGGGTAGAGAGGAGCTCTTGCGGGAGGATTCTCGCGCTGCGGGCAAGAGGTTCCTCGGACCGATGAGGGTGTTAAACCAGTCACCGCGGGACCGGCCTGGTTCCCGGGAGCCTCGGCGAGGGATGAACCCGAGAGTCGCAGCGCGAGACAAGTGGCGGCGCATCGAACGCTTGCAGTGGCTCGATTCTTGGCTCCAGGCCTACACGGAGGCCGTGAAGCGCTTCAACGAGGGGTTCCGGGAAGTGATCTTCCCGGCGGGGACGTACTGGCTGCGCGTGCACCACAGGGTGCACTGCTACGCGCCTACGTGAGTCCGCGCACCGGCGATCTTTCCTCCCTCCTGAGGTAAGGCACGACTCCTACAAGGCCGTGCCGTTAGGAGGGGTATGTAAACGACACGCTTCGGGAGCCCAGTAGGAGGGTTTTTCTGCCGGTCAGCTCCGGATTCCGACCCGATGGATGGCCAACGGACCTCGTGACACCCTCGATGCGAGGCTCATCGCCCTCGCCCAACGCCCCTGACCAGCCTTCCGAATTCATGAACCTGGGTCCGGGTTTGCGAACCTGGGTCCGGGTTTGCCGCCTTCCGAATTCATGAACCTGGGTCCGGGTTTGCGGAATTCATGAACCTGGGTCCGGGTTTGCGGGGTCCGGGTTTGCGGGGTCCGGGTGTGCGGGGTCCGGGTTTGCGGAACCTGGGTCCGGGTTTGCGGGGGCGGGTTTGCCCTAGTTGCGGTGCGAATCCGTCCAGGCTTGACGTCCAGGGGCGTTGGGGCCATATTTGGCTCGCCCAGCTCGTGCGCTTTGAAAGGAATCCTTCGCCGCGTGGATATCTGGAACCTGCTGTTCGAAATCGTCATCCTGCTCGGGGGCGCGCTCCTTGTGGGCGGAGTGTTCTCCCGGTTCGGTCAGAGTCCCTTGGTGGGTTACCTTCTTGCCGGAATGATGCTGGGAGGGCCCGGCAGCTTCCATGTCGTTCAGTCGGAGGAGAACATAGAAACCATCGCCGAGCTCGGCGTTTCGATGCTGCTTTTCAGCCTGGGCCTTGAATTCTCGTTGACACGTCTCACGGAGCTGGGCGCGAGAACGCTGCTCGCCGGCATCATTCAAGTCGTGCTGACAACCCTGGTGGCCGCTGGCGCCGCGTTTGTCGTGGGCCTTATGGTAGCGGAAGCCGTCGCCGTGGGAGCGATGGTGTCCCTGAGCAGCACCGCGATCGTGCTTCGGGTCCTCATGGAGCGAGCTGAGCTCGACACCGGCCATGGCCGCAACTGCCTCGGGGTGCTTCTCGTGCAGGACATGGCCGTCGTGCCTCTCGCTGTGCTCATGACCCTTCTCGCCGGGGGCGGGACCTGGCAGGAGGTGGCCACGAACGTGAGTCGGATTCTCGGTCTGGCGGCGGGATTGGTGCTTACGCTCTACTTACTTCTGAACAAGATTGCCGTCTACGCCCTGGGGACGCTGACACTGGAGCGCAATCGCGAGCTTACGGTCCTCTTGAGTGTGGTGACGGGATTGGGGGCGGCCTTCGCCGCTCACGCAGCGGGCATTTCTCCTGCCCTCGGTGCGTTCGTTGCGGGAATGTTCCTCGGAAGCTCCCCCTTCGCCACGCAGATACGTGCCGACATCTCTTCGCTTCGCGTTGTGCTGCTGACGTTGTTCTTCGGAGCGGCTGGGATGGTGGCCGACCCATCGTGGATCCTGGACAACCTGGCTATGGTTCTGCTGATCGCTGCTCTGCTGACGGTAGGAAAAAGCGTGATCGTCTGGGGCATCTTCCAGGCGCTGGGCAACCCGCCCGCGGTTGCGGCGGCGACCGGGGTTTGCCTGGCCCAGATCGGCGAATTCGCCTTTGTCCTCGCCAGCGTGGGTTTCCGCAGCGGGGTCATCTCTGAACACACGCACGTGCTGCTCGTATCCGTTGCGATTGTCTCTCTGCTAGGCAGCCCCTTTCTGGTCCCCATAGCTCCGTGGCTCGGCATTCGTCTTGCCGCATTACGGGGTTCAGGAGCTTCCCCGGCCACGGCAAAGGCAACGGTTCCCGACGCGCCGGACGTCGTGATCATCGGCTTTGGTCCTGCTGGCCAGGTTGCGGCTCAAGCGTTCGCTGATCGGCCACAGCGTGTCCTGATCATGGACCTCAACCGCGAAGGTGTCAGGAAGGCACAGGAACTCGGCTTTCAGGGTCACGTCGGTGACATGACCCAGTTAGACGTCCTGGAACACGCTCGCGTGGCTGCGGCCAAGGCCGTCGTGATTACGATTCCTCACCACCGCTCGGCGCTCACGATCCTCGAGCACGTGCGACGCCTGGCACCAGGGGCGCACTGCGTCGTTCGGTCGCGTTATCAAAGACACACGAACAAATTCTTCATGGCAGGTGCTCACGAGGTGTTTGGAGACGAAGAGCAACTGGGAAACAGTTTGGGGATCCATCTAAAAGAATGGCTGAATTCGCAGCAACCCAAGAGTCGGGAAGAGTCGCCGTGAAAAATGCGCGCTAGTGACTCAAGAGCTCTAGAAAAAACGCGGCCGCGACGCCGGCGAGGAGGCCGACCACCACCCCCAGCGCAATCTTTACCTTTTTCGGGAGGCCGGCCGGACTGACGGGGGGGGCCGCCTTCTCGATGACCGCTATGTTGACGATCTTCTGCTCGTCCAACTCCTGCGTGGCCTTGGCTTCTTCGAATTTCTCGAGGTACGACTGAAAACTCCGCTCGGTGACCGTCACCGTGCGTTTGAGCTGGCGCAGGACCTTCTCCTTCGCATCGAGAGCCGCGAGCTCGTCGTCCAGCTTGGCGGTCTCGGCGACGAGCGTGTTCTCCTTGAATTCGAGAATCGCCAGCTCCGTGGCAATCGCTTGGAGCTGTAACGACCGTCCCCGTCGATCGAGAGACTGGACGTCGGTGTCGATCTGTGAAATCTGGGCGGCCAGGGTCTCCCTTCGAGCCTCGAGAGAACTCAGCTCATCCCGGATGGAAGTCTCGAGGACCTTTTCCACGTATTCGCCGCGGCCTTTCAGGAACTTCTTGACGAGAAGATGTTCGTTTCGCAGTGCCGTCGCTTCTCGACTCTCCTTGTTGTAATTGCGCCGAAGCTCCAGATACTTGAGCTCGAGGTCGAGGAGCCGTAGATGAGCTTCATCGAGCGAACGAAACCGCTCCACACCGGGCTGGGGTGGGACGGTCCGTACGCTCTTGTCGCTTCCCTTGTTCTCTACGCCTTCGCGGTTGGTGAAGCGTTCCAGGCTGCGAGTCAATTCGGCGATCTTCGAGTCGGCCTCCTGAAGGAGCGAGGTCACTTCGGCTCGTGCGGAGATGAGACCCGACCTTTGCTGCGACAAGGCCGGGAGGGGCACGGTTTGCAAGGCGCCGTCCGGATCGCCGTTGAACGCCTTGCGTTGCTGTTCGAGCTCCGAGACTCGGAACCTTGCCTGCCTGAGCTCGGTTTGGAGTTGCACGCCCTGCGTCAGTATCGCCGTTTTCTGCACCACAACCTCGTAGACCCCGTTCGTCTGCCTGAAGGTCTGCAGTGTAGTCTCGGCGTCGGCCAGTTGCTCTCGGAACTTCTCGAGCTGATGCTGGAGAAAATCCGACTTCGACTCGCCAAAAATCTCGAGGTGCTTGTCCTTGAACCTTTCGACCAGAATGTTCAGAGCGTCCGCCGCTATCTTCGGATCGCCGTGCTCGAACGAGATTCCAATGACGCTCGAGTCGAAGATGGCGCTGATGGAAAGGTGGTCCTGAAATATCGCAGTGGCCTTCGCAAGCGCCGTGTCGGGATGGACCTCCTCCTCGAGCTCGGGATACAGTCTCTCGACTCCGAGCTCTTCCACGACCTCTTTCGCCAGATCCCGGCTGCCCAGAATCTCCACCTCGTCATTCACCATGTCCTGTGGGCTGAAGGTCCTGGAAGCGTCGGCGCTCCCGACTTCTGGACGATAAATGAACTCCCTCCCAAATTTGACGATGACGCTCGTGCTGGTCCGGAAGACCGGAGGAGTCAAGTAAGTTCCCGCGACTACCGCGGCGGTCGTAACCCCGAAGACCACTAGCACGGCCCACCTCCGTCGACGGAGCATCGAGAAGTACTCTCGTAAGGCTGGCCCGTTTGTTTGTTGTTCCATTGGCCGTCGATGCGGTTGGCGGGAGGCTTCGCTGGCCGTCAGATCGGAATGGCCAGTCGGACGCCGAAGTTGAAAGGAATGTTTTTGCGGATGTAGAGGTCTACCCAGGTGTTGATGTCGGCGATCGTGGAATTGGGAACATAAACGGCATCGTATGGCTGGAGCCTGATGTTCTGCTTGACGTCCGTGCCGTCGAGCACCGCTTCCAAGTTGACCGGAATGACCAGCAACTTGTCCCGCGTCCGCCGGATGACGACGACCTCTGAAAGCAGGGCTTCGGGGTCGTAGCCTCCGGCTGCGAAGAGGGAATCGAGTACCCGCATCGGTCCACTGAGGGGGAAGACGCCCGGTGCGTCGACCCGTCCGCCAACGTGGATCTGGTTGGCGCTGAAGGAGTGGAGGATGACGGCGATCTCTGGTTCCTTGAGCTCCTTCGCGTAGCGTTTCTTGAGCTCGCGAGCGAGAAATTCGGGCGTCTTGCCCTCCGCCCGAATGTCGCCAACGTAGGGGAGCAAGATATAGCCGTCGGGGCGTACGGGGAGAGTCACGTCGAGTTCGCGGGTGTAAAAGAAGCGGATCTCGAGCTCGTCGCCCGGCAGGATCTCGTACTTGGTCCGCACGAGCGACGCATCGTATTCGGGGCTGTCCAGCAACGTCGGCTGCTTGACGACGGGACCACACGCCGAGAGACAGGCGAGGAGAAGGATCCCTCCGGCCGGCTTCGCGATGGCAAGAGTTCCTTTCATCAGGGTGCACCCGACTGGGAGCGAGCTTCTCTCACTTCTGCCCGCCTCTCGGCTTTTCGAGTTCCCGCCTTTTCTGTCCCCAACGTCCAATCGGTCCAACCCACGTTTTTTCCAGGTCGCGCCGGGACGGGTGCAGGGAACGCCGTCCCATAGAAACGGTTGATGACGTGTGGCTGCCAGGTATCGTCGCCTTCGGCTGGAAACTTCGCCTCCTCGTGGAGCCACTTGAAAGCCCGCAGCAAAGCTTTGTCCTCCCAGTCCCAGACGTCGTAGCCCGCGCGGTGCAAAATAACCGCCTGGAGGAGCGCCCCCTGCAGCGCCTCGTACACGTAGTTCTCCTTGGGGGCCGGCCACTGAAACCGGCCGCAGCGTCTCTGGTCATCCGGAAGCACACCGTCGATGGTGTGCCCTTCGCGGCTCGCTCCCTTGGGGTTCACACCAACAGGTCGGGCCCCGTCTTGCTGCCACCAGAGGTCCCCGAATTTGAAGCCGGAGTACGCGACGCGATCGCCGAGCCAACCTTTGAAGACCGTCGCCGCTCGCGTCAGTTCTCGCGCGTCGCCGAGGTACCGCGCGATGGCTGCCCTGCTTCCACCGGCCTGAGTGCCCCAATTGTTCGGACGGCTCTCATGGGTCGACCGGAGCGACCTGCCCTCGTGAAGGGCGGTGAGTTTCTCCCGCAGCCATTCGCGGAACCTCTGGTCCTTGTCCCTGGGAAGCTCCACGAGGTCCGCCGCGATGACGAAGCCGGCAAGATTCCTTCCGAGCCCCAGGCAACTCCCTCCATTCTCGGTTCCGATCGCGTCCATGCAGTGGGCGATGACCTCGTCACGGTATCGCGCTTCCCCCGTTCGAGCGTGGACGAGAGCCTTGGCCATCACGCGAACGTTCACCTGATCGTCCTGGTCCCTGAGCTTCGGACGCCCAGAGGGCTGGTCGGCCACCGACTTCAGGTTTTCCCAGGCACGGCCGGAGATGGGAAGCGCTGCCAGCTCTTCACGGTTGATCCAGACGCCCTTCTTCGCCCGGGCCGTGCGAACGACCGCCGCCCCCCGTACGGACGGGGACGTAGACGTCCCTTCATCGCAGGCGAGGACTACCAGCAGCAGAGCGTATCCTACTAAAGTGAATCGAAATACGTGCATTTCAGTCAGCAAGTCGGCCCGGGGCGGAGTCCTCCGAAATCAAGGAGACCGCTCTGAGTAACGTTTCTAATCGTGAGAAGAGGTTCGCGATGCGCGAGGAAACTTCCGGAGACTCGTTTTCCAGGGACCTGAGGTCAAAGATACCATAATCAATGAGCTTTAGCGCCCAGGATTCGCCTTCCCGCGTGATCATAAGGTTCTGCGCACCCAGGAGATCGGTGCATAACCCCTGGGCGGCACGAACCTTGAGCGTCTTGCGGGCAAAGAAGGTGAACTGCTCCCTCAATCCGTTGTCCTCCTTCATTAGCTGGAGCAGCTCGGCGTCCTCGAAGTCCCCGAAGAAGTCACGTTTCTCTCCCTCGACATACCACTGCAAACAGCCCACGGCGGGTCGCCCCAGCAGGGGAGCGTGAAGGACCAGGAAACTCGCCGGCACGACGATATCGTACGGGCCGGCGTACCACGAGGAGACGGTTTCGTACTTGTTTCTGTAGACCGTGGATAGCTCGAGCAACGTGTCCCGACTCCGTCCGATCGTTCTTCTGTACGCTTTCAGAACCCTGCGGCCCCGCCCTGTCTCGAGCAGAAACACCGTGGAACCCGACCCCGACTCCATGAGCTCGAATCGTGCGCTCGCAAACGGAAGGGAGCCGGCCCGAAACAGGCGATCCGATGCCCGTCTTTCTGTTCCCGGTATCAACGTGTCGATCAATCCGACAAGCGCCGCGACCCGATCGTAGTGAGACGATCCCGGGCTCAGGATGCTTCCCAGATACGCGGAACGTCCCCTCCGACGGCGGAGGGGAGCCGTCATCACCGCGTCGAGCGACTTGTACAGGAACCGCGTGCGCAGAGCTTCAAGCGCCATGACCAGGATCCCTTTCCCCGGAGAGGACGCGCCGCCAGCTGCGGCTGGACTTCCGGGCGACGGTGCTTCCGAGCTTACGGACGATCTTGAAACCTTCGGCGATGGCTGGTCGGATGTCGTCCCTCG